>Ga0075441_10001145_pt1 | contig 12951 bp, 15 predicted proteins | sample CoawatmetaG00DNA_FD_71582 | JGI IMG/M metagenome (GOLD analysis project Ga0075441, IMG submission 71582) | Marine microbial communities from the West Antarctic Peninsula - Coastal water metaG002-DNA | ecosystem: Environmental > Aquatic > Marine > Coastal | place: Atlantic Ocean: West Antarctic...
ATTGACCCCAGATGAAGCCTATGACAGAAAAATGGAACCAATGAGATCAGCAGCCTAAATGAAACCCTGATCCACCTTAAGTTGGCTGCAGACTGGTCGAAATACCAGGACCACCTCTGTACCTTCAATCGCGGCTACTGATTGTATTTTGTCAAAACGAAAAATTCGTTCGGAATTGTAGTCTCGCCCAATCGAACTCATCGACTCTCCACGTTGCCATCGATCCCAAATCTCAGCACGCTGTTCAGCCGAATAGTAAATCCTGCGACGATACTTCATAAAAAACACTCCATCTCTTCCTAAAGATTAAAGTGTTGCGTCGACCAGTTGAGGCCACCGCCGTTTTATACCTAATTGGCGTTCTTTCGTGTTGCGTCTGCCATCGCCGTCTTGACGCCCCCAAGTGTGTGAAATAGTAAGCTATTAGTAAGCGGGCGTTGTGTAATGGTTAAGACCTCAGTTTTCCAAACTGAAGATGCGGGTTCGATTCCCGCCGCCCGCTCCAAAAAATAATTTCCGACACTTAACCTACAAAGTTCGATCCACGTAATTGTTAAGCACATGTAATATTGGGACAAACGGGGATTTGAGCAATAGTTTTCCAAACTGAAGACTCGGGTTCGATTCCCGTTGCCCGCTCCAATCCTTTGTGTTTGTGCAAACCGTTACGCCGCGCAAAAGGAATGCCTCCATGTCAGACGCCGAAAGCTATGCCGCCGATAAACGTGAACCATCCAAAAAGGTTGGCGCGATGGGGCAGCTTTTGCCGTTCGTAAAACCCTATAAGGGTATGGTGCTTCTGGCGTTGATTGCACTGACGTTTACGGCATTAATATCGCTAGTGATGCCGCTCGCTGTTCGTCAAATCGTTGATAACTTTGATATTGCCGAAAATAACCTGCTGGATCGCTACTTTGCGATGGCGTTCGTTGTGGCCGCACTTTTGGCTGTCGGTACCGCGCTGCGTTATTATCTTGTGACGCGGCTGGGTGAACGCATCGTCGCGGATATTCGCGTTGCTGTATTCGATAAAATGATTGGCATGTCACCTGCGTTTTTTGAACGTGTGATGACCGGTGAAGTCCTTAGCCGGATCACAACCGACACAACGCTTATCTTGTCTGTGATCGGGTCGTCAGTATCGATTGCATTGCGCAACGTGCTGATCTTGTTTGGTGGCATCGGCCTTATGTTGTGGACGTCGGTAAAGCTGACGGGCCTTGTTTTATGGCCGATCCCTGTCGTGTTGATCCCCGTCGTATTGTTGGGCCGCCGTGTCCGCAAGCTCAGCCGCGAAAACCAAGATTGGATCGCTGTATCATCTGGTGATGCATCCGAACAACTGCTGTCCGCGCAAACTGTGCAAGCGTTTACCCATGAAACCCGGTCGCGCGCAAAATTTCAGGGCGTGACCGAGAAAAGCTTTGTCGCGGCCAAGCGCCGGATCGCAACCCGTGCTGTGATGACCGCCATCGTGATCTTCATCGCGTTCTCGGCCGTTGTTGGCTTCCTTTGGATGGGGGCCGCCGACGTGCGTGACGGCACCATTAGCATCGGCGAGCTGGTCCAATTTATGATTTATACGATCATGGTCGCGGGTGCGCTGGGTGCATTGACCGAAATTTGGGGCGAATTGCAGCGTGCTGCGGGTGCGACTGAACGGTTGGTGGAATTGCTGAACGCCGAGGACGCCGTGAGCGATCCTGTTTCTCCGGTGGCCGTACCTGATACACAAGCCGCTGAAATCACTTTTGAAAGTGTGACCTTCGCCTATCCAGGTAGGCCGAGTATTTCGGCATTGGATGACATATCATTGACCGTGAAGCCGGGTGAAAGCATCGCCTTGGTCGGCCCGTCTGGCGCGGGCAAGTCCACGGTTATTCAGCTGTTGCAGCGGTTCTATGACCCGCAACACGGGTCCATTAAAATTGATGGCGTTGATCTGCGCGATATGGCGCGAATGGAGTTTCGCAAACACGTCGCACTTGTCCCGCAAGACCCTGTGATCTTTGCTGACACTGCCCGCGAAAATATTCGGTTTGGTCGCCCGGATGCGACAGATGCGGAGGTCGAAACCGCAGCGCGTGCGGCCGCTGCACATGATTTTCTGACGGCACTGCCTGACGGGTATGACAGCGATGTTGGTGAACGCGGTGTGATGTTGTCGGGCGGCCAAAAGCAACGGATCGCAATTGCGCGCGCGATTTTGCGCGATGCGCCGATTTTGTTGCTAGATGAAGCGACGAGCGCGTTGGATGCCGAAAGCGAATTGGCCGTGCAGACCGCCGTGGAGGACCTTGCCCGGACACGCACAACAATTATCGTCGCACACCGCCTTGCGACCGTGAAGCAGGCCGACCGGATCGTCGTGTTTGATCAGGGTCGGATTGTGGCGATGGGGACCCATGATGACCTCGTCGCTGAGGGCGGGCTTTATGCACGCTTGGCCCGTTTGCAGTTCACCAGTGGCGAAACCGTGCAATAATCGCGGATTTCGTAGCGTCAGACTTGCCTATTTGTGATAAATTCAACAGGTTGGCCACAACATAATTTCACAGTAGGTCTACTGTGAAAAGCCAACAGGGGAGGAGATTGGTATGACTTACGCGTCTGTCGTCGATCGCGATGCGATTGAGAACGAAATGGTATGGGGTGATCGTGATCTGCCAGTGACAACTTATGGGTTGCTCAGCCAAACAGCCGGAAAATTCCCGAGCCGCAACGCGGTGACGTATCAGTTGATGTCGGGTCCAACCGACAAATGCGAGACCTTTTCGTGGTCCGAACTGAAAGACAAAACGACGCAAGTTGCCAACATGTTGCGTGAATTGGGTGTCGGTGAAACAGATGTTGTCGCTTATTTACTGCCGAACACGAATGAGACTGTGCTGACGTATCTTGGTGGTCAGGTTGCGGGCATCGTGAACCCTATCAACCCCCTTTTAGAGCCAGAGCAGATTGCGGCTATCCTGCGCGAGACGAATGCAAAGGTGCTGGTCACCTTGCGGGCATTCCCAAAGACAGATGTGTCTCAAAAGGCAGCAGATGCCGTGGCTTTAGCACCCAACGTTCATACGGTCCTTGAGGTTGATTTGCACCGCTATCTGACGGGAATCAAAAAGCTGATCGTCCCGTTGATCCGCCCTAAAACCACTGTTACCCACGAAGCCAAAGTGTTGAACTTCAACGCAGAAATGAACCGTCAGTCGACGACATTGGCGTTTGAAGACAGCACTGTCGACCGCGTCGCCGCCTTTTTCCATACTGGTGGTACGACGGGCATGCCCAAGGTTGCACAGCACAAGTATTCCGGAATTGTATACAACGGGTGGCTCGGTGCGCGATTATTGTTCACGGAAGAAGACGTGCAAATTTGCCCGCTTCCCATGTTCCACGTGTTTGCAGCGATCGTATCGCTTGGTGCGTCGCTTGCGTCAGGAGCGCATGTCGTGTTCCCGACACCACAAGGGTACCGCGGCGAAGGTGTGTTCGATAATTTCTGGAAACTGATCGAGCGGCACAAAGTCACGTTTATGATCACTGTTCCGACGGCCTTGTCTGCGTTGATGCAACGTAAAGTGGACGCAGATATTTCGACGCTGCGTATTGCGTTTTGTGGGTCGTCCCAGTTACCGCTAGAGCTTTACCGCCGTTTTGAAGAGGCTGTGAACGCTGAAAAGGGCCCCACAGACGTTAAGCTTTCGATCTGCGAAGGTTACGGCCTGACGGAAGCTACTTGTTTGGTTTCGATCAACCCGCCTGACGGGGAAAAGCGTGTGGGTTCCATCGGTATTCCGTTCCCCTATACGGATGTGCGCATTGTGAATGTCGCAACGCAGATTGATTGCGGTTCCGACGAAGTTGGTGAAATTTGCGTCGCTTCTCCAGGTGTTTATGACGGCAAGACGTATACTGAGACTGCGAAAAACGCTGACCTGTTCTATCCCGGTGAAAACAGCCCGCTTGGTAAATCGGTGCAGTATCTGCGTACTGGTGACTTGGGCCGGATCGATGCAGAGGGCTATTTGTGGATCACGGGGCGTGCCAAAGACCTGATCATTCGCGGTGGTCACAATATTGATCCAGCTGAGATCGAGGAGGCGTTAGCAGGCCACGAGGCTGTTGCCTTTGCGGGTGCTATTGGTCAGCCAGACGCACACGCGGGCGAAATTCCTTGTGTTTATGTAGAGCTGGTCGACGGCGCTACGGCGACCGAAGCAGAGCTGATGGCCTATGCCAAGGCGAACATCCACGAACGCGCCGCACATCCCAAGCACCTGGAAATCATGGATGAATTGCCAAAGACGGCGGTTGGTAAGATCTTTAAGCCCGATCTGCGCAAACGTGCGATCACCCGTATCTTTAACGCAGCGCTTGCGAATGCTGGCGTCGCAGCAGAAGTCGGATCGGTTGCAGAAGATAAGAAACGTGGACTTGTGGCTCATTTGGTCAAGACCGGAACCGTGGATGCTGCGGGTGTTACCAAGGCGCTTGGGGCCTTTACGAACCCATGGGACTTAGCGGAATAACCTGAAACGAGGGGCGGCATCGCGCTGCCCCTTTTCGCCCAGCATCGCTGATCTAACGATGACACATGCGGCAGGGCAATTTTCTAGCAATCCGCGATCCAAATTGGCGGACCAACAAACATGTTAATCGCAGATTTAATCTCAATGCCCATAAATTTGGATGGTGCTGCGAGGGAGAATTGAACTCCCGACCTCGTCATTACCAATGACGCGCTCTACCACTGAGCTACCGCAGCATCCTTGCTGGCCGAATTAGCCGTATTCGACAATTGGTGCAAGCCCTCACTGGACGGTTTTTGCATAGCTTGGTAACAGTCGCATTATGGATAATAAGCGCCCTATCAAAAAACAGCGTTCTGAGGCCGAAATCCGCGAGGATCGGCTGAAGTTATCGTTGAAAGCAAATATGGCCAAACGCAAGGCGCAGACCCGTGCTCGGGCCGCTGATAAAGACAAAGAAAAGAAAGAGTAGGCAGGCATGGATTCGATCGTAGTTAAGGGTGGCAGTGAATTAAATGGTAAGATCCATATCGCCGGAGCAAAGAACGCCGCTCTTGCGTTGATGCCTGCCACGCTGTTGTCAGAAGAGCCGCTGACGCTGACTAATGCACCGCGCTTGTCTGATATTAAGACAATGACTGAACTGCTAGAGTCGCTCGGTTCGGAAATTTCTTCGCTGCAAGACGGTAAGGTGCAGGTCATGTCGACCCATGGCAGTATCAACACCACCGCCGACTATGACATTGTGCGTAAAATGCGTGCATCCAACCTCGTGCTGGGTCCGCTTTTGGCCCGCGAAGGCAATGCGATTGTGTCTTTGCCAGGTGGCTGTGCGATTGGTGCGCGTCCGATGGACATCCATACTGACAGTTTGGAAAAGATGGGCGCGTCAATTGTGCTTAACGACGGGTATCTGCATGCAAAGGCTGCTGGTGGCCGCCTTAAGGGCGCTGTCATAGATTTTCCGTTTGCGTCCGTTGGTGCAACCGAGAACATCATGATGGCCGCCACGTTGGCAAAAGGCACGACTGTTATTAACAACGCCGCGCGAGAGCCAGAGATCGTTGATTTGGCGACTTGCCTGCGCGCGATGGGCGCGCAGATTGACGGCGAGGGCACGTCTCGCATCGAAATTCAGGGTGTCGATCGCCTTGGCGGTGCGACGCATCCCGTCGTCACTGACCGGATTGAGCTTGGCACATATATGCTCGCCCCTGTGTTCACAGGTGGTGAAATTGAATGCATCGGAGGCCGCATGCATTTGGTCGAAAGCTTCGCTGCAAAACTGGATGCTGCTGGTATTGATGTGTCTGAAACCAAGGATGGCCTGAAGGTCAAACGCCGTGGTGATCGCCCGCGCGCTGTGAACGTCAAAACTGAACCTTTCCCCGGTTTTCCGACCGATCTGCAGGCTCAGATGATGGCGATGCTTTGCTTTGCCGAAGGTAGGTCTGTTCTGGAAGAAACGATCTTTGAGAACCGTTTCATGCATGCCCCTGAATTGGTCCGCATGGGCGCCAAAATTGATGTGTCTGGCAATACCGCGACCGTTACGGGTGTCGATAAAATGAAAGGTGCGCCTGTGATGGCCACCGATCTGCGTGCATCTGTGTCGTTGATCCTTGCGGGCCTTGCGTCTGAGGGCGAGACAATCGTGAACCGCGTTTATCACCTTGATCGCGGCTATGAACATGTCGAGGAAAAGTTAAGCGCTGTTGGTGCACAGATTGAACGGATATCGGGCCAATGAGCGACGCAAAATTTGAAGATGGTGGTGACCGACCGCTCCGCCTGAAGGCGCTTGATAGTGACGATCTGGCCGTGATGTCATCGTTGACCCAAGACGCAGTTTTCCCTGCGTCTGAGATGCGATGGGACCGAAAGGCCCGCCGCTTTGCGTTGCTGCTCAACAGGTTCCGTTGGGAAGACGCGCCAAACGCCAAAATCGGAAAGCGCAGCGTTGAACGTGTACAGGCGGTGCTGTCCATTGAGGATGTCATGTCGGTCAAATCCCAAGGGGTTCAGGCGGGCGACGCGGATACGATCATGTCGTTGCTGTCAGTGTCGTTTGAGCCATCAACTGATGGCATGGGCCGTGTGTTGATGACCTTATCCGGTGACGGCGCCATTGCAATTGAAGTCGAAGCGCTGGAAATCATGCTGGCCGATGTCACCCGTCCTTATATCGCGCCGTCCAAATCTGTACCGCAACACGGCGACTGATTGGCCCGATTTAAAGTTTTCGCATTCTTCCCAATTGAAGCACTGGTCCCCCCCGCGTATGTCGGGGAAAAGGAGACGCCTCATGCCACAGTTTTTGTCCACCTCCGATGCCGATTTTGAGGATCAGTTCGTGGCGTTGCTTGGGGCTAAGCGCGAAGATAGCCCTGATGTGGATGTTGTTGTTGCTGACATCATTGCTGATGTGCGTGCGCGTGGTGATGCGGCTGTAATTGAGCTGACATCAAAGTTTGACCGTCTTGATTTGACTCCAGATACAATGCGGTTTTCTCCGTCCGAGATTGAGATGGAATGCGCCAAAGTGGGTGACGCGGATCGTGACGCCTTGATGCTCGCTGCTGACCGTATCCATGCCTATCATTCTCGCCAGATGCCTGCGGACGAGATGTGGACAGACGATGCAGGTGCGACCCTTGGGTGGCGCTGGACGCCTGTGTCGGCTGCGGGTCTTTATGTTCCCGGTGGGCTGGCGTCTTACCCCAGTTCGGTTTTGATGAACGCAATTCCTGCCAAAGTTGCGGGGGTGGGCCGCTTGGCGATTGTTGTGCCGACGCCAGATGGCAAAACCAACCCGCTGGTGATTTTGGCAGCAACGATCGCGGGCGTCGACGAAATTTACCGCATTGGTGGCGCGCAGGCTGTCGCCGCATTGGCCTATGGCACGCAAACTATCCCACCGGTTGATAAAATCACTGGCCCCGGCAATGCATTTGTTGCTGCAGCCAAACGCCGTGTATTTGGCAAAGTTGGCATTGATATGATCGCCGGTCCGTCCGAAATTTTGGTTATCGCGGATGCAGATAATGATCCAGACTGGATTGCACTGGATCTGCTGTCTCAGGCCGAACATGACGAAAGCGCGCAATCAGTGTTGATCACTGATGATGCCGCTTTTGGACGGGCTGTGGCCAGCGCGGTTGATGTGCGCTTAAAAACGCTGGAACGCCGCGCGATTGCGGGCAAAAGTTGGGCTGATTTTGGGGCTATCATCACGGTGCGCAATATGGATGAAGCTGTCGTTTTATCTGACCGGATTGCGCCAGAGCATCTTGAACTTTGCACCGCCGATTGCGAAGGCCTAACGAACCGTGTCACCCATGCGGGAGCTATTTTCATTGGTAGCTGGACGCCTGAAGCCATTGGTGATTACATCGGTGGTCCAAACCATGTGTTGCCGACAGCGAGGTCGGCACGATTCTCAAGCGGACTGTCTGTTATGGATTTCATCAAACGCACTACTTTGTCCCGCATGACGCCCGAGGCATTGGCCGCCATCGGCCCGTCTGCGGAACGCTTGGCGAAATCCGAAAGCCTTGAGGCACACGGCTTGTCTGTGCGCGCCCGATTGGATCGGTTGAACCAATCATGAGCCGTATTATCCACATTGAGTTGGACGACAGCGGGCTGCCGACACCGACACCCGAAATCGAACAAGAACGCAAAGTCGCGATGTTTGATTTGATGGAAGACAACAGTTTTGCGCTGCCTGCGCGCGACGACAAAGATGTGCCAGCGGGACCGTACCGTCTTGCGCTGTCCATTCGCGAACGCCGCCTTGTTTTTGACGTGCAGACCGAAGATGAAACGCCGGCGGGCGAATTCCACCTGTCGCTTGGGCCGTTCCGGCAAGTTGTGAAAGACTATTTTCAGATTTGCGAAAGCTATTTTGACGCTGTAAAAACCCTACCGCCGAGCCAGATTGAAACCATCGATATGGCCCGCCGTGGTATCCACAATGAGGGCGCGCGGGTGTTGCAGGAACGCCTAGAAGGCAAGGCGGACGTTGATTATGATACTGCGCGCCGTCTTTTCACCCTTATTTGCGTCCTGCATTTCGGGGGTTAAGGCATGGGGTCAGCCACATCATTTGACCCACTTCCGCAGTCCGTTCTGTTCTGCTGCGACCACAATGCCGTTCGCTCGCCGATGGCCGAAGGCATTATGAAAAAATTCTACGGAACTGAATGCTATATTCAATCAGTTGGCGTCAAAAACGATTTGGAAATCGACGGGTTTTCAATTGCAGTATGTGCAGAGCTTGATGTTGAGCTGTCCCGCCATCGCAGTCGTAGTTTTGATGAAATGGAAGACTGGGGCGATGATCTGTCTTCGTTTGATCTTATTTTGGCGCTTTCCCCAGCCAGCCAACGCCGCGCGCTTGACTTGACGCGCTTCTATCATCTGCAGGTGGAATACTGGCCGATCCTTGATCCGACAGGGCTGGGGGGCAACCGCGAAACCAGTTTGGTCAGCTACCGGCAGGCCCGTGACCAAATTATTTCGCGTCTGACAGAACGATTTGGTCCGCCGCGCACTGACACGGACGGCTAAGCCGTTATTAGCCCTTGAAATGCGGCGCTTAAGGGCGCATTTACCACCCGTCCGCATCTATTGGCGGATGAACAACCATAGGAGATCTCATGGCCAAGGAAGAACTGCTCGAATTCCCAGGTGTCGTAAAAGAACTTCTGCCCAATGCGACGTTTCTGGTCGAGCTTGAAAATGGCCACACGATCATCGCGCATACGGCAGGCAAGATGCGCAAGAACCGTATCCGCGTTTTGGCAGGCGACAAGGTGCAAGTCGAAATGACACCTTACGATTTGTCCAAAGGTCGGATTAATTACCGTTTCAAATAACGTATGGTGGCGCAATCGTGCCGCGATACCTGTCTGGGCGACATTATGACCACAATTTCCACTGATCGCAGTCTACGACTGATCCTTGGATCTGGCTCGCCTCGGCGGCTGGAGCTTTTGGCACAAATTGGGGTGACCCCGTTTGCAGTCCGCCCCCCTGACATTGATGAAGAGCCGCGTAAGGCTGAGTTGCCGCGCGATTACGTCAATCGCATCGCCCATGAAAAGGCGGCAGCGGTTGAGGCTGAACTAGATGATGTTGTGCTTTGCGCCGATACATCCGTGGCCCTTGGACGCCGTATCTTGGGCAAGCCCGCAGATGCGGGGCAGGCGGCTGAGTTTCTGCACGCTCTGTCGGGTCGCCGTCACAAAGTGACCACTGCTGTGTCCGTTAAACGCGGCGACCGTATCTGGGTGCGTGACGTGCAAACGGCCGTGTCCTTCAAGCGCCTAAGCGACGCAGAAGTGAACTGGTATCTCGCTACTGGTGATTGGCAAGGCAAGGCTGGTGGGTATGGCATCCAAGGCCCAGCAAGCGTGTTTATCCCGTGGACCAACGGCTCATTCCATGCCGTCATGGGCCTACCATTGCCCGAGACCGCAGCACTGTTGACCGCAGCAGGTTACCCCTTATTTGGAGGCGCACCATGAAGGGTCGCACTATCGTTCTTGACCATATTAACGGGCTCGAAGCGGCTGCCTACTTGGTCGACGGCCAGCTTGATGATTTGCTGGTTGATGACACCGACGCCCCGCGGCCCGGTGCAATCTACCGCGCTATTTGCGACCGTCCGATCAAGGGGCAGGGCGGCATGATGATGCGCCTCCCCGAGGGCGGCACTGCGTTTTTGCGTCAAGGCAAGGGGCTTAGCGCCGGACAAGCTTTGTTGGTGCAGGTCACAGGTTATTCCGAAGATGGCAAAGCTGTGCCCGTCACCGACCGCGTCTTGTTTAAAAGCCGCTATGCGATCGTGACCCCTGGCAAACCGGGGCTGAACATCAGCCGACAGATTATCGAAGAAGACGTGCGCGACGCATTGCGCGCAGTCGCGCACGAGGTCCACGACGATACTTACGGTCTTATCCTGCGGTCATCATGCGAAGGTGCGGATCCGTCTGAGATCGCTGAAGATATTTTGGCGATGCAAGACATGGCCAGCGCTGTGATGGCCGACGCCACGGGGACTACCGCAGAGTCCCTGACCGAAGGCGATGGCCCTCACACCATCGCATGGCGCGAGTGGACAGGTGCTGGGGATGTGGTCACGGACGATGGATCGTTTGAGCACATGGGCGTGCTGGATCAGATTGATGCGCTTGATGGTGCCAAGGTTATTTTGGGCGAAGGCACGATGTATGTCGAACCCACCCGTGCCATGGTCGCGGTTGATGTAAACACTGGCAGTGATACGTCGCAAGGGGCCGCCCTAAAGGCCAATCTGGCGGCTTGCCGTGCATTGCCGCGCGCCTTGCGTCTGCGTGGCCTTGGTGGGCAGGTTTCGGTCGATTTTGTGTCAATGTCCAAAACCCACCGCAAGCAGGTTGAACAGTCATTGCGCGCCTCGTTCAAAAACGACCCGATTGAAACCAGCCTTGTTGGTTGGACCCCAATGGGCCTATTTGAATTGCAGCGCAAACGTGAACGCCTGCCTTTAGCTGCGATTTTGCGGAGCGTATAATGACTTGCCCAATTTGTGATCGTGCCGTCGTAATGGCATTCAAACCTTTCTGCTCCAAGCGCTGTGCTGATGTTGATCTATCCAAGTGGTTATCTGGGTCATATGCGATCCCTTCAGCCAACGCGGAGGAAGAAGACGAACTATATCAACAACTATCTGCGACCGAAAACAAGCCGCATTGAATTTAGGTTAAAATGGCTCTGGACACCTCGGTTTGTGTGACCTAGAACGCCGATACCCGATGGATGCGTCCATCCCGGTGCCCGGGTAGCTCAGGGGTAGAGCAGTGGATTGAAAATCCTCGTGTCGGTGGTTCAAATCCGCCCCTGGGCACCATTTTACCAATAAAAACAATGACTTAGCTGAGCGCGATGCGCGTTAAAGTTGTGTAAATCAAAAACACACCTTAAACACACTTTTTGCCGTGTTGCTGACTATTTTTAGGGCGGAATCGCTGTGTTGGACACAGCGTTTGGGGTTTGTGTGTTAGGACACAGTGTTGGTGGAGTATTTGGAAAACACTTCGCGTCGCAAACAATCCTGTGATGCCCTGAGCAAAGTAGCAGTCAACGAACTTTATTGCGGATAACGCCAAGGGGCTTAACTTTTGAAAGTACTGGGTTTTTACCTTCATACGATCTAATCACACGCTCAACTGCTTCAGCCTGTTTTGGAGCAGCACTGATATGAGTGAAGCTCCCTTTGTCAGTGTTAATAGTGATTTCAAAGCGCTGGTGGCGTAGGGTCGGCGTCATGCAATATCCCCTTTATGCATTTTAATACGAGACTTCATAAAAGAGGAAGTCTCTAAAATTGCAAGTCACAAATCTTAAGGTATTCAGCCTACGGTGCTGTCAGAGGAAAACTTTGTTGAGCCGGGCAGGGTGGTGACCTAGTTTCACGGAATGACAAAACGCGACCCATTCAAGTATTTCAAGACGTCTCCCGAAATCATCCGCTTGGCGGTTATGATGTATGTGCGTTATCCACTTTCGCTTCGAAATGTGGAAGATTTGCTGCACGAACGCGGTATTGATATCAGCCATGAAACTGTCCGTTTCTGGTGGAACAGATTTGGCCCGCTGTTTGCCGCTGAGATCCGAAAGAAACGGGTTCTACAACTTCGTGCTCATTCGAATTGGCAATGGCATTTGGACGAGGTTTTCGTGAAGATCAATGGCGAGACCCATTACTTATGGCGTGCCGTAGATCACGAAGGCGAGGTGCTGGAGAGCTACGTTACCAAGCGCCGCGACCGCAAAGCAGCATTGAAATTCCTCAGAAAAACAATGAAGCGCTTTGGTCCGCCACATGTCATCGTGACCGATCTACTGCGGTCTTACGGCGCCGCGATGAAGGTCATTGGCAACGCAGACAAACAGGAAACGGGGCGCTGGCTTAACAACAGGGCCGAGAATTCACACCTGCCGTTTCGACGAAGAGAGCGAGCCATGTTGCGCTTCCGCCGAACGCGAAGTTTGCAAAAGTTCGTCGCCGTGCATTCCTCAATTCACAACCATTTCAACCAGGAAAGACACCTCTATAGCCGATCAAATTTCAAGCTCAACCGAACCGCCGCTCTTGCTGAGTGGCGTCAACTCGGTGTGGCATAAAGGGCGGTTTCATTGTCCTTTCAGAGATTGGTTCGCATTCGTCTGACAGCACCGCCTGGTGGCTTTAGCCGCCAGTATTGGTCAGGTAGACTGGCGGCAGGGTCTGGGGTAGGAAGCCTGGCGCCAAACTGGCCCAAGGGCCAAGCTTCTTGCGATTGACTAAATGACCCCGGTCGACTGGACGAAAGAGGACTCTGGCCAGAGCGTGTAGAAGCGGCATTAAGCCGTGACAGGTCCAGTTAGGCAGGAA
>Ga0075441_10001149_pt1 | contig 12941 bp, 9 predicted proteins | sample CoawatmetaG00DNA_FD_71582 | JGI IMG/M metagenome (GOLD analysis project Ga0075441, IMG submission 71582) | Marine microbial communities from the West Antarctic Peninsula - Coastal water metaG002-DNA | ecosystem: Environmental > Aquatic > Marine > Coastal | place: Atlantic Ocean: West Antarctic...
ACCTGTAGTACCTGTAGTACCTGTAGTACCTGTAGTACCTGTAGTACCTGTAGTACCTGTAGTACCTGTAGTACCTGTAGTACCTGTAGTACCTGTAGTACCTGTAGTACCTGTAGTACCGTCATCGTCACCGTCATCGTCACCGTCATCGTCACCGTCATCAACCGGCGCGTCATAGCCGTCGTCGACCGCAGCGGCCACTACTACCGCGCCCACAACACCAATCGCGACGGCTGTAGCAATGCCTAAGCCCGCAATAGTACCTGCAGCTGCAGCACCCGCTGCACCCGCTGCACCCGCTGCACCAGCAGTGCCAGCAGTGCCAGCAGTGCCAGAAGCTGCACCTGTTGCGCTTCCAGTCGAGGAGCCCGCACCAGAGGCGCTGCCCGAAGTTTCAGTCTGAGCAAAGCTAAAAGGGGCCGTTAAGATTAACGATAAAGCTAAAGCGATTTGATTTTTGTTAAACATTGTTAAATTCCATTGAGCTGTCTATGTGATTATCCATGATACAGCTTTTGTAGAAGAATCCAAGGAAAAGCCAAATAAATTCATTCAAAACTGAATACTTAGCTTTAACCCTATTACATACATTAAGATATTAATCACAAATTTTTAGATAGCTAAGCGGCCGCCTCGTCCATAAGCTCATGTTTTAAAAAATTATTTTTTATTCATGGTCCGAAAAATGGTTTTTAGCTACCATAAAATTCTCACCAATATTTGGCGAGACAAACTCTTGAACTGCAACCAACACCGAAGGATCAACAGCCCGTCGCTCACAGACATCTTATTCGAATCAATATAGCTGCCACACATCGTTTTGGCCTCTGAGAGGCTGGCGCTGACATCAGCAGAATGCTGAGCCAAGGGGACGAGCCTACTCAAAGCCACAAAACCTCGGCAAACGCCTATCAGGGGGGGGATGTTTTAGACATCAACGGCTCTTTGTAACTAACCCTATCTCCCATAGATCGGGTAATGACAGATTAATGCAACCAACTAACAACAATGTGATGTCTGTTGCAGTTTATTGGTTAACACTAAAATTACTGCTCAGCTTTATCGACCAAGTTTAAACTGGTAAATGGTAATGTTGCTTTTACCTGCTGGTTGAGTAATTTAATTAATACAATGGCTCGACTTGCACCATCTGGCTGCGAAAAAATTGCATCCAGACCGCGAAATGGGCCCTCGAGTATCTCTAACTTGTCACCGCTTTTGGGCATATTGGTCGGTGTTTCAATCCCCCCATTAGCCACTCGGGCTTTTAGCCCATCAATAAGCGGCTGAGGCACCTGCACGGGCGTCCCAGAGGTACTGACAAAATGGCTGACCCCGCGAGTTGAACGGATGGTTGTCGAGGTTATGGTTTCGTAATTAAAGCTAATAAACAGATAGCCCGGAAAGAGAACTTCCTGGGCCTGAATACGCTTGCCACGCAACAGCTTTTCAACGGATATTTGTGGGCAGAAAGAGACAACTCCCTGCCGCTCGAGATTTTCAATCGCTCTAATTTCCTGCCTTGGTTTTGTTTGGAGTAAAAACCAACTCTCCATACTCACTCTCCTTTGTGAACCCTCAGGCGCAGAATTATACACATTTCATGTACTAAAGTGGCTAGTTTCAATTAATTAAACAGGCGATTTAAACGCTACTCTTTCAGCTTTGGGCGTTGGAAATTATGATAAATTCGCAAAATTTCGTAACCGAGGCGCAATAGTGGTCCGCGCATTGTCCCAATTAAAGTCTTACGACTTCGAGTTTGCCCATCTGGACCAATAGTGCTCTCTAGACTAGAGCCGGCAATGAAAATTGGATAGGGCTTAACGCCATAGACCTCACCGGAATACTCCCAATAAAACTGAATGTCATCATCCACTGGACGGCCAAACATTTCCCGCGCATCCAGCAACTTAGAAGCGCCTGCTAAGGAGACCATGTAACCTGTGCTTGTTGAGGGGATCTTTTTGTACTGACATAGACTGAAGTCTTGGTTTAGGGGAATAGATCGCGCTAATGGCTTTTTAATCTGCGGTTCATACAGCTTGATGAGATCCCAGGGACGCTCAAGATTTTCGATAGCCATAAGTGCCGCTGGTAACTGAGCGCCGAGTTCTGCGTCATCCTCTAAAATTAACGCCATACTCAGATTGCCTTCCACCATGGTCTGCCAAATATTTCGATGGCTCAGATAGCAGCCTATTTCTGCGGCAGAGAGCGGGCGACGATAAACACGCTCGTTTAGAGCACTACTGTAATGCAGATTCAACTCATCATCAGTCAGACCTGCACCGTAGACAGCAGTCACCCGAGTAAACGGCAAACTTAGCTGTTCAAGGCGCTGGCTCATTTCTGCCAATCTCTGGGTCGACTTGTCCAAATTAACAACAAAAATATTCATTGGCTATACCGATTCCAGTAACGCTAACAATTCGGCTTCACGCTGGGCTAGCAGTTCTTTATCACCTCTAGTTTCTAGATTCAGGCGCACCACAGGCTCTGTATTACTCATGCGCAGATTAAAGCGCCAGGCTGCAAATTCCATAGAAATACCATCGGTCTCATCCACGACAAGCGCGGAGGATTCATAGTGCTCTCGCACCCGCTGAATAGCTGCTGCAGGATCAGCTATTTTACGGTTAATCTCACCCGGAGACGGATAAGCTTCAACCATCGCGCTGACCAAAGCAGACAGTGGTTTGCCACTGCTGCTAATCAATTCCATTACCAGCAGCCAAGGAATCATGCCACTATCGCAGTAAAAGAAATCACGGAAATAATGGTGGGCACTCATCTCACCGCCATACACTGCATCTTCGCTGCGCATGCGCTCCTTAATAAACGCATGGCCCGTCTTGGACTGAATAGCTTCACCACCACCCTGCTTAACCATCTCAATAGTATTCCAGGTTAGGCGTGGATCATGGACGATTTTAGCGCCGGGATTTTTAAGCAAAAAAGCTTCTGCCAACAAACCAACGATATAGTAACCCTCAATAAAATTGCCCTTCTCATCAACCAGAAAACAGCGATCAAAATCGCCATCCCAGGCGATACCCATATCCGCTTTATGCTCGAGTACGGCATCAATAGTAGGCGCGCGATTCTCATGAAGAAGCGGATTGGGAATTCCATTGGGAAAAGTGCCATCGGGCTCATTGAATATCTTAATTAACTCTATAGGCAGGTTTAGCGCTTTGAATCTTGCTTCCAGCGCGTCCACAACATGCCCTGCCGCGCCATTACCCGCATTCATCACTAGGCGCATCGGCTTAATCTTTGACAGATCGACATAGGTAAACAGATGATCAAGGTAGGCTTCCAGCACGGAAAGCTGCTTATATGCTCCGCGCTTAGCCATATCTATAGGAGAGAACTCGTTAGCCTCGGCAAGGCGCTTTATATCCAATAATCCTGTATCAGAACTAACGGGACGTGACCCTTCACGAATGGGCTTCATGCCGTTGTAATCAATCGGGTTATGGCTGGCTGTCACCTCAATACCGCCGTCGGCCTCTAGGTGCGATGTAGCAAAATAGACCTCTTCAGTACCGACCATACCAATATCAATAACATCGGCACCGGCATCACGAATACCCTCACTAAGGGCCGCCTTAAGTGCGACGCTGGTAAGGCGGATATCACCGCCAAGCACGACATTTTTGGGCTTTAAAAACTCCGCGTAGGCGCGGCCAATTCGGTATGCAATCTCTTCATCTAATTCGGTACCTAGCTGCCCACGAATATCGTAAGCCTTAAAACAGGTCAGTTCAGCCATGCTGTGTCGTTCTCCTAGTTAATATTTTGTGCTTAATGCTACTTGCTTGTAATGGGTGGTTCTTTTTTATAACGGGTGGTACTTTTTATAACGGGCGTTAATTGGCGTTAAAAAGCCCAGACCATAGGCACTGCAATCACTACAGTAAGGCCTACCAAAATACTTAAACCTATCCCAACTTTAAAATAATCCGTAAAGCGGTAACCCCCAGGGCCCTGCACCATGAGGTTTGTTTGATAGCCTACTGGGGTCAAAAAGCTCGCTGAAGCGCCAAACATTATCGCCATAACAAAGGGCAGTAAGCTGACACCCAGCTCCAAACTGAGCACCTGCGCCAAAGGGAACATCAGCACAGCAGCTGCATTATTAGTGATAATTTCGGTAACAATCACTGTGCCTATATAAAGTAGTAGCAAGTTCAAATAGGGGTTGCCGCCCGCCAATGACATCATTCCCTGGCCAGCCATTTCTGCCAGACCGGTTTTTTGCAAGGCAAAGCCCAGGGAAAGAGAAGCGCCAATTGCCAACAACACGCGGATATCAATACTGCGCTGGGCAAACTCTGCCGAGATACATTTGGTAATAGCCAGCGCTGCAACCAGTAACAGTGACGCCGCAATCAACGACAGCAGCCCAGACATCACCAACACAATAAATACACCCAATAAACCTAGCGCTATTGGTGCCTTTTCTAAGTCGGGAATGGTGACATCGTCAAGCCGGCTAAGCAGCAAAAAATCGCGACTGTAGCGATGGCGACGAACAAAACCTCGGGCAGCTTCCAGCAAGAGTGCGTCACCAGCCCGCAGTACAATACTGCCCACCTTCTGGCTGATTCGTTCGCCATTGCGTGACACCGATAAAATTGCCCCACCAAACTGGGTGCGAAAACTAGACGCCTTTACGGTTTTACCCACCATATTGGATACTGGTGAAATCACCGCTTCGATAAGGGCTCTTGAACTGTAGGGCACATCAAGTTTAAACACCTGACCCTCGGCGGGCTTAAGCCCACGAAGCTGGCGCAACTCAGTGACTGCTTCCGGCTGGCCCACAAAGATTAAAATATCATTATCGCTAAGAATTTCTTCCGGCCCAACCGCGGGAATAATATGCCCTTCTGACTGTATCTCAGACAGAAAACTGTGCTGTAAATGACGCAAACCAGCGTCGGCAATTGACAATCCAGCCAGAGCGCCACCCGCTTCGACGCGCATACTTACAGCATACTCACGGGCATCATTGCGTCGCTCGGCCACACCCATACGCGATGGCAGTAAACGATGACCAATCAGTAGAAAGTACACAATACCCAGCAGCACCAGAGGCACGCCGATAATGGCTGGGCTAAATAAATGAAGGCTGTCAGCCTCGGCGGTGCCTTGCAGCATACCCACCACCAAAATATTGGTGCTGGTGCCAATCAACGTGCAGGTACCCCCCAAAATAGAGGCGTAACTCAGGGGAATAAGTAGCTTGGAGACAGAGATTTTATGACGGCGCGCCCAGTCTTGCAGCAGGGGAATAAAGATCGCAACAACAGGGGTATTACTGATAATCGAACTCATAATGGCAACAGGGGCCATCACTCGAGGAATAGCTTTTGTGGTGGAACCATTGTTACCCAGACACTTCATAACCCACCAGTGCAAGGCACCACTATCTTTTAGCGCAGAAGCAACAATATAGAAGCAGGCAATAATATAGATAGCGGGATTAGCGAACCCCTGAAAGGTTTCTTCAGGAGACAGAACCCCAAACACCAACAAGCCAATCATGGCTCCAGTCAATGCAAAATCAACCGCCAACCGTCCACTGACAACAAGTACCAGAAAACTAGCCAGTATGACGAGGGTGATAATGGCGTCAAAGCTCATTATTATCTGGTTTCCTTAACAGCTGATAGGCTCAAAATCGGTACAAAAAAACCGGCCGCATAAGCGACCGGCAGTTACTACTGATCCAATGTAGCAAGTCTATATCATTCCAGAGTAATTACACCTTCATTTTTGACCATTGTTCGTCGGCCAATACCCTTCACCGACATTAATGAATCAGCCGTTTTAAAAGGCCCGTTGGCCTTGCGATAAGCCACAATAGCAGTAGCCGTTTTTAATCCTACTCCCTTTAATGCTGCTGCAATCTGAGGTGCAGAGGCATCATTAATATTAATCGGGTGATAATCAGCGGTTACCATTAGAGCGCGCGTTTTATCCGTGGGCTCTGCCGCTAAGACGGCTGTAGATAGAAAAGCAAGAACGGTAATGAGAGTAAAAGCACAGCGTTTGAGTGACATATTCATAGGTAATTTCCTTATCAGTTAATTTAAGAGATGCCATAATTTCTCTATGTCACTACGAAGTCCGACAAAACATCCTATGGCTGAATAATTTTGGCAAAAGCATTTGTTTCAAGAATAAGAGTGCGTCACAAAACGGCCAATTTGAGCGCTTACGATTGACAAAAACTACAGCGATTACTATAGTGCCCGCCCACTGTGTGAGCGGCCTGAGGTTAGGTTGTTGCGGTAAGTCTCACGAGAAGCGAAAGTATCAAGACAAAGCCCACCTAGATACATGCCCAGGTGGCAAATTGGTAGACGACAGGCAGGATGCCCTAGCACCCAAGGCAATCGCTTTGCTCATGGGGCGGGCTCTGTCGTGAAAGGCAGGACGCCTGAGAGCGACCGCGCTCGCGTCGACTAAGATATTACGTAGGGTTTAGAAAGACAAAGTCCAACTAGATACATGCCCAGGTGGCGAAATTGGTAGACGCGCTAGCTTCAGGTGCTAGTCCTCGCAAGGGGGTGGAGGTTCAAGTCCTCTCCTGGGCACCAGAATTATCTCTAACCCTCAAGGCCACTAGACTTAGGGGCTGATCCAGATATACACTTGCACACATTATGCACACGTGCGGGTTTTCATGAAGATCTCAAAGCTATCACTCAGGGGTAGGACCTACCACTACAGGTCTCGAATTCCTGAGTATCTCAAAGCCTTGTTCGCATCCAACGGTAATGATCCTGAGAAGGTGCTGCAAGTCTCATTACAAACCAAAGATTCATCCATAGCTTTGGCTAGGAAAAGAATCATTGATGATTGGATTAAAAATGGGGGTGAGGGTGTCTTTGACTTTGTCCCACCTAGGCAACACTACCTAGAGCAACTGGCACTAGTTCAGCAACAGCCAGTGGATGAGATCTACGGCATCCGTGAACCAATCATAGACCCCTCAATACTGGATGGTCTACAGCAAGGTCTCATAGCCCCTTCGACCTTAACGCAACAGCAACTAGCCGCTGTAGCCGCCACGCTCGTCGACGCTACAGGTAAACAACCACCAACCAAATATAAATACACACTCAGAGACGCACTCTTAGATTATCGCAAGCTAAGACGTGGTGAAATACAGGAGAAAACCTTAGCGGCATATGACCGCGCAGTGGCCCTGTATCTGGATGACAAAACCGATTTTGCACTTGATGCCATCCAAGGCCCAGAAGTAGCCCTCTGGATTGATAGCCTGAAGTCTAAAACAGCATACTCAACAAGGGTTGATCATATCCACAGACTAGCAAAGATATTCACAACTGCCGTCAAGCGAGGACACTGCAAGGAGAGACTAAACCCGTTTGAAAATCACCAGATGGGAATGCCGGATGCTAAGCCTGTACAGCAGATGTCAGATATGGAGTTGCTAAATATCCTACCCAATCTCAGCAGTGACGAGGATAGGGCGTGGGCGGTCTTAGCTAGATACCACGGATGCCGTATGGCTGAGTTAGCCTATGCTGAGATTGTTACTGTGGAGGACGTTGTCTGTTTCAGCATCAAAGAGATAGAGGAGTCTGAGTGGTCTCCGAAGACGGACGCAGGTACACGTCTGGTTCCTATACGCAGATCACTGATAGCCTATGCCGAGCAGTACCAACCGAGACTTAAGAATCCAAGGAACTACACAAAGCGCTTCGGCAACGTGAAGAAGAAACTCTATCCAGACAGAAACAGAACCCTGGTATTCCATAGCTTACGCCACACGTTCACCACGTTCGCCTACAGAGCAGGCTATAACGAACAGCAGGTATCTTGGGTGACCGGTCATAAGGACAACCGGGGTAGCGGCGAGTCTGCTAAACGCTACTTCCACGGATACAGTATTGAGTTTTTGTCTGAGATCATTGAAAGTATTCCGCCACTAAAAGGATGAGGCGCCGGCAGATGTTCTCGGCCACTATCAGAATTTTTTACAGGCGCTGGGTAAGGCATAATCTAAGCAACTGCGTCGCCAGCTGCCCGTTTATTGGGAATTAATGACCTGGCCGAAGACTCCTTCATCGCTTAAATCTGGCATTCTGCGGATTTAAGGATGTTATTTTTTAATCATTGCGGTATTTTGAGAGTCTAAAACCTCACTAAGCTGATGACTAAAATGACTTCGAGTACAACCGCCAACGAAAGAGTCCCGCAACACACTACACCTCGGGTGCGCAAACGCCGCATCCAAGAGCGCACCGAAGTGGCTCGCGCCAGCATTATCGCGGCAGCTACACCGATGTTTGCGGAACAGGGCTTTGACGCCATCTCAGTGCGCGATATAGAGACCGCCGCCGAGGTTAAGCGCGGTATGCTCAGCTATCACTTTGAGAGTAAGGACAATCTCTGGAAGGTAGTCGCCGATGAGATTTTTGCCAATCTAGTGCGCGAACTGGATCTGCGCCTGGTGATTCTGAAAGATCTACCCAAGCGCGAAAGTGTCGCCCTACTGATTCGCTTCCATGTGCGCTATTACTCCGAACACCCGGTACTAAGTCGCTTTGTCAGCCAGGAGGCGCGCCAGGATACTTGGCGGATTGAATATCTGGCCACCAAACACCAACACCCCAGCCTTACACTATTAGCCAAGCATATCACCGAGAGCCTCGACCTCAGCGAACGCGAGTTCGCCCACTGGTATTACATTATGGTCAGCGCCTCGGCGACGATCTTTTCCTTTGAGCCAGAATGTCGATTACTCTTTGGCTTCAGCTCTTACGATGAAGGGGTAGTGGAACAGCATGCCGAGATGATGGTGAATATGCTGCTTGGCAAGTCGGAAGACAGATAGCTGATAGCTGTATTGAAGAGAGCAAAATAATTCGGTGACAATAAAAAAGGCTGCAAGTGAAAACTTGCAGCCTTTTTTACCAATGGTTTATTGCTTTTTAGCCGGTAAGACTAGCTGGTAAATGTAGCTCGTAAAACTGGCTCGTAAAACTAGCCCCTAAAAGAAAAATACCAACTCAGCACCCAGAGTACGCGGTGCAATAGCTCGACCAGACAGTCTATTACCCAACTGCTGATTGCCCACCGAGTAACCATTGGCATAGCTCAGCTCATCAGTGAGGTTGTCACCGTAAGCAGAGAATTCATACTTGCCACTGGCGGCCTTCCAGGAAATACGCGCATCGAGTTTGGCGTAGCTATCAATCGACTCAATATCATCGTTGTGGATAGAGACAAACTGCTTATCGATACTGCTATAGGTAGCCGAAGTGACCAGGGTGCCAGCGTCAAATGGCTGCACATGGAAAGCACCAATAGCGACCTTGTTCTTTGGCGAACGGTTTAACTGATTGCCTTTGGCATCTCTGATAAGCGGGGGATTACTCAGATCTGCAGCGTTAAAGACGTAAGTCTTGAGATCACCCACCAGAAACTCTTCAGTGATCTCAGACTCGTTGTAAGAGTAACTGGCAAGCACTGTTAAGTTATCCGTAGCCGCCCAAGTGGCTTCCATTTCAAAACCGTAGACATCCACTGAAGGAGCGTTGGCGAGCAGCGAAGTGGAAATGCCCGAATCCGGATTGAGAATATCCAACTCAACCTGCATATCCGAGTAGTCATAGAAGTAAGCCGCCGCATTGAGGTTAAGACTGTCAGTGATAGCACCTTTATAACCTACCTCGAATGAGGTCAGGGTCTCTTCATCAACAATCGACTCATTCACCGCTGTAGCCGGATCATCCTGCATGCCGCCGAGACGGAAGCCACCAGACTTATAACCGGTGGAGACTGTGGCATAGGCTTGGCTGGAATCATTGATTGCCCAGTTGGCGTTTATGCGCCAGGTAATCGAGTCCCACTTGGCACTGTGGTCGGCAGACTTGTTAGTGTATTCAAGGGCGAATCGGCCGTTATCGTCAGTTGGGCAAGCATCGGCGAATTGTGCGCCGGGGTATAGGTTGCCATTGGTCACGAAGGTGCTGTAGTCGGCCGGTGCATAAAACGGCAATAGGAACGGATTGCCGGTTCCCGGATAGTAGTTAAAGCCACAACCTAGAGTGTCGATGATAACCTGCTGTTGTTCGCTGCCGCTTTTGTCATCTTCGCTGTAGCGCAAGCCTGCAGTAATAACCAAATCCTCATTCACCTGCCAGTCAAGCTGTCCGTAGATAGCGGTAGTCTGCGCGTCTAACTGACCAGACTGATGGTAGAACGCCTGCTCAGGATTGGCCTTTGGTGCGTAGGTCGGCAGTGTAATGACATTGGCTAAATAGGGATTGGCGTAGTCATGGAGTGTGTAGGGCTGAAACAGCTCACTGTCATAATAAAACAGACCTGCAACCCAGCTCACAGCGCCATCGCCTTTGGAGATAAACTGAATTTCATGCTGAGTGGATTCTTCAATCTGAGTAATTTCTTCAGTGTAGGATACTGGGCTCGACGTGCCGTCGTAATCCTTCTCACCCGTCCACTTTATCTCTGAGGAGCCGTTGAGCATGCGCACAGTGATGCTATCGAGCTCAATATTGAGAGTAGATTGATAGTTGTGGTTGTTACTCAGGTGCACAGACCCCTGAAAGTCAGAATCTATATCAAAGGGATCAGCCGCGCTGGGCGATACTGCCAGAGATGAAAACAGCTCAGGGTTAACCACCAACTCACCCAGCTTTAATGGGCCAGTGGTGAAATTAGCACCGAGGTTCTGGAAGCCGATGGTTTCATTATCAAAGCTTGCGTCAGTGGCGCGGAAGTTCCAGTTGACGTTATCGCTAACATCAACATTGAGCTGAACTTCGGAGTAGGACTCATCACGACCAATTGGGTCCTCACCGGATACATTGCTATAGAAGCTATCCTGAGTGGTCTTTGAGTGGTGGGCAAAGTAACGCACGCTGTCAGTCATTGGGCCTGACAGAGTGAACTGGCCAACTTTTGAATTGTAGGAGCCAGCATTAAAGCGAATAGTCCCTTCAAACTCATCACTGGGGCGCTTCGAGACAACATTGATCGCGCCGCCTGTAGTGTTTCTGCCGTAGAGAGTGCCCTGAGGTCCACGCAGAATTTCGATTCGCGCTAGGCGATCGGGACTGGCTAAAAGTGCACCGGATTCATTGCTGTAGAATCCATCGGTATAAATACCAACGCCCGGCTCGGTGCCCAAGACACTGGTCTCACGACCGATGCCGCGAATATAAATTCTATTGCCTTCGCCGCCACCGGCGGCTTCCTGATAGGACATGCTCGGGGTGAAGTTGGAAATATCCTGAATCGAGACAATGCCCAAATCGGACATTTGGTCGCCAGTAAAGGCTGTGATTGCAACAGGTGTGTCTTGCAGAGTTTGCTCGCGTTTCTGAGAGGTAACAATAATCTCCTCCATCAAACCTGACACCTGCTGAGCCTGCACTTGCATCGCACAAGCACAGGCAATCGCGGCACTGAGCACTGTTATAGATGTTTTTAACATAATAATCCCCTTGAACGTTTCTTTTAGTTTTGTCTTTTTATAATCCGCGGTCGCCATAAGGATGGTGCCGCGGCCGATCGCTTTTATTAGCTCCCTTACCATAGCAGCGATAAATTGGCATGTAAACAGGTTTAATAAATAGCCTTAAACCGCCTAAAGTGGCCTATAAAGCACTAAATATATCAATGGATTACACTGAAATTCCTGACAAGTCACTGTATTATAGGCACTTTAGTCATTCTAGAACCGTTTAAAGTAACATCATGGCGATGTAATACGATGAATAACCACCAAACTATAAACAAGTTGACCTGCATGCTTTAAATACCTATATTTGTCGAAAACATACTTTTATAATAAATTAAATAATTCCACAGGCGTTTGATAGACTGGCCTGAAAAAACCATTGGGAGCACTAATTTTGACCTTCGAACTTGATCCTCGCGGCAGCTATATGATGCCCGCACATTTTGGCCCACGACCGATGCATCCCAATAGCAGTGGCTGGTATCACGACGTCACGGCAATGACGATTTCCTATGTCACCGACAGAGAAAAGCTCGCCGCCTATTTGCCCGCCCCCTATGAGGTCGACGAAGAGGCAGTGATTACCGTCACCTATGCCTGCAGTAAAAATATCGACTGGCTAGCGGGTCATGGCTACAACCTGATTGGCGTCACCGCCTCAGTAATCTACAAGGGCGAGAAAGACACACTGCGCGGCACCTACACCTTAGTCGTCTGGGAAAACCTCACCGACCCAATTCTCGCGGGCCGGGAATTACAGGGCATTCCCAAGATTTACGCGGATATACCAGACCACAGCGTGATTGGTGGCAAGTGGCGCACCAATGCCAGCCACTTTGGACACAAGATTGTCGATCTCTCCATCGACAACCTGCGCAGCCCCACAGAAGAAGAATTAAAGCTCGGTGCCGAGATGCAAGAAGGCCGAGATAACCCCATGGGTAACCGCTATCTGGCCGCGGTCGGCGGCTTTGGCACGGCGATCAATGAAGCCACGTTATTTCCCTCAGAAAGCACCGTCAGCGAAGTGCAATTGGGCGAGGGTAAAATCGACTGGAAACATCTCACCTGGGAGCAAAACCCGACCCAGTTTCATATTGCTAATGCACTGGCTGAGCTGCCCATACTGGCCTATCTACCAGCAGTGATTACCAAGGGCAGCACCAATCTTGTACTGCCTGAGCGCTTTAGCCGAACGCTAAAATAATTCTGTTACAGAGCAGATATAATAAGAAGTAAAAATACTAATAATTTCAGCACTAATAACCACAACAATAAGAATTAAAATACTATGAAAATTCCTGAGATCAACAGCGTCTGCTATATCGGCGCCGGCTCCATGGGCTGCTACAACTCCCTGCTCGCAGCACTGGTGGGTTACAGAGTGGCGCTCTATGACATCTCTCAG
>Ga0075441_10001171_pt1 | contig 12805 bp, 12 predicted proteins | sample CoawatmetaG00DNA_FD_71582 | JGI IMG/M metagenome (GOLD analysis project Ga0075441, IMG submission 71582) | Marine microbial communities from the West Antarctic Peninsula - Coastal water metaG002-DNA | ecosystem: Environmental > Aquatic > Marine > Coastal | place: Atlantic Ocean: West Antarctic...
AAGTTGTTAGAAAAGCAGAAAAAAGGAAAGAAAAGAATGCGTCAGGTTGGGAATGTAGAAATTCCGCAAGAAGCATTTATGGCCGTTTTAAAGCTGAATGACTAAAGAGAAATAACTAGATTTTTAGAGACAAGATTTATAAGAATATATAAAGGCCTTTTTGAGAAATCAAGAAGGTTTTTTATTTTCAAAAACAGTGTCACCAGAAAGGTGTGCAATAAAAAAAGCCTCGAAAAATCGAGGCTTTTAAAAATAGTTATTTCTTAAGTTTAATCTCTTCCTCCTAAAATACTCATCCCCCAATATAAAAGCATGGCTAAAGAGCCTAGTGCAGCAACTAAATACGTTCTAGCAGCCCATTGAAGCGCGTCTTTTGCGCCTGCTAATTCTTCTTGAGAAACCATGTTTTTACTTTGTAACCAGGCCAATGCCCTATTACTTGCATCATATTCTACAGGCAACGTAATAAAACTAAATAAGGTTGCAAATCCCATAAAAACCAAACCCGTTACCGCAATGTAGAAGCCAATACCTGTGGCACTAGAGGCAGCACCTAGTATTAAACCACCAATTACCAACCATTGAGAGAATTTAGAAGTAATACTTACAATAGGTACTAATTGAGAACGCATGGTTAAATAACTATATGCTTGTGCGTGTTGCACTGCATGCCCAACTTCGTGCGCTGCGACAGCAGCAGAAGCCGCATTTCTTTGGTTGTAAACAGACTCGCTTAAATTAACCGTTTTATCTTGCGGATTGTAATGATCTGTCAATCTACCAGGAGTAGAAATTACTTTCACATCAAAAATACCATTGTCTGTCAGCATTTTTTCAGCAATTTCTGCACCACTCATTCCGTTTCTAAGCTCAATTTGAGCATATTTTTTAAATTTACTCTTCAATTTATTACTTACCAACCAACTAATTAAAGAGATTGCACCAATTAAAATATAAAATCCCATCATAATTTATAAAGTTTTAAAATTATATTCCGTTTTTGTTTAATAAATTTACAACATAAAGTATTCCAATTTATAATTTGGAGTATAAAAATGACAAAATGACAAATAAACCCAGCATTCTTATTGTGTACACAGGTGGTACAATTGGTATGATAAAAGACTACAAAACAAATGCTTTAAAGGCGTTTGATTTTAGTAGAATTATAGATAAAATTCCAGAATTAGAGCAACTAGAATGCGAGATAAAAAGTATTTCTTTTGAGGAGCCTATAGATTCCTCTAATATGAATACAAAATACTATGTAGATATTGTTGAAATTATAGAGTCAAATTACACGAAGTTTGATGGATTTGTGATTCTAACAGGTTCAGATACCATGGCTTACACTTCATCTGCTATAAGTTTTATGATAGAGAATTTGCAAAAACCTATCATTTTCACAGGCTCTCAATTGCCTATTGGAGATTTAAGAACTGATGCCAAAGAAAACCTAATTACTTCCATAGAAATTGCCGCTTCAAGGAAAAATAACAAACCAATAATCTCTGAAGTTTGTTTGTATTTTGAATATAAATTATACAGAGCAAACAGAACAACAAAAATAAGTGCAGAACAATTTGAAGCATTTGCCTCTAAAAATTACCCTGCTTTGGCAGAAAGTGGTGTGCATTTAAATTTTAATGAGCATGTATTAATGAAACCTTTATATGCTGATGAAAAGTTAATCATTAGAAAAAAATTAGCAACAGATGTAGTAATTTTAAAATTATTTCCAGGAATTACTGAAGCTGTTGTATCCGCAATTTTAAATATTTCTAATTTAAAAGGGGTGGTTTTAGAAACCTATGGTTCTGGAAACGCACCCAACAAACCGTGGTTTTTAAACTTAATAAGTAAAGCAATACAAAATAAAATAAAAGTAGTAAACGTTACCCAATGCTATGGTGGTAGTGTAATTCTTGGGCATTATGACACGAGTATTGGGTTAAAAGCCATTGGTGTAATAAGCGGAATAGACCTTACGACAGAGTCTGCCATTGCAAAATTAATGTATTTATTAAGCCAAGATTTAACAGATAAAAGTTTTAAAAACTATTTTCAAAAGTCTTTACGAGGAGAAATTAGTGAAAAATAATTTTTGCATTAAAAAGAGATAGCTTTTAAAAAAAACATTATTTTTACGTAAAATAGACCAATTTATTTTTTGAGGAGCAACTATTTTTTTGTTACTTGCCACTCTATTAAAAATAAATAAATTGTTAAGATTGTTCAAAAATTTTATAAGTTGAATAACTTTTTGTTTATTTGAAGAGACAAATTAGATTTTTAACCCGTAACTATTAAAAATTAATAACAACAGAGATGAAAAAAGTAGTAAATGTCCTATCTGTAACAGGATTCATGTTTTTTGGAGCTATCCAATCAACTTTTGCACAGGAAGCAGCAGCAGAGTCAAAAACTTTTCACCAAGTATTAAAGGAAAACTTTATTGATGGTGGCCCAGGTTTTATGGGAATTGTATTAGTTGCTTTAATTTTAGGTTTAGCAATTGCAATCGAAAGAATTATTTATTTAAATTTAGCAACTACAAATACTAAGAAATTAGTAGCAGATGTAGATGAAGCGTTAAGTTCTGGTGGTGTAGAAGCTGCAAAAGAGGTTTGTAGAAATACAAAAGGACCTGTTGCATCTATTTTTTACCAAGGTTTAGATAGAGCAGATGAAGGCGTAGATGCAGCTGAAAAAGCAGTTGTTTCTTACGGTGGAGTTCAAATGGGACTTTTAGAGAAAAATGTTTCTTGGATTTCTTTATTTATCGCACTAGCACCAATGTTAGGTTTCATGGGTACTGTAATTGGTATGATTGGAGCATTTAATGACATTGCAGTAGCAAATGATATTTCTCCAGCAGTAGTTGCAGGTGGTATTAAAATTGCCTTATTAACAACTGTATTTGGTTTAGTAGTAGCAATTATTCTTCAAATTTTTTATAATTATATCGTCTCTAAGATTGACGGAATTGTAAACAATATGGAAGATGCTTCTATTCAATTAGTAGATTTATTAGTGAAATATAAAAAATAAAAACTAACACAATGAAAAGCAATAAAATATTAAGTATTATTATAGCTGTTGTTGCGTTAGTCGGTGCATTCCTTTTCATAAGAATATTTATGGAAGATGCGGAAGCAATCGAAACTGATGTTGATTTGCAAAACAAAGTAATTAGTCCTATTATTTACTATTCGACTTTTTTACTGATTGCAACAGTTATAATTACAGTAGTACTTTCTCTATGGAGTATCATTAGAAATCCAGAGAATTTAAAGAAAACATTAATGGGGCTTTTAGCTTTAGGTGTTTTATTGATAATCTCTTACTTTTTATCTGACTCTGAAGCGGTAATTAATGCAGCAGGTGGAATTAGTGAAGGTGGTGAGGCAGGTTCTAGCATTAATAAATGGGTAGGAGCTGGTATATGGTACAGTATTATTTTAGGAGTAATTGCTTCTGGATTTTTCGTGTACGATTTAGTTAAAGGTTTAATAAAATCATAATATTATGGCAAGAAGAGAGAATCCAGAAATTAATGCAGGTTCTATGGCAGATATTGCTTTCTTGTTATTAATTTTCTTTTTAGTAACCACAACTATGAATGTAGATTCAGGTGTTTCTAAGAAGTTGTCTGAAAAACCACCAGAAGATTACGTACCACCAATTATTAAAGAGAAGAACATCTTTGAGGTAAACATTAATAGAGATAACGATCTTCTTGTAGAAGGAGAAAGAATGGATATTAAAGATCTTAGAGAAACGGCTATCGCTTTTATAGACAATGGTGGAGGTGACGGTAAAATAGATGAAGGTGTGCCAACAGGTCCTTGTAATTATTGCAAGGGTGAGAAAAGTATAAGCTCATCAGATCATCCGAATAAAGCTATTATTTCTGTACAAAGCGATAGAGGAACAGAATATGGTACTTACTTAAAAGTTCAAAATGAATTGATAAGAGCCTATTCAGTTTTACGTAACAGACTGTCAAAAGAACGTTATGGAATTCCTTTTCCAGAGTTAGAAGAGTCTTATAAAGATGATAGAAGTAACGTGTCTTTAAAGGAGAAAGTAGAGGATATCAAAAGATGTTATCCTGAAATCATCTCAGACGCAGAACCAACATCAAATTAATTCTTAAAAAACAATAGTATGTCTAAATTTGGAAAAAAGAAAAAAGGGATGCCAGCGGTAAATACTGCAGCCTTACCTGATATTGTTTTTATGTTATTGTTCTTTTTCATGGTTACTACAACAATGAGAGAAACAGATTTAAAACTAGAGAATCCTAGATTGCCAAATGCAACAGAAGTTAAAAAACTAGAGCATAAAAGTTTGGTAAGTACCATATACATTGGTAAATCTAAAGATGCTACAAGACATGGTACTGGTTATAATAGAATACAGTTAAATGATAAAATAGCAACTGCAGAAGATGTGCCTGCTTTCATTATTAATGAAAGATCAAAGGTTTCTGAAGCAGAAGTGCCGTTTATGACAACTTCTATTAAGGCTGACAAAGAATCTAATGTGGGTACAATTATAGACATTAGGTTGAAATTAAGAGATGTAAACGCGCTTAAAATTAGCTATTCTGCCTCTAAAGGTGCAGATAACTAGATTTTAAGACACAGATATTAAAGGATAATTCATTTGAATTATCCTTTTTTTTTGTCTTATAATTTCTCTTCTTATAAAAGATGAAATTTTGTACCTTTAAATTCCTTTATATGTGTTATGAGAAATAGATTTATTATTTTTTGTTTTTTGGTAGTTCCCTTTTTAGCTTTTGCTCAGAAAGACTCTTTGAGTATAGGTGATAGGTACGCAGAAGATCAACTCTATTTTTCCGTTTCTTACAGTCAGTTTTTTAAACAACCTTCAGCCATTACCAAGAGTAATTTTTCTTATGGATTGTCTGGTGGTTTTATGAAAGATATTATTTTAAATAAAGCTGGAACCTTTGCTATCGCTGGAGGAATTGGTCTTGGATATGATTTTTTCAATCACGCGTTAAAACTAGATGAGGAAAACAATGGTACCGTCTTTACGAATGACAACAGCAACTCAAAAAATATTTTTAGATCTTCTAATTTAGAATTTCCTTTAGAACTAAGGTGGAGAACATCTACAGCTAAAAAATACAGCTTTTGGAGAATCTATACAGGTATAAAGTTTTTATACAATTTAAACCATAGTTTTCAATACAAAGATGCTGATGAGAATCAGTTTAAATATAGTAATATTTCGGCGTACAACAAGTTGCAATATGGTTTGACCCTTTCCGCTGGTTTTGACGATTTTACTATGAATGTTTTTTATGGTTTGACACCTGTTTTTAACAATGCTTTTCTTAATGGAGAATCAGTAGATACTAAGATTTTGAAATTCGGACTTATTTTTTACTTCTTATAGAAAACTGTAAACTGCAAAGGGTGCTATAAACCCAACTAGAAATCCTAAATAAACCTCTTTTGCTGTATGTGCTTTTAGATGCAGTCTTGCATTTGCAACAAAGCCGGCCAGTAATATATTTATCATAACCACGGTAGGAAAACTATAACTATAGATAAAACCTAAAAGGATAAAAAAGCTGGTTGATATTCCTAAGGACAGTAAATGAATGCTTAATTTTAATTGATACGCAAAACAAAGATAGATAAAAGTTAGTGCTGCACTAGTAGCGTAAAAAAGCAAACTAATATCTAACATATTCGTTTTACTAGCGATAGTGTTTGCTAAGAGGTAAAACACAACAACCATGAGTGCAACGGGTATTTTTCTTTCTTCTATATTTTGTGTCTTAAAAGTATTTATTAATTTTAACTTTTTAAAGAGTATCAAGATAAGCGTAGGGACAAGGTAAGTAGTCACAAATATTAGACCTAGCAGAGCTAATTTTTGATTGCTATCATACGTGTTCGGTACAATTAAAAAATACAAAATCACACCAATTGTGGGCACTACAAGCGGATGTAATATGACAGAGATGGTTTTGTAAAATCGATGCATTAAATTTCTTTTCTAAGCCTTGCCACGGATAAATCAAGTTGTTCTCGATACTTTGCCACGGTTCTTCTTGCAATCGGATATCCTTTTTCTTTTAAAATAGCAGCTAATTTTTCGTCTGTTAGTGGTGTCTTTTTATTTTCTTCGTCGATAACAGTTTCTAGTATTTTCTTAATTTCTTTGGTAGAAACATCTTCACCTTGATCATTTTTCATAGACTCTGAGAAGAATTCTTTTATTAATTTTGTACCATAAGGGGTCGATACATATTTGCTGTTGGCAACTCTAGAAACTGTAGAAACATCCATATTAATTTTATCTGCAATATCTTTTAAAATCATCGGTTTTAACTTGCGTTCATCACCCGTTAAAAAATAATCATATTGGTATTGCATTATGGTATTCATAGTAGACAAAAGTGTTTGTTGACGCTGTCTAATAGCATCTATAAACCATTTAGCAGAGTCTAATTTCTGTTTGATGAAAAATACGGCATCTTTTTGCGACTTCGATTTTACAGTTGCTTCTTGGTAGCCTTTCAGCATATTATTGTATTCTCTAGATACGTGTAGTTCTGGCGCATTTCTAGCGTTTAAAACTAAATCTAGCTCTCCGTCTATAATTTTAATTGAAAAATCTGGAACAATTTGCTCTGCAATCTTATTGTTGCCAGCGTAAGAACTGCCAGGTTTCGGATTTAACTTAGAGATTTCTTTATTAACTTCCTTTAATTCTTCTTCAGAAATATGAAACTTTTCTTGTAGTTTTTTGTAATGTTTTTTTACGAAGTGATCAAAAGCAACTTCTAAAATATCTATAGATAAACTTCTATATTTGGTTTTTTCTTTTGCTTTTAACTGAATGATTAAGCATTCTTTTAAATCTCTAGCGCCAACCCCTAAAGGGTCTAAAGTGTGTACTACTTTTTTAAGTATGGTAACTACCTTTTCTTCTGTTGTAAAAACATTGGCGGTAAAGGCCAAGTCGTCTACCAAGTCTATAATTTCTCTTCTGATGTATCCACTATCGTCAATACTTCCCACAAGAAACTCTGCAATTGCTTGCTCTTCTTCGTCTAATCGAAAGGTGTTTAATTGGGTTTTTAAAGATTGATGAAAGCTGGTTCCTGCGGCATAAGGAACATTTTTTTCATCCTCATCTGCAGAATAATTATTTGCTTGTGTTTTATAATTCGGAACTTCATCGTCACTTAGATAATCATCGATGTTCATGTCGTCTAACTCATCCTTCTCTGAGCCAGCGTCATCAAATTCGTTGGATAAATCATCATCGATATCATCCGATTCTTCTTTCCCAGTGTCTAGTGCAGGGTTCTCTTCTATTTCTTGCTTTAAACGCTCTTCAAATGCTTGTGTGGGTAGTTGAATTAATTTCATCAGCTGAATTTGCTGAGGAGATAATTTCTGCAGGAGTTTGTAATGTAAGCCTTGTTTTAGCATATTTTAAAGATACATAAATCTTATTAAAATTCGGCGTTTTGTGGTGTTCTTGGAAACGGAATTACGTCTCTAATATTCCCCATACCAGTGGTAAACTGCACCAATCTTTCAAAGCCTAGTCCGAAACCAGAATGCACAGCGGTGCCAAATTTTCTCAAATCTAAATACCACCAAAGCTCTTTCTCATCAATATTCATGGCTTTCATTTTTTCTACTAAAACGTCATAACGTTCTTCACGCTGCGCACCACCAACCATTTCTCCAATTCCTGGGAACAAAACATCCATCGCCCTTACGGTTTTACCATCTTCATTTAAACGCATGTAAAACGCTTTAATATCTGCTGGATAATCAAATAAAATAACCGGACATTTAAAATGTTTTTCAACTAAAAAGCGTTCATGTTCAGATTGTAAATCTGCGCCCCATTCATTAATTGGATATTGAAATTTTTTCTTTTTGTTAGGCTTAGAGTTTCTAAGAATATCAATTGCCTCTGTGTAAGAAACTCTTTTAAAGTTGTTGTCTGCAACAAACTTTAGCTTTTCTAACAAACTCATATCACTTCTTTGTAATTGGGGCTTCCCTTTTTCTTCTTGTGTAAAACGATCATCTAAAAAAGCTAAATCTTCTTTGCAATGTTCTAAAACGTAGGTTAAAACAGATTTTATAAAATCTTCTGCCAAATCCATATTACCGTCTAAATCCATAAAAGCAACTTCTGGTTCTATCATCCAAAATTCTGCTAAGTGACGCGTAGTATTTGAGTTTTCTGCTCTAAAAGTAGGTCCAAAAGTATATACTTTACCCAACGCCATTGCATAGGCTTCTGCTTCTAATTGGCCAGAAACGGTAAGATTTGTTTCCTTTCCAAAGAAGTCTTTGGCATAATCTATTTTTCCATCTTCTGTAACGGGAGCTTTATTGTCTTGAAATGAAGTAACTCTAAACATTTCTCCTGCACCTTCTGCATCAGAACCTGTTACAATTGGGGTGTTTACATAATTAAAGCCATTGTCTTGAAAGTACTTATGAACCGCAAAAGAAAGTTTAGAACGCACACGCATTACGGCACTAAACGTATTTGTTCTTACACGTAAATGTGCGTTTTCCCTTAAAAATTCGAAACTGTGTTTTTTAGGTTGTATTGGGTATTCATCCGGATTCGAGTCTCCCAAAATTTCTATTGCTGAAACTTGAATTTCTACAGATTGTCCTTTTCCTTGACTTTCTGCAATGCTTCCTTTTATAGAAACTGCAGCGCCTGTGGTTATTCTTTTTAATGTTTCTTCTGGAGTGTTTTCAAAATCGATCACACATTGTATGTTGTGTATGGTAGAACCGTCATTTAAAGCAATAAAACGCTTGCTTCTAAACGTTCTAACCCATCCTTTTATCACTACCTCTTGTAAAACTGTACCTGATTTTAATAATTCTGCTACGGTATTTTTCGTCATCATCTTTAAAATATATGGAATTGGAAATTTATCTTCGTTAAAAGAGTAAAGATACTTTATTGTTATAAATTAAACAACCAATGAAAGGCCAATAAAATTGGAACGCTATTTGGTTTTTTCTTCCTTAGGTGGGAAAATCACCATTTTGGGTTCTTTGAAAACTTTTTTATTTGCAATTTTCTTCTCAAAGGTTAACAGTAAAGAAGGCAGTAATAATAAGTTAGAAACCATTGCCAATAACAAGGTTACAGAAACCAAGCCACCCAAAGCAATTGTGCCACCAAAACTAGAGAGTGTAAAAACTAAAAAACCAAAGAACAATACAATAGAAGTATAAAACATGCTTACACCTGTTTCTCTTAATGCGGCATAAACAGATGGTTTTATTTTCCATTTATTTGCGATTAATTCTTGCCTGTATTTTGCTAAAAAGTGAATGGTATCATCCACAGATATACCAAACGCAATACTAAACACCAGTATTGTAGACGGTTTTATAGGGATGTTTAAAAAGCCCATTAAACCAGCCGTAATTAATAAGGGCAACATGTTCGGAATTAAGGAGATTAAAATCATTTGTGGCGATCGAAACATCCAAGCCATAAAAATGGCAATTAATAAAATAGCCAAGGACAAAGAAATGACTAAGTTTTTAATTAAATAATTGGTTCCTTTTATAAAAACCAGTGCTTTTCCTGTTAAAGAAACGGTGTATTTGTCTGCTGGAAATTCTTTGGCAATTACGGCCTTTAAGCGCTCCTGTATAACATCCATTTTCTCGGTACCAATGTCTTTCATAAAAGTGGTTATTCTGGCATAGCGTCCTGTAGAATCTACAAACGTTTTTAACATGCCAGCTTCACTATTAGAGTTTTTAGTGTAAGAGAAAATATAACTCTGTTCTTGGTTTGTTGGTAATTGATAATATTTTGGATTTCCTTTGTAATAGGCTTGTTTAGAGTATTTTACTAAATTAACCACAGAAATAGGTTTCGATAATTCAGGAAAAGTTTCAATTGTTTCATTCAACTCTTCCATCTTTTTCAAGGTAGAGAGTTTCATGACACCATTGTCTTTTTTGGTATCAATTAAAATTTCTAAAGGCATGATTCCTCCAAACTCCTTTTCAAAGAATTTAATGTCTTTGTAGAAGTCGGTATTTTTGGGCATGTCTTCAATTAAACTTCCAGAAACTGTAATTTTATAGACACCTATAATACTTAATACGATGACTAATACAGTTGCAAAATAGATAGTAATTCTTTGGTTTTTCACCATTTTTTCCATCCAATTTACTACGTTTTCAATCCATTTTGTTTCTAAATGACTCAAATGCTTTTTCTTTGGAAGCGGCATGAAACTGTATATAATGGGTATGATTAACAAAGCCAGTATGAAAATACTAATAATATTTACAGAAGCTAAAATTCCGAATTCACGCAGTAAATTACTTTTCACAAAAACAAAGGTTGCAAAGCCAGATGCAGTGGTAATATTTGTCATTAAAGTGGCATTTCCAATTTTAGAAATTACCCGTTGTAAAGCTTTTGCTTGTTGCCCATGCTTCTTTATTTCTTGTTGGTATTTGTTAATGAGGAAGACGGCATTTGGTACTCCAATAACAATAATTAAAGGAGGTATTAATGCAGATAAAACGGTAATTTCATAGCGAAATAAACCAATAAAACCAAAAGCCCAAACGACTCCAATTATTACGACTAAAAGTGTTATAAAGGTGGCTCTAAAAGATCGAAAGAAAAAGAAAAAGATAAGCGCAGTAATTCCCAAAGCACCTCCAACAAAAAGCGTAATTTCATCTTGAATGTTTTGTGCATTTAATGTTCTAATGTAAGGCATTCCAGAAACCCGAACATCCAAACCTGTTTCCTCCTCAAATTTCTTAATAGTAGGTATTAAAATATCAAAAATAAAGTCTCTTCGTTCTGGCGTATTTATGATTGCCTTTTTAATATAAATAGCGGTTTGTAAAGTACCCGTTTCTTTATTGTAAAGTAAATTATCGTAAAAAGGAAGTTTCTCAAAGAGTTCTTTTTTAATAGCATTTACTTCTTCCTTTGTAGTGGGGTTTTTGTCGTACAGGGGTTCGAGAACAAATTTTCTATTTTTTCTATCTGCTTTTAACTTTTTAACATCTGCAATTGAAATCGTAAAATCAATTTCTTTTCTGTCATCAAATTGTGAGACTAATTGGTTCCAAGCATTAAACTTTACAGGTGTAAATACTGTGGAATCTTTAACTCCTAGAATGACAAGATTGCCCTCTTCTCCAAATATTTTTAAAAACTTGTTGTATTCTATGTTTGCTTCATGATCTTCAGGTAGCAAGTTTGCTTCGGTATATGAAAACTTCATATACTTCATTTGAGATGCTAATAAACCAGTAATAACTGCTATTATTAATAAAACCAAGTAGCGGTTTCGTAAAATAATACCAGCAACTTTTGTCCAAAAATTCATAAAAAATAATTTGTACAAATGTAACCTAATTACAAATGAGTTTTGGGCAAAAAAAAAGGTGTTTTTTAAAACACCTTTTTTTATTTAACTAGTATTTAAACAGTCATAATTTCTTTTTCTTTCACAGAAAGTGTCTCTTCTATGATTTTTACAAAAGAATCTGTCATTTTCTGAACATCTCCTTCAGAGTCTTTTTTTAAGTCGTCAGAAATATCTGTTTTTTTGATATCGTTATTGGCTTCTTTTCTTGCATTTCTAATACCAACTTTTGCATGTTCAGCTTCAGCTTTTGCTTGCTTTGTTAAGCCTATTCTTCTTTCTTCAGTTAATGGTGGTACGTTGATCATAATAATGTCACCATTGTTCATTGGATTAAAGCCAAGATTGGCAACCATTACCGCTTTTTCAATAGGTTGTAACATGTTTTTCTCCCAAGGTTGTATGGCAATGGTTCTTGGATCTGGGGTAGTAACATTTGCAACCTGACCTAATGGGGTTTGAGAACCGTAATAATCTACCATTACATTTGCTAGCATTGCAGGTGTTGCTTTTCCCGCTCTAATAGCTCTTAATTCTTTTTCTAAGTGAGCAACTGCACTGGTCATTGCTTCTTTAGTTGTGTCTAATATGAATTCTATTTCTTCGTTCATCTTTTTCTTAATTTAAAGATTTTATTTTATTTCGCATCAACAATAGTACCTATTTTTTCTCCAGAAACTAATTTTAATAGGTTTCCGTTTGTGTTCATATCAAACACAATAATAGGTAATTTATTTTCTTCACTTAAGGTAAAGGCAGTCATATCCATCACTTTTAAACCTTTTTCTATGACTTCTTTAAAGGTAATGGTTTCGTATTTAATTGCATTTTTATCTTTTTCGGGATCTACGTTGTAAATTCCGTCTACACGCGTTCCTTTTAAAATGGCATCTGCATGCACTTCGATAGCTCTTAAAACGGCAGCTGTATCTGTCGTAAAATATGGGTTTCCTGTTCCTGCACCAAAGATTACAACTCTACCTTTTTCTAAATGTCTAATTGCTTTTCTCTTAATGTAAGGTTCTGCTACTTCTTTAATTTCTAAAGCAGTTTGAAGCCTTGTATGCACATCTTCGTCCTCTAAAGCACTTTGCAAAGCCAAACCATTGATACAGGTTGCTAGCATACCCATGTGGTCTCCTTGGACACGGTCCATGCCGTTCGCAGCACCAGCAACACCTCTAAAGATATTACCACCACCAATAACAATTGCAACTTCTACTCCTTTATTTACGACTTCCTTTATTTCTCTTGCATATTCAGCCAGACGTTTTGGATCAATTCCATATTGTCTATCGCCCATTAAAGCCTCTCCACTTAATTTTAAAAGAATTCTTTTGTATT
>Ga0075441_10001174_pt1 | contig 12794 bp, 8 predicted proteins | sample CoawatmetaG00DNA_FD_71582 | JGI IMG/M metagenome (GOLD analysis project Ga0075441, IMG submission 71582) | Marine microbial communities from the West Antarctic Peninsula - Coastal water metaG002-DNA | ecosystem: Environmental > Aquatic > Marine > Coastal | place: Atlantic Ocean: West Antarctic...
AGGAGACTTTACGTCAATCCAGAGAGAATATTAAAGAGGTATTCTTGATGACTAACAGGATGGATCTGTGGACTGACATGATGACAAAGATGGCTGAAGCGCGTAAAAATCGCCAAGCTTTTATTAAGGCAGAAGTTGCTAGGAAAAAGAAGTTTAGAAAAGAATTAAGGCAGTACGCGATGATCTTTTTAGTAGTAGTTGCGCTTGTTCCTGCGACCATCGGTGGTCTACTAGCTTGGTTAACCAACAAATGATCTTGGCATTTCTTTTAATAGTTATGGTGGATGGGGAGCCGCTCCCAAACTCATCTAACTGGTTGTTTGCAAACGTATTAACGTGCAACCAAGCAGCACATTATGTTGAGTCTGGTAAGACTACCCCTAATGGTAAAGACCGCAATCAGAAAAACATCTCTGCATATTGCGTCCCTAAATCAGTTCGTGGCGGAACAAAGCTTTGGTATTGATATGAAATTTGGCGCAATTAAAAGCATTATAGGTAGTTTAGCTCCTACTCTTGGACAGGCTCTAGCGGGGCCGTTAGGAGGCACAGCGGCGTCTGCGATCGCTTCTGTACTAGGCTGCTCTACCGAGCCTAAAGACCTAGAAAAGGCCGTACAGAACGCTACACCCGAACAGCTCGCTGAGATTAAAAAAGCTGATAACGATTTTAAAGTTCAGATGAAAAAGCTGGATGTGGACGTTTTTGCTCTACAAACGGCTGATACACAAGACGCTCGTAAATTCTTTAACAAGGACTGGACTGCCCGAATTATAGCAGTGCTTTGTGTTGTCTTCTTTGGTTGCTACATATTTATGGTAACAATCCAGCCGCCAGACGCAAATTCAGATGCTGTAATAAATCTGGTGCTAGGATACCTTGGTGGAATTGTTTCGAGCATAATCAGCTATTACTTTGGTTCATCTGATAAAGGAAATAGCAGTGAGTGATTTAATTAAGATGTTAAAACGGCACGAAGGTGTCCGTTCTAAAGTGTATGTTTGTTCTGCAGGTTACGAAACTATTGGTGTGGGCAGGAATATCGCAGAATCTGGGTTAGGCTTATCCGACGATGAGATTGACTATCTGTTAGAAAACGATATTAAACGGGTAAAAGAAGAACTTACCGATAGTTATTTCTGGTTCCCCGCTATAAACGAAGTACGACAAGCGGCTTTAATAGATATATCGTTTAATCTAGGACAAACTCGTCTTCGTGGTTTTGTTAAAGCCTTAGAAGCTATGTCTCGTGAACAGTTTGATATTGCTGCAGATGAGTTTATGGATAGTAAATGGAGTCAGCAAGTAGGTAATCGTGCTGTAGAAGTAACTGAAATGATACGGACAGGCGAGTATCAGTAATGGCGTTACAGAAATTCTTATTTAATCCTGGAATCAATAAAGAAGGTACAGACTATACTGCTGAAGGCGGTTGGTTTGATGGAAACCTTATGCGATTCCGTAAAGGTTTTCCTGAAAAAATAGGCGGTTGGGAAAAATATCTTCCTGATTCGTTTGAAGGAACAGGTAGAAAACTACACGGTTGGGTTACGTTAGACGGTACAAGATTATTAGCTTTAGGTACTCGTTTTAAACTATATGCGCAATCTGCGGATAATTACGTTGATATAACCCCTATTAGAAAAACTTCTACTAATAGTATTACCTTCTCCGCTACTAACGGATCTTCGATTATAACTGCAACAGATTCTAACCACGGAGCGAATTTAAACGATTTCGTTACATTATCAGGCGCAGCTTCTTTAGGTGGTGTAGTTACTGCGGCAGTATTAAACCAAGAATACCAAATAACTGCTGTCCTTTCTGCTAATACATATACGTTTACAGCTAAAGATACTTCTGGTGATACCGTTACCGCTAACTCATCTGATAGTGGCAATGGCGGTTCAGGCGTAGACGGGTTATATGAAATAAACGTAGGGTTAGATACGTTTGTTACAGGTACAGGTTGGAACGCTGGAGCGTGGGGGGCAGGTACTTTTGGTTCTACTAGCGCGTTAACAGCTAATAATCAGTTACGTCTATGGTCTTTAGATAATTTTGGTGAAGATTTACTTTCTAACGTAAGAGCAGGAGGTATTTTTTATTGGGATTATACGAATGTTTCAAATAGACCTGTTGCTTTATCTTCGATAGCGGGAGCTAATTTCGCTCCAACAGTAGGGTTACAAGTTTTAGTTTCAGACGTTGACCGACACGTTATTGTCCTTGGAGCTGATCCTATAGATAGCGGTAGTAGAACAGAAGAAATAGATCCTATGTTAGTTGCTTTTTCAGACCAAGGGAATCCATTGCAATGGGAACCTTTATCTACTAATACCGCAGGTTCGTTACGTTGTTCTGCTGGATCTCAAATTATCGGCGGTATTAGAGCTAGACAAGAAACACTGATCTGGACTGATGTTGCAATGTATAGTTTGCAATTCGTTGGGCCTCCTTTAACTTTCGGACTTAACCTTGTTAATGAAGGAGTTAGTTTAATTGGTCCAAATGCTGTAGTTAATACTCCTAGCGGTATTTTTTGGATGGATAAAAAAGGATTTTATTCATACGGAGGAGCAGTTGAACCTGTTCAATGTAGTGTCGATTTTTATGTTTTTAACGATTTTAACATATCTCAGGCTTTCCAAGTTTTTGGGTTTTTGAATAAGCAATTCGATGAAGTAGGTTGGTTTTATTGTTCTAGTTCTTCAGACGTTATTGATAGATACGTTACTTATAATTACGTTGATCAAACGTGGAGTATTGGACAATTATCAAGAACTGCATGGTTAGACGAAGGTATTGAATCGTATCCTAGAGCTACTGGAACAGTTAGTGGTTCTAATTTCTTATTTAAACATGAAACGGGGTTCGATGATGACGGGTCTCCTATGGATAACGTCTTTATTGAAAGTGCAGATTTCGATCTAGGAGAAGGGGAAGATTTCCAGTTTATCCGTAGAGTTATTCCTGACGTAGAATTTACAGGTACAGGAACAGCTCAAACTATAAACATGGTTTTAAAAGCTAGGAACTATCCTGGAGATTCTTTAACTACCGATCAAACAACATCGTTTACTTCTACGACTACTAAAATTGATACTAGGGCAAGAGGCCGACAAGCCGCGATCCGGTTTGAATCAGATGACGATGGAAGTACAGGGGTTCGTGAAGGGTTGGGCTTTAGGATAGGTGCTACACGGTTAGATTTACAACCGAACGGTAGACGATGAGTAGAATATTACAAGGTAGATTACCGTTTAGTCGTGGCCCGTATGTAGAGGCTGTAACATATAACCGTAGTGTTAGGTTATTAGAGTTAAGTTTAGATGCGTTTGATCCTTCACAAACTCTAGTGTTTTCTCAAGAACGCAGGGATTTGTTTAAATTTAACGATGGAACGATTATTTGGAATGTTTCTGTCGGACTTTTACAAATGTATAATGGAGATCAATGGATAGATATATCTGCTCCACTACCCTATACAACAGATCCTTTAGAAGCAGAAGGAAAGGTTGGTAAAGTACAGGTGATAAACAAAGGTGCGATTGTCGTATCTGTAGGCGGTAACTGATTTTGAATATCTTTACAATATCTCCAAGTAACTTGTTCGAGTATATTTGGGCAATCTTTGACAAACTAACTACGGTAGTTGGCTAATGACAAGTATTTATAGCGACGATCAACGTCAATCTTTAATGAATTCAATGACTAACCCCGAATCTAACGCCGTTAAGTTTTTAGAACAAGGCGGAGAAACAGGGTTATCTCCTGATATTACTATGGATATCCTTAATAAATACGCGACATACGGTGCAAATACGGGTATCGGGAATATTGGTGGTAGTCGTTTAGTTGACGCATTAAATGAAGAATACCGTAAACAAGTAGATGCTCCTCTTCAATCTTCTTCTCCTAAAGCCTTCGATGGAGCGTCGACTAGCCGATTACAGCAGCAACAGCAGCAACTTTTACAGCAACAGCAGCAACAGCAAACTATTCAAGACCTTATGACAACTCCTGTTGCGCCAGTTAGTGATCCTTCTTTAGTTCCAACTGAAGAAATGAAGGCTGATTTAGACGATGCATTAGCTAATCCTGTTGAGCTAGGACAACTCTCTCCTACAGAAACGGCTGTTCAAGAAGGGATAGATAAGGACGTTAATCCAGAAATAAGTCCTATTACTATCGTTGACGGAGAAGAAGGTAGAATATCGAAACTTAAAAAGTATCTTAAAGATAATCCTTTACTTGCTGAGCAATTAATGAAATCAGGAGCAAGTTTAGGCTCTATTTTAGGAAAAGCAGCTGTAGGAAACGATAAAGGTGGACGTACTCCTCGCGCCCCAAGAGGCGGTCAAAAAGCATCGAGAGTAACTTATGCTCCTATTGGAATGCAAGCGGGAGGAGAAACTGCTGGGGCCGAAGGTGCTGCTGGGCCTAATGCAGGATTAATGGCTATTTTACAGGCGCTCGGTAGTATTCTTGGACAATCTTTAGTAGGTAGAGATAAAACAAAAAGAATAAGTCCTGCGGTTAAACCTAAATCCCATACTTTAACTAGTATAGATGGCGATGAGTTAGCTATTGGAATGAATGAAGGAGGTAAAACTCCCGAAGGTTCTGTATTAGGTCGCAAAATGTTTATAGAGGGCGGTGAAGTCGACGGTCCTGGAGGCCCGAGAGAAGATATGGTTCCTATTTGGGCAAGTAATAAAGAATACGTTATGTCTCATAATGGCGTAAAACGAATGGGCGGCGGTGATTTTGAACAAGGGATCGCGGCGTTAGATAAAGTTAATAAGAACGGGGTTGCATAACCATGTCAGAAACAGCATATAGTTATCAAGCTCCTGATAGGCGTGTCTATGATATGCTTACAGGGGGAGGTAATCGTTTTGGTTTACTACCTCAAGTTGAAGCGTATTACCAAGATCAATTCAAAAATATGGGTAAAGCGGATTCTAACCCGTTTACATATACTGGCGACCGGATAGCAGGTTTTTCTCCTAGAGAAGAATATGCAATGAAACTTTCTGACCAAGGTATTGGTGCTTATCAACCATATATGGCACGTGCTGCGGGTTTAACTGAAGAAGGTTTAGCTACGATGGCTGGCGGTTCTTCTGAAGCTGCTTCTGGGTTACGTCGTGCTCAACAACAAGGCGAAGATTATACTCGTTTAGGAATAAACCGTGGAACGGATTTCTTAGGTAGAGGCGTACAAGCAGCAGCTGGAGCGCAACAACGAGGATTAGCGGGACTTAATCAAGCTGGTCAAACTTTAGAAGCTAGTAGAGGAGATTTCGATCCTTCAAGTATTAGCAGATATTCTGATCCTTATGAAGATCAAGTAGTCCAACAAGTTATGCGCGATATGGATAAAGCGCAACAACAAGGGGATATTGGTCGTAGAGCTTCTGAAGTAGGTGCTGGAGCATTTGGTGGTTCTCGTTCTCAACTAACTCAACAAGAATCTGATGTTGCTAACCGCCGTGGTATGACTGAAGCGTTAGCAGGGATTCGTAGCCAAGGATATACTTCTTCGCGAGACGCTGCGATGTCTGATTTCGGTAGAGCGCGTGGCGCAGATGCTATGGCTGCTCAACAACAAGCTGGGATGGCTGGACAAGGACAACAATTTGGTATGGGTACTGCCGCTCAATTAAGTCAAGCGGGGCAAAATGCATACGGTATGGGTTCTGGAGCAGGTCGACAGTTTTATGATATGGGGGCAGGTGCAAGTTCTGGTTTAGCTGGAATCGCAGGTGGATTATCCGGTGCTCAAACAGGAGCGGCAGGGTCATATCAAAATTACGCTGGAGCTAACCAAGCGTTCCGTCAGGGCGATGTTGGGGCTGCTATGAATATAGGTGGAATGAACCGCGCTAGAAACCAAGCTGGTTTAGATTTAAATTATCAAAACTTTACTGGGCAATACAATATGCCTAACCAATTAATGTCTGGTTATGCGAATTATCTTACAGGTGCAGGGCCGTTAGCTGGTGGTTCAGGTTATTCTGGTACTGCAAATGTAAGTAATCCTTTTACTAATACTGGAAATGCTGGTAATTATGGCGGTAGTTATGGTTATGGCGGTGGATACGCTGATGGTGGACAGATTCAACGCTATGAAGATGGTGGAATCCCTGAAGGTAATAAAGGTTTAGCTGCGTTATCTAAAGTAGCTCCTGAAGCTGTTCGTAAAATGGGGTTTACTCCTGCTCAGAAAATGATGGGCGGCGGTATAACTAACCCACGATTCCCTATGGCGTCCCGTAGATTAGGAGCATAAGATGGCTGAAGGAAAATACGGTTTTGGCGGTATCGGCGCTGGTGGTGGAATCGCGAACCTTGTTGCTGCGCCTAAAGTTAACCAAGTTCGGGGAATGCAATTTGCTCCTGCTCCCCAACGTAGACTTACTCCTAAAAAAGATCCTAAGAAAAATGTCATTGGTGCTTTAACAGGGGCAGTATCTCCTTTTCTCGCTGAAGCAGGTCTTGCAGGTCTTGCAAAAATCCCAGGTTTTGAAAAGTTTTTATTTGAACCTGAAACTGCAGCACGAGAACGATTAGGGGTATCTGATCCAGAAACAGGATTAGCTACTGCAACTGACCCTTATTCAGCTGAACGAGCTAAACTTAGAAATCGAGTTGATCAAGCGTTGCCCTCGTCAAAACTTCCTAGACAAAAAACAATATTAGGTAAAGGTCTTAATCAATTTCTAACTTATGCTCCTGCTCTTGCTTTAGATGATGAAGAAGGTTCAAGTATTTCGTCATTTATTAACGCTGCACAAAATAGCGGTAAATTACGAAGTACCTTAGAGGATACGCAACTAGATAATTTTTTAAGAAGGTCTACGGAACGAGGAAAAGCTCTAAGTCAGCCAACAGATTTAACAGAACTTACTATTCATTCTTATTATAATACGGATGACGGATTTACTTCTGCGCATCAAACTAGAGCATTAAGAGCTAAAGACGGAACTACTTATGTAATGAGTAGAGGTAATCCTGATGTAGATATGGATATCGACGGTAATTTTGTTAAAGCGGGGCAATATTATCTTAACCCCCGCATTAGTTTTGAAGACGGTAGTTCTCCTGCAGCGAAAACTAAAACATATATGGATACTAACTCTTCATTAATTATTGAAGGAATTAATACAGAAGTAAGAGATGAATTTGGCAATGCGGAAGTTCAATCTTTATTTATAATGCCTGATGGTACTAAAAAGTCCAGAAAACAATTTAGGGAGGAAAACCCTACTGTTAATTTAATTGGATTTAATCAAGGATTATATAGTAGCCGAAACCCCCCTACAGACTCTGTAGATCCTAAAGTTTTTGAACAACAAAAAGAACTATCTGGGCGTACTGAAGCGTTAAATCGTATGTTAACTGTTTCTGCTGATGTAATGAGAGCAGCATATATTAATATACCTGTTGATGAAAATGGCGAGTATGTTGTAACAGACCCAATTACAAACAAACCTAATTGGGATATAGCTCAGTTTAGTGAATTATCTGAAGGAGCCGCTAAACTTACCCGATTTATAGATAGTAATTTTCTTGGTCTTCAAGATAATTTACGAAAAGCTGGTTTTGGTAAAGCGAATACAACCCCGTTTGCAGATTTTATAGAAAGTCAAGTTGATCCTAAAAAAGGAACTAACGTACTTGGGGTTGCAAGTGCAATAGAAGGTTATCACAGAGCTTTAGACCCTTTAGCAAAAGTGGATGAACGTCTTCAAGATAGAGCGCGAGATAATTTGTTAATTCAGTTAGAAACGCTACAAGAATCTGCAAAAAACGGCGATTATCCTGAAGGTAAACCAGCTTGGTTAGATTTTGATAGAGGTAAGTTACAAACTTATTTAGATCAAAAAGGACAATACGCAGCTAGTCAGGTGCGATTAGCTTATATGGCTGCATCAGCTACAGGTCAAACAGGACGTACTTTATCAGATAGGGATATTGCGTTTTTTATGGATCAACTTGGGTTTGGAGATAATTTACCTTCAACGATCGCTAAAAAAGTTGCTAGTTTCGGTACTCAAGAATTACTTGCTTGGGACGGGTCAAATGAAGAAAGATCTCTTTTAGTTAGAGAACGAGAAAATTTTGGAGAAATTAAACCAGCCCAGCAAAAATTTGTTATTGATAAACATCACGGGGTATTAGCCGGACAATTTGGTTTTAGTCCTAGGCAAAAAGAAAAATTAGATCGTTTAACAACACTACCTCAATCAGAAGCTGACGCTTTAGCAGCTGATATACAAAATAATGTTATTTCTAGGAACGCTAGTGGGTTAGGAATTGCTCAATGGCAGTATGACCCAGAGACTAAATCTTTTAGATATGTTCCTTTTGTAGAAAGATTTGAAAAACAAGATGTAGCAGAAGAATTAAAAAGATATTGGAGAGGTGTTGGTTACGATTTAAGAGGGCCAACGTCCCCATATTTTGATCAACCGTCTAGCCCTACAGCACCCGATAACGAAGAAACAACAGCTGAAGAAACTATGCGTAGGGTTTTAAAAGGAAGTTAGATAATGGCACAAGCACCGAGAAAAATTGGTTTTTCAGAAAGTCCTTTATATGACAATGAAACATATAAAGCATTGTATAAGGATTTTGAAAACGTATTAAACATGCCGTTATCTAAGTTTACGTCTTCTGCTAATGAGCAAGAAAAACCTAAGAGCACTTCTTATTACGATTCGCAACAAGAAAAAATTATCGAATATACCGGAGCCGATATTCTTGGTGGTGGAAGATATATAGCTAAAGAAACGTCTGGAGTTCCTATAGAGAAAGGAAGGGAAGCTGAAGGAGTTCGTGTTGGAACTAAATCAGTTCAAAGAGCTTTAACAGATCCTCAAAACTTTGCTAGATTACAAACTATAGAAGCTATTTTTGGAGATAATGAAAATTTACAAAAAGTTCTTACTGAAAGTGGTGTAAGTGTTGAAGATTTAGAAAGTTTAAGAGATACAGCAACTTTAGATCAATATGCAGCTAAATTACGTTCTAACGCTCAGTTAACTTCTAGTGATTATCCTTTACGAAAACAATCCGAAAGTGATTTAGAGAATTTAGAATCTAGTCGATCGTTCGGAAACTTTTTAAAACAGACAGCCCCTGTCGGCGGTACACTCATTGCTGACTATGTAGTAAACCCTGTTTCTAGTTTACTTTTTGATTCAAACGAACAAGAAAGAGCCGAGTTAATTTATCGTGGCGTAGATCCAGAAAATGTAGAATCTTATTATATGGAAGGTGAAACTTTCCCTGCAGAGTTTCGCGCTAGGTTATCAGTTAGTCCTTTAACTATGACGGCTGAAGAATTTAAAAATGTTGTTCGTCCGTTTGATCCTGATGCTGAAATTTTTCAGATAGACCCACGAAAAGGACAGGTAGGAAAAGGTCTTTTAATCCGAAGTCCTAAATATACAAACAATAAATTAGTTAGAGTTGGTAGCGTACAACCTTTTGAAGAACTAATGGAAGGAAATTTCGATCCAACCATAGAGTTTCTAGCTAATATAGGAGCACAAGAAGGTTTAGAAATAGCTGCTGGTGGGTTTGTTATTAACGCAGCTAAAAAGGTTGCTACTCGTAGATTTAAAAAAAGGATGACTGACGCAGAAAAGAGTATAGACGAAGTTAAATTAGAAGATAAAGATAGTTTAGGGTCAAGAATAGTTTCTAGTGGAAAAGATGTTCTTCTTACTAGCTTTGCTACAGCAGCTGCAGAATCAAGTTCGCGTTTACTTAGATTAGCTACAGGTAAAGTTACGGGGGTACAACCCGAGTTAACTTTTGATAGAGCTATGGAAGATTCTGGTGCACTTTTTACGGCTACTTTCTTATACGGCGGGTTAGGTGATTTATTTATTAGAAGTGCTGCAAAAGCGTGGAGAGTTGCGACAGGGGAACCTATTTCAGGGGAATTATTAGATAGAATTATCCTTCAACGACAACGTCAAGAAGATAAAGTTAGGGGTAAAACAACAGTAACAGGTACCCCAGCTGAAAGTTCTCGAGAAGCTACTCAAGAAATTATAGACGATTTTATATCAGAAGGTTCTGAAGAGTATAATGTAGATGCGATAGCTCTATTACAAGAACAATTAAAATTTAAAAACCTTTCTATTTCTGTTAAAGCTCGAAAAAGTGTTTTAGATGAAACAGCTAGAGAAGTTGTAGCTAATATTAATAAGGGTGTATCGTTAGGGCAAGCGTCTCAAGATCAAATTATTCAGGCTTTAGAAGAACAAATTTTAATTTCGCTTGCAGGGTCGCGTACTCCAGGAGCTACTCAGTTACAAAAATATGCAGAAAACGAAGCAAATATGCTTGATGATTTTTATCAAAAATTAGTTAATAATTTAGATATCTCTCCGGATATAATGCCTTCTAAAGAACAAGTCAATGCGATATTTACAGGTATAAAAACAACTCAATTAGAAGAAAGACTTTCTGCTGAACAGCAAGATTTAGCCGACTCTGCTGCTGATGCGGCTATTACAAACATTACAGGTAAACAAAGTAGAGAAGCTAGAGAAGCCGCCGCTTCAGATGTAAAAGAATCGGTCGTAACAAACGATATGTTCCCTGATCGTCGTTCAAGAATACTACAGTTTAGAGACGAAGAAGTTAAAGCAGCGCAAAATACATTAAACGAAATAAAATCCCGAGAAGAATTTAATGATCCTAATTATGCAATATCTATAAAAAAATATATTGATGTCGCTGTTGATGATTTTTTAGACGCTAATAAAAATATCGGTATATTAGGTACAACCGACGCTGCTGAAGCTGCTGAAATTATTAGAGATATAATTCCTAATAACGAAGCTGGTGGAACATCTATTCGATTACTTACTCCAGGACAGAAAAGAGAGTTAATCCCTGATCCTAATAATCCTGGCAAAATGATAGAAGGCGGTAAATTTTTAGCATTAAAGAAATGGACTGTTAAAGAAATACAAGATACACGTGAAAATCTATACTCTTTATTTAAAAACCACCCTAATCCAGTTGCTCGACAAAAAGGAATGGCGATTGTTAACGGTTTAGATCAAGCCTATGAAGAACAATTAAGACAGATACATCGTAAAACAACAGGAACAACACCAGCTCCCTTTACGGAACGTAAAAATATTGAAGAAATAAAAAGGGAACTTGGTGTTTCTGATTACGATGAAGCTTTTATGGGTTTAGAAGATGCTCAACGAGGTAGTTCTGGAAGGTTTATAAACGACATTATTAATAAACCAAATAGTCAGATTGGGGATTTTGTTTTAACTCATAACCCTGACGAAGTTGCTGCGTTAGTTAGTTTGCTTGGACAACAACCAGATGGGTTAAAAAAGTTAGAAAACATAAAATCATTAGTTTTAAAATCAATTCAAGAACAAGTAGCTAGTCCTTACGCTAAAGCGGGAGGAGAAGCAGAACGCTTTAATACTTTAATGCGTAAAAACGAAGAACAGCTTCGCAGTTTATTCCCAGAAGAGTTTGTAGAGTTTAAAAACTTTGCTGGATTTATGAAAACTTCAGAACAAGCAGTTAAAGCGTCTAAACAAAATCTTGCAGCTATTCAAAAAGAATTAGACGCAGTTGGTGTTAAAAATGTTACAGACCTTCTTGATAACTTTTTTGGTTTAAGTATTGGTGGGTCTCAAAGGTTTAGAGGAAGTTCTGCAGAAAAACCTTTGTTACTTATTTCTGAAATTGCAGATCAATACCCTGCGTTACGTCAAGCTATGCAGGGGTATTTTCAAGAAGAGATATTAGGTAGGTTAGAAGGAGGTCTATACCGAGACCCTGGACCACAATTTCAACGAATGTCTGCTGCTTCGGGGCCGCTTTCTGGTTTTGATTTTAATTCTTTACAAAGAATGTTTGGTTCACCTGCTTATAAAACTAATCAAGATTTAGCTTCAGCGTTAAGTGTTATTGTAGGAAAAGAGCAAGCTCCGGACTATGCGAAAAGATTAAGGACATTAGCTACTAGAATAAACCAACAAAAAGGATTTTTAGGTAGCCCCTTAACAAAATATAACCAGATAAAAGATCCAGAAGATCTAACTTCTTCAACTCAAAAAGCTCCTAGAGGCAAAGGAGGTTTTCCACTTATTAGAAAATTAGTTTCTGGTCCTTTAAGTCATGGTAATTATGCGTTGGGGTTACTAAGCGATTTTACAGATTTTCAAAGAACTAAATATATGGCAGAGATCATTAGTGATCCGCGTAAATTAAAAGCATATATAGAAGCGGAAAACCGAAAACTCCCCTTAGCTACAATGGCTAAAGTTGTTCATGCTATTTATATGGGAAGAGAAATGAACGTAGGTTCTGAAGATAGAGAAAAAGAAATAGACGCTATTAAAAGAGATGCAGCTAATTTATCAAAGTATTCTGAAGATAGTGCTTATGAAGCTCTTTTAAGAGTTTTAGATGACGGAGCTGTAGAAGGCGCAGAGATATACCAAAAAGTAATGCCGTAATAAGAGTATAAAATGTATAGATTTCATCAAGATCAAACTTTAAAAAATCTTTTAGAAGAAGAGGAAAATGAAACTTTTCTTGCTAATTCAATGGCTCATGGCGGTAAAGTTAAACCACGCAAAATGGAAGAAGGTGGCGGGATGTTTTATGATCCAGGTTTTGGAGAATACAACCCAGCTACTGGTTATTTTGACCCTACTCCTGAATTTGAAGCTGCAACGGCTACTGGAGGTGAACAAGGTGCGTATATCCCTTCTTATACTGGTGGC
>Ga0075441_10001176_pt1 | contig 12787 bp, 17 predicted proteins | sample CoawatmetaG00DNA_FD_71582 | JGI IMG/M metagenome (GOLD analysis project Ga0075441, IMG submission 71582) | Marine microbial communities from the West Antarctic Peninsula - Coastal water metaG002-DNA | ecosystem: Environmental > Aquatic > Marine > Coastal | place: Atlantic Ocean: West Antarctic...
TTTAGGTCCATGGAAGATAAGATCATTATTGAATAATACAAAATATTCATGTCTAGTCTGTAGGAAATATTCTAATACCATGTTTAGGCCTCCACCGAAGTACAGGTTTTCATCTAACTTATGCGTTGTAGAGTTAGCAGGCTGTTTAGATGATCCGTTATCGACTACCATTAATTCATGACTATTAAATGATTCATCATATCGTAGTTGCTTGATAAGATTATCAGTTAACTCCGGTTGGTTATAGTTTAGTGTTGATATAAGCATTAAAATCTCCCTACTGTCATTTCTTTACTAGGCATTACAATACCTATATAATTCATCGCTAAAGTTTCTTCAGTGTTACCTCGTTGCTTACATGCATCCATCTGTGCTTTGTAATGGAAAGGCTTAAACCATGATTCAGCAGGGATTGTCGGTATAACTTGTGTTTTAAGTTGATATTCACCATACCAAACTAATTCTCCTGATACAAAGTTTAGTAAGTCAGAGTATGTTAAATTATTAGGTTGCATATAATGATCTTTCATATGATTTAATACTTTAATAGACCATAAGTTAGGACATGTCCAGTCATATATTTTACCTTCTCTACCAAATATTGACATCACTCTCCGTCTATCACTCTCATAAGCACTGCGTATATTTTTTAACATATCAATATTAGTTTCAGCTACCCATGAAAACAAATCTTTATTCTCGTGAATAGTTGTATAAGGTATATCATCTGTATACATAAAATCGTTGATATAAAAGTCACGGATGAAATATGAATCTGCATCTATCCAGAAATAATTTTCACATAATTCAGTTTCACCAAACATTAATTTCACTAATTGCTGCTTAGTATGGCCAGGCCAACTATTCCAACTCTTATCAATTTCACTTCCAATAATCTCTTCATCAGTAATCACAGTATGTCCTAAATTAGAAAATATTTCATAGTCTCCAGCTGGAACAGCGATATATACTTTTATATTATCTTTATTATGCTTATCTATTGATTCAATTAATTGAACAGTCCAGTCATAATGATTTCTGTATGATTTTATTAGTAATACTATTTTCTCCATTATATAATTAACCCCGCTATTTCATATTTCTCTATGATATGAACACCTTTTTTTGCACATTGAAAATCACTGTGAAACGCTTTCAACACATCTGATCTAAAGTAATATCTATGTTGTTGGCTTACAAACTCTTTCAATGCTTCTGTTTTCTTAGCATACTCAGAACTAATATCAATATACATATTAGGGCACCACTCATCTTGAGTACTAGGTGTGTAATAATGAATAAGTGATATATTTTTATTACGTACTAATGCTCTACCAAAGCCTGAAATAAATCTATGCTCGAAATGTGAATCAGTATTATTAGGTAAAAATATTGCATCATAACTATTATCTAGTAATTGTTCTATATTATGAATCCACTGTTCTTCCGATAACTCTTTTAAGTATTTATGACCAGAGAATATAATATCAATATTCTTACACCCAGATTTTGCCCAAACATTTCTCACTTCTTCAAGCCTATGCTCACCTGTAGTTTCATCACAGTCACCGCCTTGAGCAATTTGACACAAGGTGAAATGAGTATCTTGATGTTTAAGAATAGTGCCTAGCATACTATACTCTACATCATCAGGATGAGGTGATAAACACAATACTTTATTAAAATTAAGTAGTTTCATATAAGTATTCCAATGTATGGGTAGGAGTAATATTATCTTGATATATTACTTCTATACCCTCTTTTTTAAATATTTCTTCATTTAAATATGCTCTACCACCTTGCCCAGCAAGATAGTGTGTTGCATTATGTTCTTTACATAATATAAGCAATCTTTCTGAGGATAGCAACTGTTTTGGTGTATCTTCTACAATAGGTGTCGTTATATTTAGTTTATCTCTTAAATGAGTGATAATACCTCTATTTGTTTCGTATAAATTATTAGAAATATATTGATCGAATTCTGATAAAGTATCATTATATTGCCACAGTCGCTTCTTTATTTTCATCCAGTCAAACTCAGGATTAATATACTTCTTGTTAACAATGGCCTCAGCACCCTTCTTAACACTCATAGTATTCCAATTACCATCTATATTAAATCTATTTTGATAACCATTTTTCTCATACTGACAGTTACCTAACAAGATGAATACATCTGCTGCAGACATTTTCTGAAAGAATGGGTACCATGGGATGAAGTTAGGTTGATGTATTGTAACTATCATAATAATCCTAACTCCAACTGCTCTTCTTCACTTACATCATTAATATGTCTAACTCTTCCACCATATGATGTTATAGAGTTAATAATAATATTATAATTCTCTTTATATAAGTGAGAGGGTTGCTCATCAGTACCTTGTCCATTAAACCCTTTAACTCCATCCTCATGCCCTGCTCCTTTAAATAATGGATTATATCCACCAGCTGGATCGCAACCCATCAATATAAAATCACGGTAGCCACCATACTTAGATAGCCACATTGCAGCGGTACCACCGGTAGAGCTAGGCCATCTATCGAGAGCGGGTGCAGGGTCACCACCAGCAGCTATTCTAGCTTGCTCTTCTAACCTACTATTATCATTAGAATGTAACTCGTATGGTATGAAATTACAATCATCAAGCCATCCAGGAAAAATAGATGCAAGTTCATAAAAATGCGTTTCTTTATTATTACATAACCCTTCTAGCATAGCCCAGTTAGAGTGTAAATACGAAGGGCATATAATTGTATCTACGTTCTCAAACCACTCTTTTTTACAGAGAGCAAAGCACTCTACATCATTAAAAAACGCATATGTAGGCTCTAGTGATAGCATTAGCGCATTATTTACAACTGCTACATCGTACCTATCTGATTTTTGAACTGGTCGCGAGCTCGGACCTTTGGCTATTATAACTACCGGCTTCATATTCATCCTAAAATATTTTTTAAACCTTGCTTGAGTGCTGTTTTACATTCCCAGCCTACAGATCTCAACTTTAGATTACTACCAGTACTACCTGACTGATCACCTGAGTGCCCTTCAGACTCCACAACTGGTAGATTGTTTGTATTAATTAATTTTATTAGCTCTCTAATTGTTGTTTTATTACCACTACATACATTATATACACCAGGAGTAATTACTACCCCTCGGATTAATGCATCTATAACATCATCAATATAGATTAAATCGCGGTACCTATCAAGTGATCCAGTAACTGAAATATTATCCTCCTGCAGCTGTGATACAAATGCATTTACGATACCTTTATGTATGTTTGCTAGATCACTACCTGGACCATATGTGTTGAATAATCTAAATATTACTGAATCTACATTAAACTCCTTAAACCTCTTTATACAATACTCACCATACAATTTAGAGCATGCATAGTTAGATAAGGGATCAAGAGTATCACCCTCTGTTGCATTATCTCTATTACCATATACTGCCATAGTAGAAGTATATATTAACTTCTCAATATTATGTTTTTTTGCATAAGTACAAACATTAAAAGTACCTTCTACGTTATTTTGTATATCTAAATGCGGATTTTCCTCTGAACCTCTTCCATATGACATCGCTGCTAAGTGATAAATTACATCAAATTTTATATTATTTAATATATCAAACTCCTGCAAAACACTTATATCAACAAAATAATCCGGATCACCTTTGATATCAATGCATACTACATCATGTCTCATCTTTCGCAATTTAGCTACAAGATGTTTACCTATAAAGCCACATCCACCTGTTACAAGTATTTTCATAAATTAACCTTTAATAGTTGTTCTGCAATATTAAATTCAACCATTGTATCAACATCAAATGATTCTACATCATCTAAATAATACGGTAAAAAGCTATTACCAATAATATTTTTACTCTCTATAATATATGATCTCGGTAGTATATTAACAGCAAAATTAAGAACATAATATGGTGGTAGATCTTGCGACCTTGGCATATTTTTTGGATCATAGTTTATAGACTTATCACCGTACCATAAGAATTTATGCATAGCTGTAACAGTTGCTAATGAATCATACTCCTTAGGTAAGCTAATGTATGTATCAATACAATCTTGTAGAGATTTCAATTTAACTAGAGGGCTTGTAATATGAATAAACATTATGTGCTCATGAGGGACATCCTCAACAACATTTTTATACACCTCATTAACTGAAACCGTATCAGTACAATACATACTATCTCGCTTTATAACCTTTGCACCATTCTGTGATGCTACATTCAGAATAGTATCGCAATCTGAATTCACGTATATATTTTTAACACCTTTTAGTTGCTGTAATTGAAGTAGTTTATGCTCTAATAAACTTGAATCACCAAACGGGCGAATATTCTTATTAGGCACTCTTACTGAATTACCTTTTGCTGCTATTACTACACCTATATCCATCATGTTAAAGACTTACCTCCATCTACAAGTAGATTTTGACCTGTTACGTACTTCATATTAATAATACCAAATACAGCATCTGCAACATCTTCTGGTGTACCTATGCGTTGAATTGGTGTATTTGATATAATACCCTCTCTTGTACCATCAGGGAACTTAACAAATGTTGTATCAATTAATCCTGGACTAATACAGTTAACTCTGATAGGACATAACTCTCTTGCGAGTGTTCTAGACATAGCTATTATACCTGCTTTAAGTGAACTATATCCTACATTACTACCATTACCTGTTACCCCTGCTATGGAACCTATATTAATAATGTTCGGGTTAATGGATTTAGCCATCATATGTTTTAAAGCTTTAATTAAATGTAGCGGAGCTCGTAAATTTAAAGCAAACATTTTATTAAATAATGCATTATCTAAATCATCTAATGCTTTAAACTCTGTATAAGCTGCGTTATTAACTATTATGTCGATGTGATTATAATTATCAGTAATATATGAGATTAGAATACTAACACCTTCACTAGTGCTTAAGTCAATCTTACCATACTTAATCACGTGGTACCCGGTTGATTCTAACTTATTAGCTATAGCTTTACCTATACCTCTACTACATCCTGTAACTAGAGCAACTCTATTCTCCATATACATGTTCCACATCCGGTTGCGTTACAGCATACCTCACACCTGGACCTTTAGTGCATGTAATCTTATGCCATGTATTACTAGGTACAACTATTATATCATGCTGCTTAACAGTTTGAATACCCTTTCCTTCAATCCACCATTCCCACTCACCATCTAATATTATCCAGTTCTCATCAGCGTGTGGGTGATAATGTTTCCTATTACCTTCTCCAGATTGCTGTTGAATTACAACTCCACCGAATCTATCATTATAAGCAATACGAACAGCCCATGATGTTAATCCTAAAGTACCTCTCAATTCTGCTAAATTAACTGTTGTTATATTCTCGTACTCATGGAAAGTCTTTAAGGAGTCTGATGGTAATCCATCATCTTGTAGTACGTTTTTAACATTACTATCTGATATCATTATAATAACTTCAGATCTTCTAAATCATTAATACATTTGTCCCACTCTGTAAATCTCAAAGCCTTATCATCAATATACACAACCGCTCTAGGCTTCTCTGAAGTTACCTTAGATATATACTTACTCAAGTTGTGCTTATCTAACCACTCCCATAGTAACTCAGTCGTCTGTCTACCGTTAATCAGCCCTCTGTCCGGCTTTGCTTTTGTAGTATATAATACTAAAGTATACTTTTCAGATAATTTTCGTAATCCCTCTTCTGTACCTTCGATTGGATCATCATAAATTGTACCATCGTAATACCCTTTCGAGTTCTTATGAATAACACCATCGAAATCTATACCTATTTGAATTAATTCATCTGGATAAGAATGTTCCCGTATACCCTTATTCCAATTTAACTTCTGTAAATCTTCAGGACTATTCTCACCAATAGGAGGGCACTCCTTACCTGAGCCATGTGTTAATTGATACTGTAATAGCAAACTCAAGCATTCAGCTGTATGATAATACTCTACACCTAATATAACTTGTGTTAATCCTTTTATTTTACCAGTTATAGGTTTTGCAGTCAATAGACAAGTTTCCATTCCATTATCTGATGCCCATTGTAGTGCTTTAATAACATCTTTAGAAGTACCTGATGAAGAGATACCATATACTAATGACTTCTTCATCTGATGTTTAGTTCTAGTAGATGTTCTTTGCTGTAGCCATGCTACCATCCATTGAGTAAAATCAGTATCATTTATTAATGATGTAGCAACAACACAACTACCTGGACATATAGCATTTTTAGTACCGTTTGATAACCGTGTCATATCTACAGCTGTATGATCGGCTATTCCCATATTACCACCATGCCCTAGTACATAAATGTCATTACATTTATTATATTTAGTCTGCAACTCTTTCCATTCAGGGGTATTTACAATCTCTGTAAACCTATGGCCTATACTCTCAATATTCATCATAACTTACCTTTTTTTTATTTACTATAATATACGAAAAGTATTTATACTTTCAAACTTGTATCAACTAAAATCGGGTGTATATTTGATTTAAAATCCTGAATAGAGCCGATATTAATATCATCACCGTGGCGAGCTTTCGCTAAGTGATAAAATGATCGACGAGTATGTCCAACATTACATACACCTACCTCATCACTAAACGCTTTCTCTAATATCTTTGGAGCAATTAAATCTACATAATCCTGTGATGTCCACTTATCAATATACCCAGTATCAAATGGAAACTCAACATCGCAAAATGATGTTCTAATAGATAAGGATTTATCATAAATACGTGCAGCTAATTCACCTGCTGCTTTTGTTTTTGCATACTTTGAGATGGGATTTATTTTATCATTAACATTATAACTACCATCCTTCCCATCAAATACATGATCAGTGGAGATATAAACTAACCTAATATTACGTTCCATACATGCAATTGTAATATTACTAGTTCCTACGATATTTGTTTCAATAGCCCTTGCAGGTACTTTATCAACTATTTTAAATTTTGCAACTGCAGCACAGTGAATTAATATATCAGGTGTAGAGTAGTCTAAATATTCTCGAATGTTATTTAAATATGTAATATCAAATACACTATGAGAAGGTGCATCTAATTTAACATCTCTACGATTTATTAGCTCGTGCTGTATATGGGTCCCTAGTAATCCAGACCCTCCTGTTAGTAGTATTTTCATACAACCTCCTTGAATGTAGTAATATTATAATATTTGGAGTTATTAAAATCATATGTCTCTATATCAATATTAGATAGTATTTCACTAACACTATCTGCAGGAGTATATTGTGCTTTAAATCCTAATACATCCTCAATCGAAGATGTGCTAACTTTATAATTCCTAACATCAGCTACATCTAAATAATTAACTTTAACATCATGGCCTTGCAACGCTAATGCTTTATGAATTGTATCACCTAATTCACCTATAGTACAATTACCACCTGATAGATTAAATACACCAGAGATGTTTTCATCGCAATCTATAGCTAGCTTATACCCTGAGATAACATCACGAATATCGATCAACGGTCTCCATAAATTAGGACTGTTTACTGTAATTTCACCTTTTGTAAAAGCTGTCATTAACATTGTATTAACAACTAAATCATACCGCATACGTTGTGACCAACCTCCTACAGTACCTTTACGGAATAGTATAGGTTTAAATGAGTCATCTTCGAGGATACTGATACCTCGTTCACATTGTAGTTTTGATATACCGTACGCAAAGGATGGCTTTACTTTACTACTCTCTGTCAATGTTCGGTTTTTAGTATGACCATATACACTACAAGAACTAGCACATATAAATCTTTTAACACCAGCTTCTTTTGCTACAAAAGCTAAGTAAGTAGGTATAGCGCTATTCTCAATAAAATTAAGATCAGGTCTGTACATAGCCATAGGATCATTTGATAATCCACCTAAGAATAATACAGCATCAAATCCTATTAAATCACTAGCGGTAATATCACGTATATCACCATGTATCTTCTTAACATCTGCTGTTATATTATCACCAAACCAAAAATGATCATATACTGTAATATTATAATTTTTTGCTAATTCATTACAGAATCGTGTACCAATATAACCTGCTCCACCAGCTATAAAAATATTTTTCATATAAATTTTGGATCCTTTTTATAATCTGAGAATGATTGAGCTAAGTTATCTTTCTCAGATAATATTATTTGTGACTTATGCATTCCCCAATCAATGTTTAATCTTACATCAAACGGGTGTATTGCTCCTTCTGCAGCACTATTATGCAATGCAGTATTTTTGTACATTAAATGAGTATTATCTTGCAGTGATATAAATCCATGAGCGAATCCTGGTGGTACCCATACAATCTTATTAGTTACATCAGATAATTCAAATTGTTCTGACATACCAAATGTAGGTGAATCTTTTCTAATATCAACAATAACATCAATACCTGAACCTATAGGTACTCGTACTAGCTTACCCATTGGTGCATCCCATTGGTAATGGAGTCCTCGTATAACACCTCGCTTTGATTTGGAGTGATTATCCTGCAAGAACTCTATATCTAGTATATTCTGAATTTGCTGATTATAAGATTCCATAAAGAATCCTCTAGTATCAGTATACACAGTAGGTATAAATACTTTTACATCTTTAAATACTTTTGATTGTAATACTTCCATTATACTCTTACCCTCTTTAAGAAGTCACCGCAATCATACATCACCCTATCTGGGATAGTTTCTCTATGAGCTTCCGTGAACCACTTTGTAAATGATTGTTCATCAACGACTCCCGTATGTCTATCGTTTGTCTTAAATAACTCTTGACTTTCTATTCTTAATTTATATAATAGATTCATATCAACTTTATCAAAATGCACTAAAAATAGTCCTGGATATTCAGATATATTCGCTTCTGGATGTGTTTGTAATTCAGGGTGATGTAAAGCATCAGCATGTGGCCATCGTCTACAGAGAGTACCATGTCTACCTATCATCCAATCAACAGGAATTCTAGTTATACAAGCTTTACTCTTCGAGGGAAACCATCTGCACCATTTTCTCTGCTCTGCGATCGACTTAGTTATATCTAGTGATGGCTCATCACCTGTTTGTATAACTTCTATACCACGAGGTCTAATTATAGGTTCTGTAAATGTGTTTAGTACATTTATCAAGTCACCACTCTCATGCCATAGCAACTCATCTCTATCTAAAAATATTACAACATCTACACCATTATCTAATAGTTTATGCTGCACTGTGTTTATTATAGGTGCTTCAATATCATGGTATCTACCATAATCAAATTCCTGTAAATCATCCCATACAACGCACTGATCTTTTCTATAAATATCATCTGCAGACTGCACACGAGTAGCATCTATATTATATCGTTCTTTTAACTCTGCAACCATATCAAAGCTAGAAAGATTATTAACTAAGAATATTAAATTTTCAGGCTTAAATCCACTATCTAACCAATGCTTTACTGCAATATCCATCAACCAATTAGGTGCACGCTCACAGTTTGTTATTAATTTTATCTCTCTCATAATACCTTAAAAATGCTTTTCGTAAAATTCATTCTGCTTCTCTTGCCGATTAATGTCTTTCGGATGCCATAAGCAATATTCTGAATTTACAGGTAATTTTGCGAACCCTTTATATCCAACTAATTGCTCATGTACTGGTTTAATCCAATGTATATGCTCTTTGTTTCTATACAAGCGGAGTTGGTAGTCAGGGAAATTTACCCATCCTTTATCATTGACAGTCCATCGCCATTTATCAGTGTGATGCTGTGTTAACCCTTTAACTTCATTGATGCGTGGTACCCATATAGCTTCTACTCGTTCATTATTATCTGCTAATACACTAGGTAGCGATTTCAGTAAGTAGTGATCAGGATATTCATCGGCATCGATCTGAAATATCCAATCACCTGTGCATTCGGAATTTAAATTATTTTTGAACTCTGCAAAATTATTATTCAAAGGAAATTGTACGACTTTCATCCAAATTTGATCTGGATGTAAATTATTTAGTACAAACTGATCTAATACCTCATATACATCATCAGTGGTATTATCCTGATCACATTGGACTACAATTTCATCCTCTGATCTAGTATACTTTAATAGTAGAGTTAATAACCTTTCTAATTCTACATGTTCATTACAAACAGTAATTGCGTAACTTGTCTTCATTATAACCTTAATATATGAATTTTATTTTATATAACCAAATATTTCTTAATAAGCTTTTCATCGAAATCGTAATCAATTAAACGTACTGAGTTTATCTTACTCACATTAAATGTTCGATAGCTATCTTGTAAATTATTTTTCAATTTACCAACATAAAATCTTCTAGATGATACATCCATTATAACCTTAGCTACATCCACTCCTCTATATTTTTGAAATCTAGGGATATATCTAATACCTACATCATCAACAAAATCAGTATAAGCGTTATGAGATACATTCTCCATTGATATAGCGTGCAGCTTACCTTGGAAATTTGCATTTAGCACTGTAAGTACATATCGCTTAAGATTACCCTTCTCAGGCTTATACATCATCTCAACAATCATACCTTTATCTAGTTGCCCTTTAGCAATTGCTAACTTTTGATTAGCTCTACGTAGATGCTCGTTGAGATGTTTCACTATAACATTCCTAAGTAAACAAGAGCTTCTTGAAACTTTTGAAACTTCTTTGCATCCTCTACAGCAACTCTCGTCTCCCCAGCATCCTTATATGCACTCTTTTGCTCTGTCTCCATAGCTACTACAGGTGCAACAAGCCACTCATAATCTTCAGGACTACCAGCCGGGAATAATACTCCAGCTGGAAGCGCCATAGTTGTTAGATACCAATACCTACCATCTGTAAGTTTTCGAGTTGACCGTACTAAGGCTGTAACCGTTGCTTCAAATTTAGCAATTGATGCATCGTCTGTAGTAAATGATTTACGTGTAAAGTACCCTGTATGGATATCGATCTTATCGTCACCATCTGCAATTATACTAGACATGTTGTTTCTCCAATTTCGGTAGTTTAACTGGATTTAATTTTGGTAACTTTGGCAATACTAGTTCCTGTTGTTTAGGAAATTCCGGTACGTTTTTAGTTACCATATCTTTAAATAATGTATCCATACGCTCTATTGTGAATGTATCTTTAACATACTGTGTTTGCTTACGGGATGTCTCTAAATACACTTTATAATTCTTAACCACATCCTTTAACACGCCTGATGCATATCCATGATTAACATAGAACCATTTCGACTCAGGTATTATCACATCTTGCCATACAGCGCTTTCATGTACAGGTTTTAACTCTCCAGGTAATCCAAATCCATGCTTATTTAAGAAGTCAGTATGACCTGACCAATTAGTAGCTATTACCGGCTTACCTGTTACACTAAACTCTAATAAGGGTCTACCAAATCCTTCACCGTGGGTAAAACTAATCATAGATTTAACCTTAGAGTGATTATACAATCCATTCATCTCACTCGGTGTTAAATCTCCGTGGAGTAAATATATATTAGGTAGCTTATCACCACCCACCGTTGCTTTAATTCCGTTAATACGGCGCACCATATCTTCTCTATCTATAACACTAAATGTAGCTGATGATGTCTTTATTATCAAAGCTGGTTGATTCCGTGAAGCTTGATTTTTAAATGAATGTAAGAATGTTTGTAACATTCCACCTACATCTTTCCTGTCATGGTACATCTGACCATTTAACCAATGTCCGACAAAAAGAAAGCAGAAATCTTCTGGTATCTCATCAATCGAGCTTACAATCGTAGCTGGTAGCTTACTATTATCTGTAACCTTATTAAAGATGTTTAAGTCTAATCCCTCAAATAGTACTTCAATAGGGGTAGTAACTCTCAATTCACCGGTCTTCTGACCTGTATTCTTATCTTGTTGATCAAATGTCGTTTTTTCAAAGACCTCTTTTGAGTGATTTGATGGTACAATAACAAGATTCATTCTATTACATCCTTGGACCCATGGAGCTGATATTAAATCAGTTTCCATTCCTGCTGTAATACCTATATTATACTTACCTATAGGCTGAAATTCATTTGGTACCGTAACTTGTACCCATACATCTGGTTGTGCTTCTAAACCACCAATACATTTAGTTATGATATCTTGATCAGTATCAGGGTTCAACGCATTCCGTGGACACCCTCCCCATACTTGATCGAGAATCTTAACATCAAACTTGTCCATAGATATTAGACTTCTAATTAAATCTCTTGAGTGATCTCCGTACCCGCTTCTACTTGATGCAGGGCAACTAATTGCTAAAACTGGTTTCATTATATTAAAGCTCCATGTGGATAGGTTATTTTTTCTATATTTGTATTAATTAAGGTGAATTTTGCTCTAGGTTTCCATGTATTAAAGCATCCTTCAATCGATGCAACCATAGCATCACACATACCTTCAGATGTGAATCCATTTTCAATAGCCCATGTCCGACCCGTATCTCCACATATTGATCGCTGCTCTTTAGACATGTCATGCCACCATATAAGTCCATCTTTAATGCTTTCAACACTAGGTCTTGAATCGTAGATATATGGAGTCATAGGTGATCCTTGTAGGTTCATCTGTGGCCATAGTGGGTATACCCATTTACCAAACTCTTCAGAGATTTCACCTGTACTATTACTAGGTACGTCTTCTGTTAAATGCTTGACATTAAATGGCTCACCATC
>Ga0075441_10001178_pt1 | contig 12758 bp, 12 predicted proteins | sample CoawatmetaG00DNA_FD_71582 | JGI IMG/M metagenome (GOLD analysis project Ga0075441, IMG submission 71582) | Marine microbial communities from the West Antarctic Peninsula - Coastal water metaG002-DNA | ecosystem: Environmental > Aquatic > Marine > Coastal | place: Atlantic Ocean: West Antarctic...
ACCATTACGGTTTCATTATCAAGATGAAAACTTTCTAACAACCATTGTGCAAAATGATCAGAATCTTTAACAGGCAATTGGGCAACACAGTAAAAGGCACCTTTAGGATTTGCAACTTTTACACCTTCAATTTTCTCTAACTCAGAAATTAATGTATTTCTTCTAGCGACATATTCTACAATAACGTCATCAAAATACGATTGTGGCGTATCTAAAGCCGCTTCACTTGCAATTAATGCATAGGTTGGCGGACTTAATCTTGCTTGTGCAAATTTAATGGCCGTTTTTACAAATTCTTCGTTTTTAGAAACGATACAACCAATTCTTGCGCCACACATGCTGTATCTTTTCGAAACAGAATCTATTACAATGGCGTTGTTATCTATTCCTTCAAGAGATAAAACAGAAGTGTGCTTTAAACCATCATATGTAAACTCTCTGTATACTTCATCAGCAATTAAAAATAAATCATGTTTTAACACAATCTTTTTTAATTTTTCAATCTCTTCTTCAGAATATAAATATCCTGTTGGGTTCCCTGGATTGCAAATTAAAATTGCTTTGGTTTTATTGGTAATTAATTTTTCAAACTCTTCAATTTTTGGCAATGCAAAATTGTCTTCAATTTTAGAAATAACAGGCACAACAGTTACCCCAGAAGCAGTAGAAAATCCGTTATAATTTGCATAAAATGGCTCTGGAATAATAATTTCATCTCCTGGATCTGTAATACTACCAATTGTGAAGAGCAAAGCTTCAGAACCACCGGTGGTTGCAATGATATTGCCTGCAGTAACAGGTATGTTATTTTTTACATAATATTTTGCCAATTTGGTTCTGTATTCTTCAGAACCTTCAGAACGCGCATAAGAAAGTGTCTCTAAAGTATTGTTTTTAACTGCATCTAGTGCAACCTGGGGTGTTTTAATATCTGGCTGACCAATGTTTAAATGAAATACTTTAACACCTCTTTTCTTTGCATCTTCTGCAAATGGCACCAATTTTCTAATTGGAGATTCTGGCATTTGTATTCCTTTTTTAGAAATTAAAGGCATATTATTTTATTTATAAATTATCTCTGCAAATTTGCAAAATATATTTTAGATGTTGCCTTATATTATGATAAGTTTAAGAGGTAAACAGGTAATAAAAATAAAATTATATAAAACGAATTGCGTAAATTTAAAGATAATATAAAAAAATAGTAGTTTGAAAAAAAGAAGTTTCTTTCTTCTAGTGATTGTGTGCATTGGTTTTGTATTAGAAACCAATGCACAAAACGGATTCCATTTTCAGTTAAAATCAAACGATAAGCAAAGAATATCTTTTAAATTAATTAACAACTTAATTGTAATTCCGGTTGAAATTAATGGAAAAACGCTCTCTTTTATTCTAGATACTGGCCTCAATAAAACCATTGTTTTTAATTTAACAAAAAACGATAGTATTGGACTTTCCAATCCTAAAAAAATTCTTTTAAGAGGTCTTGGAGGCGGAGACCCCGTAGACGCCATACTTTCTGAAAACAATACAATAAGCATAAAAAATGTGGTTGGTTATAACGAATCTATTTATGTTATTTTAAAGGATTTTTTTGACTTGTCTAGTAAAATGGGAACAACCATTCACGGAATTATCGGGTACAATTTATTGAGTAACTTTGTTATAAAAATTAATTATAGCAGTAAAAAAATATCCTTTTACAGGCCTGGAAAATTTACACTTAAAAAGTGTAGAAAATGTGAAATTTCACCCATTGAATTTCATAGAAAGAAACCTTACGTAAATGTGCAAGTGCAGTTAGACACTATTGGCAATCAATTGACCAACGTAAAAATGCTATTAGATTCTGGTGGAAGTGATGCGCTTTGGCTTTTTGAAAACTCAAAGACAGCCATTAAAACACCTAAAAGGTTTTTTAAAGATATTTTAGGAGAGGGTTTAAGCGGTGTTATTTACGGTAACAGAAGTAGAATACCAAAATTAAAAATAGGGGGCTTTGAAATTGAGCAACCAACCGTTTCTTTTTTAGACAGCCTTTCCACCAAAATAGCAAGGCGTTTTAAACAACGAAATGGTAGTTTAGGAGGTGCTGTTTTAAAAAGATTTACGGTTTGGTTAGACTACCCAAATAGACAAGTAATGTTTAAGAGAAATAGACTATTTACGGCTCCCTTTAATTACAATATGAGTGGTTTAGATATTGCTTACAATGGAAAACAGCTGATTAAAGAAGCGGTGCCTAACATTTCTAAATACAAAGTCTCTGATTGGAACTCTGTTACCTTTTCTACAAGCTTTTCCTATAAATTTAAACCCTCATATATTGTTAAAAATGTGGTTAAAAATTCTAGTGCCGATAAAGCAGGTTTACAGGCAGGAGATGTAATTATTAAAATTAATAACAAATCTGCACATGCTTATAAATTAAATGATATTGTAGCTGAATTTAGTGAAAAAGCAAATAGAAAAATACAGCTTAAAATAAAAAGACTTGGTATTGAAATGACTTTTAAATTTCGTTTAGAAAAAAGAATTTAGTTGTTAGAAAGCATGCTTTTTTCTTTTTCTAAGAGCACGGCATTGCGAACATATCCTTTTATTTTTAGCGTTTTTCTAGCTGTCTTGGCGTTTGAAAATATGGTTATTTGTTTTGAAAAACCACCCACTCTTTTCGTATCATAAGAAACCTTAATTTCCCCTTTTTCTCCAGGCATAATTGGTTTTTCTGGTTTTTCAGGAATTGTGCAACCGCAAGAAGATTGTACGTTTTGTATTATTATAGGTGCGTCACCAATATTTGTAAAGATGAATATTCGCTCTCCAGCAGCACCTTTATTTATTTTCCCATAATCGATGGTTTCTAGGTCAAATTTAAACTCTTGTGAATTCATAGCTAAAGAAACAAAAAATACTAGTAATAGGGTTGTGAAGGCTTTCATGTGATTTACTTTTAATGTAAAATTAAGCTTAATAATTTGTTTTAAAAAATCAACTACTTATTTTTTCAACAAAATAGAGTTTTGTATTTTTGCAAACTATATTTTAAAAACTATTCCAAAGTATGACAATTCCATCGAAATATGATGCAAGCCAAGTAGAAGGTAAATGGTATGATTACTGGATGAAAAATAATTATTTTCATTCCACGCCAGATGAAAGAGAACCTTATACAATTGTAATTCCGCCACCAAACGTAACAGGTGTGCTGCATATGGGGCATATGTTAAATAACACCATTCAAGATGTGTTAATAAGACGTGCACGTTTATTAGGCAAAAACGCTTGTTGGGTTCCAGGAACAGATCATGCATCTATTGCTACAGAAGCAAAAGTAGTAGCGAAGTTAAAAGAACAAGGAATTAGTAAAAGCGATTTAACACGAGAGGAGTTTTTACAGCATGCCTTTGATTGGAAAGATGAATACGGTGGTAAAATATTAGAGCAATTAAAAAAGTTAGGTGCTTCTTGTGATTGGGAAAGAACGGCTTTTACAATGGATCCTGAAATGTCTGAATCTGTTATTAAAGTTTTTGTTGATTTATATAACAAAGGCTTAATTTATAGAGGTTACCGAATGGTCAATTGGGATCCTGAAGCGAAGACAACCTTGTCTGATGAAGAGGTTATCCATGAAGAGAGACAAGGAAACTTATATTATTTAGAATATAAAATTGAAGGTTCTGATGATACGTTGACTATTGCAACCACAAGGCCAGAAACTATTTTTGGAGATACGGCAATTTGTATCAACCCTAATGATGAACGTTTTACCCATTTAAAAGGAAAGAAAGCCATTGTGCCTTTGTGTAATAGAGTTATTCCTATTATTGAAGATGCCTATGTAGATATAGCGTTTGGGACAGGTTGTTTAAAAGTAACTCCTGCGCATGATGAAAATGATAAAAATTTAGGAGACAAGCACAATTTAGAAGTAATTGATATTTTTAATGACGATGCTTCTTTGAATTCCTTCGGATTGCATTACCAAGGGAAAGACAGGTTTGTTGTTCGTACAGAAATCTCTAAAGAATTAGAAGAAAAAGGCTTTTTAGTAAAAACGGAAGTACATACAAATAAGGTAGGAACTTCAGAAAGAACAAAAGCCGTTATAGAACCGAGATTGTCAGATCAATGGTTTTTAAAAATGAAAGATTTAGCACAACCTGCAATTGATGCCGTTTTAGGTGAAGATGCAGAAATTAATCTGTATCCAAAGAAATTCGAAAATACTTACCGTCATTGGATGGAAAATGTTCGTGATTGGAATATTAGTCGTCAACTGTGGTGGGGACAACAAATTCCTGCGTATTTCTATGGCGACGGAAAAGAAGATTTTGTAGTTGCAGAGAATATTGATCAAGCCCTGGTTTTAGCAAAAGAAAGAACAGGAAATTCAGCTTTAAAAACGGAAGACTTGAAACAAGATGAAGACGCATTAGATACGTGGTTTTCTTCTTGGTTGTGGCCAATGTCTGTTTTTGATGGCATTCGGAATCCCGAAAACGAAGAAATTAAATACTACTACCCAACAAACGACTTGGTAACTGGGCCAGATATTTTGTTTTTCTGGGTGGCAAGAATGATTGTTGCTGGGTACGAATACAAAGACGAAAAACCTTTTCAGAACGTATATTTAACAGGACTGGTTAGAGATAAACAAAGGCGTAAAATGTCTAAATCTTTAGGGAATTCTCCAGATGCTTTAAAGTTAATTGAAGATTATGGTGCAGACGGTGTAAGAGTTGGTTTATTGTTAAGTTCTGCAGCGGGTAACGATCTAATGTTTGAAGAAGATTTATGTCAGCAAGGAAAAGGTTTTGCAAACAAAATCTGGAACGCTTTCCGTTTGATAAAAGGTTGGGAAGTAGACGCAAGTTTACCACAGCCAGAGACTTCAAAAATTGGTTTGGTTTGGTATGAAGCAAAGTTTCAAAAAACCTTGGCAGAAATAGAAGACCATTTCTCTAAATATCGTTTATCGGATGCTTTAATGGCAATCTATAAGTTAATTAATGATGATTTTTCTTCTTGGTTATTGGAGATTGTAAAACCTGCATATCAACAACCCATAGATCAAAAAACCTTTGATGCAATTATTGAAGTTTTAGAAAATAACTTGAAAGTATTGCACCCGTTTATGCCATTTTTATCTGAGGATATTTGGCAATACATTACAGAAAGAACTCCAGAAGAAGCATTAATAATTGCAAAATATCCTATAGTAAAAGAGTTTGATGCTAAAATTATTGAAGACTTTGAATTTGCTACTGGTGTTATTTCAGGAATTAGAACCATTAGAAAAGATAAAAATATTGCGTTTAAAGACGCTATCGAATTGTTTGTGATAGACGCTGAAAAGAACTCAAATGAATTTGACGCTGTTATTCAGAAATTAACAAATACAGCAGCTATAAAAGCAGTTTCAGAAAAAGTAGAAGGAGCCTCTTTTAGAGTAAAATCAAATGAATATTTTGTGCCCATCTCTATTGAAAATATAGATGTTGAAGCAGAAATAAAGAAGTTAGAATCAGAATTAAAAAGAGCAGAAGGGTTTTTATTCGGAATTTCAAAGAAGCTTTCTAATGAACGTTTTGTAGCAAACGCACCAGAACAGGTGATTTTAGTAGAACGTAAAAAAGAGGCTGATACTGTTGCGAAAATTGAAACGATTAAGAGTAGTTTAAATGCTTTGAAATAATTTTAAGAGCACTTTGTTTTAAAAAAATGAGTGCATTGAATATTGCTAAGAATTAATTTAGAATACGTTAAATATAAATTGAGTTTTAAACTCTTAACCATTAAATAAAGTAAAGAATGAAAACGTTAATTATCCCGGTAACAATTTTCGCATTATTGGCAACATCTTGTGTGTCAAAGAAAAAATACGTAGCACTAGAAAGTCAATACACAAATACAAAAGGAAGTCTTCAAAAAATAACGTTAGAAAAAGACCAGCTAGCAGCAAAGTTTGCAACTATTGAAAGAAGAGTAGACACGTACAATCAAAAAATAAATTCTTTAAAAAGTAACAATGTTACGCTACAAAGAGACAATGACTTGAAGTTAGATATGGTGGGTAATGCTGCTGTTATTTCAAAAGAAACAAGACAGCTAATGAATAAAACATTAGCAAAAGTAGATGCTAGCAAACTTGCAGGAGCAAAAAACTTAAAAGATTCTTTAAATTTAGCTGTTTCGTATAATTTAAAAAAATCGATAGGCTCTTCTGATTTAGAAAATTCTGATGATGTGAATATCGATATCGAACAAACGGTAGTTATGATTTCAGTTTCAGATAAATTATTATTTAATACGGCGAGTTATCAAGTTAAAAGAGGTGCGTACAAATTAATTGCAAAATTAGCAGCTGTTATAAAATCTGAGCCAAGCATGGATGTGATGATTGAAGGACATACAGATTCTGTAACAATTAGCAATGATGTTGTGCAAGACAACTGGGATTTGAGCGTAAAAAGAGCAACTTCTATTGTGAGACTTTTAGAAAACAAGTACAATGTAGAAGGAAGCAGATTAATAGCTTCTGGTAGAGGAAGTACAGTGCCTTTGGTAGACAATTCTTCAAGTGAAAATAGAAGAAAGAACAGAAGAACTAGAATTGTTATTTTACCAAATCTAGACAAATTCTTTGCAATTTTAGCAGGTGAAGCTGCTTTAAAGAACTAAGAACCATATTTTCTTAAAATTATAAAATGCGCTAGATATAGCGCATTTTTTTGTTCAACTTTTAAAGAATGAATACCTTGTTCTCTTAAAATTATTAAATTTTAAAGTCAAGATTCACACTACCCATTTTAATATTACCTTTGAGACTTATAGAATGTATTTATGAAAATTATTGCAATGATTCCTGCACGTTATAGTGCATCTCGTTTTCCTGGTAAATTAATGAAAGACTTAGGAGGTAAAACAGTTATTTTAAGAACCTTTGAGGCTGCATTGAATACTCATTTATTTGATGAAGTATATGTAGTTACAGATTCAGAAATTATAAAAGAAAATATTGAGAATGCAAGTGGAAATGTAATCATGAGTAAAACAGCACACGAGTGTGGTTCTGACAGAATTGCAGAAGCTGTAGCGTTTTTAGATGCAGACATTGTAATTAATGTGCAAGGCGATGAGCCTTTTATAGACAAACTTTCTTTATCTAAATTGATAGCAGTCTTTAAAGAGGATGTGAAAAAAGAAATAGACTTGGCTTCTTTAAAAGTAGAAATGACTCTCAAAGAAGATATAGAGAATCCGAACAATGTAAAAGTAATTACAGATGTAAATAATTTGGCAATCTATTTCTCTAGAAGCGTCATTCCGTTTCACAGAGATAAAGACGTGGCTGTAAAATACTATAAACACAAAGGGGTGTACGCATTTCGAAAGCAGGCACTGTTAGATTTTTATAAAACACCCATGACACCTTTAGAGGCATCAGAAAAAATAGAAGCTATTAGATACCAAGAAATAGGGAAAAAAATTAAAATGGTAGAAACCACAGTAGAATCTGTGGGAATAGATACCCCAGAAGATCTAGAAAAAGCAATAAAATACCTAAACCTTTAAAAATGTTTAAAGATATTAAAGTAATTGCTTTTGATGCCGATGACACCTTGTGGATAAATGAAACCTATTTTAGAGAGGCTGAAGAAGCTTTTGCAGGACTGCTTTCTCAATATGAGACGAAAAGTGAGATAGACAAAGCAATGTTTAAAACTGAAATCAAAAATTTAGCCATTTATGGTTACGGAATAAAAGGATTTGTATTGTCTATGATAGAATGTGCTTTGGCACTTTCTAATTATAAATTGCCACAAGAAACCATCCAAAAAATTCTAGATATCGGTAAAGAGATGCTAGAAAAACCAATAGAACTGTTAGATGGAGTAGAAGAGGTTTTACAAGGTTTACAAGGCAAGTATCGGTTAATTGTTGCCACGAAAGGAGATTTATTGGATCAGGAAAGGAAATTGGAGAAATCTAATCTTTTGCAGTATTTTCATCATGTAGAGGTTATGAGTGACAAAAAAGAGAAAGACTATTTAAAGCTAGTAAAGCATTTAGATATTGTGCCTGCTGAATTTTTAATGATAGGAAACTCATTAAAATCTGACGTTTTACCACTTTTAAATATAAATGCCAGCGCAATTCACGTACCTTTTCACACCACTTGGGTTCACGAAGAGATTCCTTTAGAAGCCCAACAAAAAATAGATTACATAACTTTAGTAAAAATCAAAGAATTGATAACGCTCATTTAAATAAATAAGCTAACTTTGCACTTTTAAAATTAAAATATATTATGGCTAGCATAAAAAACTTAAAAAAAGATATTAATTATACGTTAGGTGATATCATCGGTTTTGTAACTGAAAAAGTAGATCCTAAAGGAGATAATAAAGAGGTTGAAGCAATTATAGATGAAACTATAAATACTTTTGACGCTTTAATAGCAAAAATTAACCAGAAAGGTGTTGAGAACAAAAAAGCACATTACCAAGGTGTAAGTGCAGATTTAGAAGCGAAAGCAGGTGAGTTAGTTGCTAAAATTAACAAGCTTTAATCTTAACATTTTTTAAACATTTTTTTAACAACCATCAACTTTAAGTTGATGGTTTTTTTTAGTAAATTTGGGTAGAGATACTAAACGTTCCCTTTTGAGCGTTATCACTATTAAATACTAAGAATTATGGCTAGAGCAATGTTCGAGTACACAAAGACGATCTTAAAGAAGGTTAGTTTTAATTCAGACTTGTTTTGTAAGGAATTAAAAAAAAGTTTGGATAGTTTGTTGCCTTATGAAATAGAAGAGTTGATCATTTGGTTGAAAATTTTCACAGCTAATAAACCAGAGTTATTGGTTTGTATGACTATTATAAAATAAAAAAAAGAGGCTTTAGCCTCTTTTTTCGGATTAATAAATAACTGTAAGCTATTCTCCACTTTTTCTCCCTTTACCGTATTTACGCATTAACTTTCTTGCAAATTCTCTTTCAGAAAGATAAAGCTTCATAATTTTTTTGTAAGACATAAATTTAGAAGCTTCAGAAATAAAGGCTTCTTTTGCACTGACCATTTTTTTATCTAAAGCTACTTTTAGCAATACCAGTTTTTTTGCATCTGCTTCCTCTAAATTTTCTAAATCACCAACTTCTTTTATTTTATTTTTAAATTCAGATCTTATTTTATTTTTAGAAAAATCTAACGCTTCTTGATGCTTGTGGTAAACAGGCCAAAACTGTTGAGCTTCTTTAGCATTGAATTTTAGTTCTTGTGTGAGATAGGCAACCTTTAGCGCTTTAATTTTGTCTCTAGTTTCTTTGTCGTGCTGACCAAAAGACTCAGAAACGACTAGAAGGAGTGTTAATATTATGATGTATTTTTTCATGTTAATAGTTTTCGTTTAAGATAGAGTGCTCTTCTGAATAGATCATGTATTCTTCAATTTCATCATTTTGTATGTCTGCTAAGGCAAAATCATTCTCATTAGAAATTTCGCTATTTAATAAAGTGGCAAAATCTTGATTAGACAATTCATTGGAGTTCTCTACAATCCAATTTTCTATATCAATGTAACCTAGCGTGTCAAAATTAATTTCTTTAGCATTTAAAGGGTTTAAGTAATTAATACTTAAAAACAAGGCTATAGAGGCTGCTGCTGCAAAAGGTATGTACTTTAAAAACTTATTTTTTAATGTAATAACCTTTGCCTCTTTTTTAAATCCTATTTTTTTTACAATGGAACTTTCTATTTCTTCAAAATAATTTTCAGGAATGGTAAAACCATTTTCCTTTGGAAGTTCTTCCTCTAAAAGAAAAGACGAGAAGCGCTCCTCAGCACTACTAAAATAATTTTTAGGTGCAGAAAACCCCGTATTTTTAGGTAGTACTGATTTTAAAAATGCTTCACTTTTATTTGTTTTTTGCTCCATCTTAATCCTTAGACCTTAATTTTTATAAAAGGTTTAATCTGTTTTCGTTTTTATATAATTTTCTATCTTCTTTACCGCATGAAAGTAAGATGCTTTCAACGCACCAACGGAAGTCTTAAGTATTTCAGAGATTTCTGTATACTTTAAATTATCAAAATATTTCATATTAAAGACTAATTGCTGTTTTTGAGGTAAAGTAGCAATTGCTTTTTGTAAAATATTTTGAATTGCTTCTCCCGAAAAATAAACATCACTCTCTAGGGTAGATGCTAATTGTTCATGTATATCTGAAACAGTTGCCTTTCTATCTTTAGCGCGCTTATTTATAAAGGTTATTGCCTCATTTGTAGCAATTCTGTACATCCAAGAAAACAATTTGCTTTCTTGATTAAATTTGTCAATATTTTTATAAACTTTTATGAAAGTGTTTTGCAAAACATCATCTGTATCATCATGAGAAATTACGATTTTACGAATATGCCAGTACAAGCGCTCTTTGTAGAGAGAAATTAATTCTCTGAACGCTTTTTCTCTAGTTTGAACATCTATTAAATGTGCTATGAAAACAGTTTCGTCTGTCAAGTAACTTTAGTTTTAAATTAGACAAAATGTTTTCCGAAAGGTTTAATGTGTTTTTAAATTATTTACTGACTCTTGATTTAGAATACCCGAACAATCGTTTTTGTTTGATGATTTCAGGAATCCCTTTTGGTAACATTTCTTCCCAACCTTTTTCTCCATCTCTAATCATTTTTAAAACAGTTCTTGAGAAAATATCTAAAATCTCAGGGTCGAAATCGTCAATATTTACAAGTTTCCCATTGTTTTTAAAGAACTTATACAATTCTTTAACTCTTGGGTGTACTTTTAGGTTTTTACTGTTGATATAAGTTCCGGTTGCTTGGTCTAGGTAAGGATACATGTATACTTTTAAATCTCTGTAAAAAAGTTTACCAAAAGCTTCTAAAATTCCACCACTTAAATTGCGGTAGTATTTTTCATCAAAAATTTGAATAAGATTGTGCACTCCCATGGCAATTCCCATTCTTTCTTTTGTGAATTCACTAAAATATTCTACCAGTTTAAAATACTGTTGAAAACTGGTAATCATTACATTTTGTCCAAGAGAACAAAGTAATTCTGCCCTGTCTAAGAAATCTCTTTCATTAATTTTTCCTTCAGCGGAAAGATTACTCAACGTAATTTCAAAAATTACTTGGGTATTTTCTTCTTTTACTTTATTTTCTTTTAAGAAAATCTTTTTAGACTTCTCATACATGTCCATATTTACTTTGGTTACGGGTCTAAAACTACCACGTAAAGCCAAAATATTCTTTTTATATAACACTTGTGCAGGCAATAAGTTGTTTCCGTCAGGGCCAAACATTACGGCATTTGTCATTCCGTTTTTAAGCAATTGTAGACTCATTAAACGGTTGTCTACGTACATAAAACGTGGCCCAGAGAAGTTAATCATGTCAATCTCTAACTGGTCGCTAGTTAAATTATCGTATAAAGATCTTACCAATTCTTTCGGATTGTCATTTAAGTAAAATGCCCCGTATATTAAATTGACACCCAAAGTCCCCAAAGTTTCTTGTTGCAAACGAGCATCTGTTTCTTTAAAGCGAATGTGTACAATAATTTCATTGTAATCTTCTAAAGGATCTAGTTGAAAACGAATACCAACCCAACCATGGCCTTTGAATTTCTTTGCAAAATCGATAGTGGTTACAGTATTTGCGTAACTAAAAAACAATTTATCAGGGTGTTTAGCTCTACTTAAGCGATCTTCCATTAAATCGATTTCGTGCCCTAACATTTTTTTAAGACGCGGTTGTGTAACATAACGTTTGTCTTCTTCAATACCATAAATAGCGTCAGAAAAATCTTTATCATAAGCACTCATTGCTTTCGCAATAGTACCAGAGGCAGCACCAGATCTAAAGAAATTACGAGCAGTTTCTTGTCCTGCACCAATTTCAGCAAAAGTTCCGTAAATATCTGAGTTTAAATTAATTCTAAGTGCTTTATTTTTTGTGGTGGGTGCACTTGTTATTTCTTGATCTCCTTTTAAAGAAATTGCCATAAATTGGTTTTTGTATGTTCTAACAAATGTAGTGAATTAGTGTGCTATCAGTCAATTTTTATCTTATTTTTGTTTCGATGAAAATTGACAAAAAACTGTTGAAAATTACTTTTTTAGGAACAGGAACCTCGCAAGGTGTTCCTATGATAGCGAGCAGTCACCCTGTTTGTTTATCTGCAGACACTAAAGACAAGCGTTTGCGTTCTTCTATTTTAATTTCTTGGAATGATAAAACAATCGTAATTGATTGTGGACCGGATTTTAGACAGCAAATGTTAAAAGAAAATGTGCAGTTGGTAAATGGTGTGTTATTTACGCACGAACATTCAGATCATACAGCTGGCATAGACGATTTGCGCCCGTTTTGTTATAAAATAGGAGAGATGCCTATTTATTTAAACCAAAGAACATTAGATAGTTTAGAGCAGCGTTTTCAATACATTTTCTCAAAAGAGAACAGGTATCCTGGAGCGCCAAGTGTGCGTCCAAATGTTGTAGAAAGCACTCCTTTTTTAGTGGATGAGTTAAAAGTAATTCCTATTCAGATACTGCATGGTAAATTGCCTATTTTAGGATATAGAATTCAAAACATGGCCTATCTAACAGATTTAAAATCCATTTCTGATGAAGAAAAGGAAAAACTAAAGAATTTAGATGTTTTAATTGTGAATGCTTTAAGGATAGAAGAGCATCCAACACATTTTAATTTACAAGAAGCATTA
>Ga0075441_10001181_pt1 | contig 12739 bp, 10 predicted proteins | sample CoawatmetaG00DNA_FD_71582 | JGI IMG/M metagenome (GOLD analysis project Ga0075441, IMG submission 71582) | Marine microbial communities from the West Antarctic Peninsula - Coastal water metaG002-DNA | ecosystem: Environmental > Aquatic > Marine > Coastal | place: Atlantic Ocean: West Antarctic...
GGACGGTGCGCGTGAGGCGTATCTGGCGGCACGAGAGCAGAGCCAGCAGGGCCGTAGCGGCATTCTTGAACTGAAACTGTCAGACCTCGGTGTCGGGGAGGACGCTTGATGTTCGTTGGGCGCACGCTCAAGGTCGGGCTTGGCTCGGTGTTTTGTGGTCTGTTGGTCGGAATCGCCGGGTGCAGCAGTACAGACACCTTTGAGCAACCCGCTCCTGTGCCTGAAATCAGCGAAACTGTTGAACTGGACACCGTATGGAGCATGTCCGTTGGTGACGGCCATGACGATCAGTTGCTTCAGATCGCGCCTCTTTACGCCGGCGACCTGATTTACGCGGCTTCCGCTGACGGGGTTGTTGCGACGGTCAGGCCGGCGGACGGCGAGGTTATCTGGCAGAAAGACTACGATGAGCAGTTCTTTGCCGGCCCGGGCGCTGATGCCCGGCACCTCTATATGGTCACCCGGGATGCTGAGCTGGTGGCTCTGTCATCGGAGGACGGTACCGAGGCCTGGCGGGTACCTCTGCCCACCGAGGTTCTGGCCGCGCCTCAATCCAACGGTAACCTCGTGGTTGTGCAAACCACCGATGGCCGTGTGATTGCCCACGACGCAGCGACGGGTGAGCGCCGCTGGCAATATGAGGCTCAAGTGCCGGTACTGACCGTGCGCACCGCAGCCGCACCTTTGGTGGGCGGCGATATTGTGATCTCCTCGTTTGCCAACGGTCGTGTCATTGCACTCACCGCCTCGGACGGGCAGCCAGTGTGGCAGTATGAGGTCGGTCAGCCCCAGGGTCGTACCGAACTGGAACGCCTGGTGGATATCGGCGGCCAGCCGCTGGTTCTGGATTCGGCCATTATGGTCGTCGGTTATCAGGGTAAGCTGGCACTGGTGGATATTCGTTCCGGGCAGGAAATCTGGAGCCGCCGGGCATCAAGCTTCTACTCGCCTGCGATTGGTAACGGCGATATCTTTCTGTCCTCCGCCAATGGCGATATCGTAGCACTCCGTGGCAGCGACCGGCGAGAGCTTTGGGTTCAGGATAGCCTGTCCTGGCGCCAGCTGACCCGGCCGGCTGTCTCCGGTGATTACCTCGTGGTAGGCGACTTTGAAGGCTACCTGCACGTGCTGTCGACCTCCGATGGCAGTCTGCAGGGCCAGCATGAGTTCGATAGTGACGGTATCCGCGTACCAGTTGAGGTGATCGAAGATGGTAACCTGCTGGTTTATGGAAATGGCGGAAAGATGGCCGTCCTGAGAATTGAACAGGACGACTGAGTACGCCCCGACAAGTTTATGCCCGGCCCTGGCTTTAGCCTGCGATGCCGGGTTTCTGGTTTCTTGAATAGCAGATCAATATGACCCCAGTTATCGCCCTTGTAGGCCGCCCCAACGTTGGTAAGTCCACGTTGTTTAACCAGATGACCCGCTCAAGGGATGCCCTTGTGGCGGACTTTCCCGGGCTGACCCGGGACCGCAAATACGGTGAGGGCAACTACGAAGGCCAGAAGTTCATCGTTATCGATACCGGCGGCCTGACCGGCGATGAAGCCGGTATTGACGCCGAAATGGCTCGCCAGTCAATGCAGGCGGTAGAAGAAGCGGACATTGTGCTGTTTCTTGTGGACGGTCGGGCAGGGCTAACCGCCGGCGATGAAATGATCGCGGATTATCTGCGCAAATCGGGCAAACAGGCTCATCTGGTGGTTAACAAGACCGATGGCCAGGATCCGGACGTGGCGGCAGCGGACTTCTACAGTCTGGGGTTCGAGTCCACGTTTCTGATTGCGGCGGCCCATAACCGCGGCATCCTGTCTTTGCTGGAAGCGCTGCTGCCGGAACCGGAAAATCCGGAAGACCAGGACCGGGCGGATCGTTACCCGGGTATCCGGATTGGTGTGGTGGGGCGGCCGAATGTGGGCAAGTCTACCCTGGTTAACCGCATGCTCGGTGAAGATCGGGTGGTGGTGTACGACATGCCGGGTACTACTCGCGACAGCGTTTACATTCCCTATGAGCGCCAGGGCCATGAGTATACCTTGATTGACACTGCCGGGGTTCGTCGCCGAAAAAATGTTCGTGAGGCGGTGGAGAAGTTCTCCATTATCAAGACGCTGCAGGCGATTGATGATGCCCATGTCGTGATTCTGGTGATCGATGCCCGGGAGGGGCTGGTGGACCAGGATCTGCACCTGATCGGGTTTGTACTGGATGCGGGCCGCTCGCTGGTGATCGCCATCAACAAATGGGACGGAATGGATCCGGAAGACCGTGACCGGGTGAAAGAGCAGGTAGCCAGACGCCTGGATTTCCTGGATTACGCGGACAAGTATTATATCTCCGCGCTGCACGGCACGGGCGTGGGAACCATGTATGAGTCGGTACAGGCCTGCTATGAATCCGCGATGGCCAAGTGGCCAACCAACCGGTTGACCGCGATCCTCCAGGATGCCGTGGCGCAACACCAGCCGCCGATGGTTCATGGTCGTCGCATCAAGTTACGATACGCCCACCAGGGTGGCTCCAACCCGCCGGTTGTGGTGGTGCATGGTAATCAGGTGGATTCACTGCCTGGCGCTTACAAGCGTTACCTTGAAAACACCTTCAGAAAGGTGCTGAAAGTCGTGGGTGCGCCGATACGGTTTGAATTCAAGTCTGGCGAAAACCCGTTCGCAACCAAGGTCGACCGTCTGACGCCCCGTCAAAAGGTCAAGAAAGACAACGACCTGAAGAAAGGCCGTCGGATCAAGAAAACCCGGCAGAAGAGCGTTAAACGCTGATCTGCCGGCGTTGTTCCTGCCAGGAGCCCTGATCAGGCGGCTCCTGCATCCTCAACCTGTTTCGCCTGTACCGCCGTCAAGGCAATGGTGAAGACAATGTCTTCCACCAGGGCCCCACGGGACAGGTCGTTTACCGGTTTGCGCAAGCCCTGGAGCATGGGCCCCACGCTGACGACATTGGCACTGCGCTGCACAGCCTTGTAGGTGGTGTTCCCGGTGTTCAGATCAGGGAATACAAACACGGTAGCCTTGCCGGCCACCTTGCTGTCCGGAGCTTTGGATTTTGCCACGCTCTCGATGGCCGCGGCGTCGTATTGCAGCGGACCGTCAATGAGCAGATCCGGGCGCCGTTCCCGGGCAATGCGTGTGGCTTCCCGAACCTTGTCGACATCCTCGCCGCTGCCGGATTCGCCGGTGCTGTAGCTGATCATGGCCACCACAGGTTCAATACCAAAGGCTTCGGCAGACTCGGCGCTCTGGATGGCAATGTCGGCGAGCTCCTCGGCGTTCGGGTCTGGATTGATGGCGCAGTCGCCGTAGACCAGCACCTGCTCCGGCAGCAGCATGAAGAATACCGACGACACCACCTTGGCGTTATCATGGGTCTTGATCAGCTGCAGGGCAGGGCGCACTGTGTTCGCGGTGGTGTGGATGGCCCCGGAAACCAGGCCATCGGCTTCATCCATGGCCACCATCATGGTACCGAGTACCACGTTGTCTTCCAGCATGGCTTCTGCCATCTCTTCCGTCAGCCCCTTGTGTTTCCTCAACTCCACCATCGGGGCAATGAAGCGGTTGCGAACCGAGGACGGGTCCAGCAGTTCCAGGTCGTCGGGTAACTCAAGGCCCTGTGCCGCCGCTACCGAGCGGATTTCCTGCGGATCACCGATTAACACGCAGCGGGCCAGCTTACGCTGGTGGCAAATGACGGCGGCGTTCACGGTACGGGGCTCGCAGCCTTCTGGCAACACGATACGCTTGTTGGCGGACCTTGCCCGCTCCGACAGCTGGTAACGGAAAGCCGCTGGCGACAGACGGCGCTGGCGCTGAACCTTGAGGTGCTCCTTGAGCCAGTCGGTATCCACGCGGCGTGCGACCGACTCCATGCATTCTTCAATCCGTTCCGGGTCGTCAATCGGGATAGCGGACGACAGGCTGGCCAGCATATGGGCGGTTTCGTAGGTATTGGCATCGGAGCTGAGCACAGGCAAGCCGGTATCCAGGGCCCTGCGGCACAGGTCGATAACCCGGTTATCGGGCATCAGCCCGCCGGTCAGCATCATCCCGGCCAGCGGCACACCGTTCAGGGCTGCCAGGGCCGTGGTCACCACGATATCTTCGCGGTCGCCGGGGGTGACCATCAGGGTGCCCGGCTTCAGGGTGTCGGTCATGTTCCTGATAGTGCGGGCACACACAGAGACTTTCTGCACCCGACGGCTGTGCATGTGGCCTTCGTGCAGTACCGGCACACCGAGCTCCCGTGCTACATCAGACACCCGTGGTGCCAGCAAGTGCGGCTGCCAGGGAATTTCAGCCAGCAGGTGGAAGCGGCCAGAGGTGAAGACCTTGCACGCGGTGCGGTAATCAATAACTTCGCCCTTCACCGGACGGTGGTGGTCCAGGGTCATGCCTGATTTCTCCGGCGCGCCGATCTTGTTCAGGATCACCGCAATAACGTCCGGATCTGAGGGGGCGGCAAACAGGCGGGCGGAGAAATCCAGCTCCTCGTCAAGGTCAGAGGCAGAACAGCTTCTTGGTGCGCTTACCAGGATGACCTCGGAGCCAAGGTTCCGGGCCACTTCCACATTGAGCCTTGCGATGTAGGCTTCGCTCTGGTCCGGAACCAAACCTTCGATGATAACGACGTCTACCTGGCTGGCGACTTTCTGGTACTCACCCACAATATTTTCCAGCAGCAGGTCACCCTTGCCCTTGTTCAGCAGTTTCTGGGCTTCTTTCAGGGGAATTGGATCGGGCGGTTGCAGGTGGCTGCGGGCGGCCACAAACGCTATGGAGGTGTCCCGGCCGTCGTTATGGATGGCTTCGCCGCGATGCACGGACTGGGTGAACGGCTTGTAAAAACCAACGCTTACGCCTTCTCGCTCGAGGGCCCGGAACAGGCCGAGGCAAACCGAGGTCAGGCCGGATTCCATTGAGGTGGGTGCAATAAAAAGACTTTTTGCCATGGGGTGTCCTGTCAATCTTTCGGGTTCGGTTGTTCAGGCGGAAGCCAGACGCGCGGCTTCCTGGGCGATAACCAGTTCTTCGTTGGTGGGAATCACCAGCACCGGGTATCGGGATCCGGGGCTGCTGACAAAGCCGTCGCTCACATTGCCGTGGTTCCGGTTCAGGTCAGGCTCCAGTTCGATGCCCAGCAGGCCCAGGTGCCTGACGGTTTGCTGCCGGATACGGGGGCTGTTCTCTCCAATGCCGCCGGTAAACACCAGGCCGTCAAGCTGTGTCAGCGAGGCTGTCATGGCGGCCACATAGCGGGCCAGGCGGAAACAGAACACATCGATCGCCAGTTGTGAGGGTTTGTGACCATGATCTGCGAGCTCGCACAGCGATCGCATGTCGTTGGTTTGTCCGGAAAGGCCCAGCAGTCCGCTGTCGTTGTTCAGCATGCGATGGGCTTCGGCGGCACTGACTCCCCGGCTGGCCAGGTAGTCGAACAGGCCCGGGTCGACATCGCCGCTTCGGGTGCCCATTACCAGTCCTTCGAGGGGCGTAAGGCCCATGCTGGTGTCAACGCTCAGGCCATCCCGGATGGCGGTGATGCTGCAGCCATTGCCAAGGTGCGCCGAGATGATGGATGTGGTGGCCGGCGTTTTGCCCAGCAGGCGTGCTGCCTCTCTCGACATAAAGTAATGGCTGGTGCCGTGAAATCCATAACGCCGGATGCCCCATTGGGTATAGCAATGCTCCGGCAGCGCATAGCGGTAGGCCCGCTCCGGCAGTGTGTGATGGTAGGCGGTGTCAAAGACCGCGGCGTGAGGGCGGTCGGGGAACAGTGCCCGCATGGCACGGATACCGGCGAGGTTGACCGGATTGTGCAAGGGGGCCAGTTTAGCACAGGCTTCAATGGCCTCCTCGGTGGCGTCGTCTATCAGGACGGCTTCACGGAAGGTTTCGCCGCCATGCACCACTCGATGGCCAACAGCCTTGGGTTCGCCCGTCATCAGAGCCCGGTCTTTAAATGCGTTGACGAGCGCCGCCAGCGCCTGGCTGTGGCTGGCACCGGAAGGTAAGTGAACCGGTGTTTCATCGCCATTGATGCGTGCAAAGGCATCGGATTGATTAAGTCTTTCCGCCAGGGCGGAGGTGATTTTCTGGTGGTCGTGATCAAACAGGGCGAGTTTCAGTGATGAACTGCCGCAGTTCACGACCAGGATTGAGTCGTCCATGGTTGTGCCGTATTGATTACTTTAGATTGGCCCGCTCATTGGTTTCGAGCCAGTGAATGAAGTCCTGCTCGGGCAGGGGGCGACTATAGAAGTAACCCTGGGAGTAGTCGCAATGCTCTGCTTTCAGGAAGTGAGTCTGGTCTTCTTCCTCAACCCCTTCGGCAACCACTTTCAGGCCGAGGCTGTGGGCCATGTTGATGATCGCGCGGACAAGGGAAGCATCTTCGTTCTCTTTCAGGACATCCTGAACAAATGACTTGTCGATTTTCAGGGTATCGAACGGATAGCTTTTCAGATAGCTGAGTGCCGAATAACCAGTTCCGAAATCGTCGACCGACAAGCGGATTCCAACTTTGTCGAGTTGTTTGAGGATATCAGCGGTTTCGATGGAATTGTCCAGAATCAGCCGTTCCGTGATTTCCAGTTCCAGCAGTTCCGGCCGTAAATTGCTGTCGTTCAGCGCGCGCATGATGGCGTCGGTAAACCCGGGGTCCCGGAACTGGCGTGGTGATACGTTGACGGCAATGCTGATCTCACGCCCGGTCATCGCCTGCCAGCAATACGCGGCTTGACAGGCTTCCTTGATTACCCATTCGCCGATCGGAATGATCAGGCCGGTTTCCTCGGCCAGCGGAATAAAGCGATCCGGCATCACCATGCCCATGGCCGGGTTGTTCCAGCGAAGCAAGGCTTCTGCCGCGACCAGGCCACCACTGGCGGTGTCGACAATGGGCTGGAAATAGAGCTCGAATTCACCGAGTTCCAGCGCCTTGCGCATGTGAGATTCCATCTGCAGGCGCTCGTGGGAAACCTCGGTCATCTCCGGAGTAAAGCGGGCATAGGCGCTCTTGCCTTTGTGTTTTGCCTCGTACATGGCCGCATCGGCGTGCTGGAGCAGGGTGCCGCTGTTATCCGAGTCGTCCGGGAAGGTAGCGATGCCAATACTGGTTGTAACGAACACTTCCTGGCCGCCGAGCATGAATGGTGGTGTGAAGGTTTTCAGAATACGTTCAGCAACCTGGCAGGAGGCATCCGGCCCATTCAGCCCCGGCAGCACCACAAGGAATTCATCACCCCCCAGTCGGGCAACGGTACTGGTGCCTCGCAGGCAACTGGAGATCCGGCGCGCGGCTTCAATCAGCAGGGTGTCGCCGGCATCGTGACCGAGCGTATCGTTGATGTGCTTGAAGTTGTCCAGATCCAGGAACATCACACCGACCTTGGATTCATCACGCCTTGCCTGGGCCAGCCCCAGTTTCAGGCGGTCCAGTGCAAGCATCCGGTTGGGAAGCCCGGTAAGGATGTCGTAGTTCGCTTGCCGCAACAGTTGTTGTTCGTAACGTTTGCGGATGCTGATGTCTTCCCCGAGTATCAGGTAACCGGTGGTTTCGCCGTTGTTGTCCTTGATGGGGGTGACCACGAGCTGTTCCCAATAGCGCTCGCCATTTCTCCGGGTGCTGTTCACTTCACCCTGCCATACGCCCACCCGCTGCACCTGAAGCCGGATGGATTTCCAAAGCTGCCTGGCTTCGTGGGAATCCACACCTGGATCGATAAGCGAGGACGGGTGCTTGCAGATGATTTCAGACGGGCTGTGCCCCGTCAGCTGGCTGAACTTCCGGTTTGCATATTCAATGCGCCATTGCCGATCACAGATCAGAACCGACGACGGGCTCTGGTCGATGGCTTTGGAGAATTTCCGGATTTCGGCTTCATCCCGTTCCCGCCTTGCCACGTCATCGGTAAGGCGTTCGCGCATCTGGTTAATCGCTTCCGTCACCATACCCAGTTCATCACGCTGGTAAGCCGGCGTATCAGGCCTGTCCAGTTCCAGCGGGCGCGCAAGATTCCGCAATGACAGATCGCGGGTGTAGTCAGCCATGTCAGCCAGGTGGCGGGTGACCAAGTGGCGGAAGATCCAAAGAATCAGAATGGAGACAACGAATATGATCAGGAACTGGGTGGCAAGAATGAAACCTACCCGGCGCTGCAGCTCATCGTAAACTCGCTGAAGGCTGGCGGTGATGGTGAGTTCGCCCAGCTGGAACTCGGCATCGTCACGATAGATCAGCTCAAAACTGTGGGTGAGGGTATCGGCTTCTCTTGGGAGCTCTCCCATGACCAACTCGGAGTCCGGTTCGATCCGGAGCCGAAGGTGTTCGATATCAGGCAGGCTGAGAATACCGTCCATTTGGGTTTGCAGGTGCTTCTGATCCAGCGCCCACAGACTCTGGGCAAGACTGGAGCGGTAACCGGACTCAATTACCTGCATCCGCTGTTCTATCTTGGACAGGTCCTCGCGGTAGTCTGAGTAGATCTGAATGCCGGACGCGAGCAATGTAAAGGCAGAGCTGAACAGAAGGATCCATGCCACCAGCCGGAATGATAAAGGAGAGGCTGCACGAAAACGTTTCAAACGCGTCGCAATGTCTGGCATGTCTTTGATTTTTCGACCATCCAAGGAAGTATCGGACATAGCAATTACAGAAGCGATCCCTGACTTTGTTACCTGTATTCCCTTGCCTACGACTATAGCAGCAGTTTATGGCAAATGCGCTGCAAACTCAGGATAAATCGGGAGAAATGGGGGAGAGCGTCTCACTTTGGCAATTATTGCAATGACGAAATGTGCTTGATGCAGATCAATACGGGGGCACCGGTGCAGGCGTAACCTGAGCTTAATCAAGTTTCACAGGTACAGGAGACGTAACCATGTATATGGACGCAGTTGTAATCGCAGGAATCGCAACAGTGCTGCTGATGATCGGCTTCTTTGTGGGTGTCGGCATCTTTGTGATGAAAGACCAGAAGAGCCATGCTGCCAAAGGGGAGAAGCACCATCAAGGTGGTCATGGCAGGTGACGATCATTGAGCTTTGAAATTGGCGTCCCCTAGGGGGTTCGAACCCCTGTTGCCGCCGTGAAAGGGCGGAGTCCTAGGCCACTAGACGAAGGGGACGCAACGTTTTCAAAAGCTTGCCTCGTCGAGGTGGCGCGTATATTAAGTAAGGTGCCTGGGGCTGTCAACGCTTTTTCTTAAAAAATTATGTTCCCACACTTTCCCTCAACGCGGCTTCCAGTTCCGCAAGCCTGAATTCAAAACCCTCACGTTTGAGCCGATCCGGTATCGCCTTCTGACCGGTCAGTAACAGCCCGGCCATTTCCCCCAGTATCAGTTTCAGTGCAGGCGCTGGAGGCGGTATAACGGCGGGGCGGTGTAGAACCTGTGCAAGCGTTCTGGTGAATTCCGCATTGGTGACCGGGTTCGGGCTGACCATATTGTAGGGGCCGCTTGCCGTTGGCGTATCCAGCATCCAGAGCAGGCCGGAAACCACGTCGTCCCTGTGAACCCAGGGCATGTATTGCCGTCCGGAGCCCAGTTTTCCGCCAAGTCCGACCTTGAAGGGCAGGATCATGCGTTGCAGAAAACCGCCGTTACGGCCGGCCACCACGCCGGTGCGGGACAGGCAAACGCGTACGCCATCAGTTTCAAGCTTCAGCGCCTCCTGTTCCCAGTCCCGGCACAGTTGGTGTGTGAACTCATCATGGGGTTCTGTGTCTTCGGTAACCAGGTGATCCCCCTGGTTACCATAAAAGCCAACGGCAGAGCCGGATACCAGAACCTCCGGCATGTTGCTCCAGGTTCTGACCACTCCGACCAGGGTGCGGGTAAGATCAATGCGGCTGGCACGCAGCTGTTCCTTGCGGGCATGGCTCCACCGTTTGTCGGCAATGCCTTCCCCGGCCAGGTTGATAACTGCATCGAAGCCCGGGTGTGCGCGCAACTTTTCCAGATCATCCGTGACTTCTACCCGGCCGCAGATGGAGCGCACGGAATCCGGCTTCTGACGGCTGAGAACCGTTAGCCCATAACCGCGTTCAATCAACTCCCGGCACAGTATGTGGCCGATAAACCCTGTGGCGCCGGTAACCAATATACGTTTGTCCATGGGTTCCCTCCTGCGATCGGAATCCGTCGTTGGTTCTTTGTCAGTGTTCAGAGCGCTCCAGTTCCTCCTTAACCACATCACGGATGGCCAGTCCAAGCCTCGGATTTTTCCCGATTGGTTCAGCCAGGCGGATAGTAACGCCGTGTTCCGCCTCCAGTCTTTCGATCATGGCTGGAACATCTTTTCGCAAGTGACGGCCGGCAGCGAGAAACAGGGGGACAACCGTGAACTGCTCCGTGCCTTGTTGTTTGGCCTCGGCCACAATGGTATCCAGTGAGGGTTCCGCAAGTTCCATATAGGCGATGGCCGCATTGTCAATTGATTCTACGGTCGGTTCGGCCAGCTTTTCAAAGGTTTCGCACCAGCGTGCGTCGCTGCTGCCGTGGGCCAGTAGAATAATCTGGTGAGGTTGGGTCATAACGTCTCCGATCTGGTCGTTTGTCTTGATACGACCGTAAACTTGACGACAGTGGGTCGTTTAAAGTGATCCTGACAATCAATGTATCAGGGAGTTGTCAGATGTTCGATTGGAAAGAGCTTCTGGATTTCTGGTTCGGTGAATTAGATGAAAATGGTATTCCTGATCGCGATCATCGCAACCGTTGGTTTCGCAGCGACCGGGCTTTCGATCAGGAAATCCGGCGCAGGTTCCTGTCTCTGGTGCTGTTTGCCTCAGAGCAGGGTTTGGACCATTGGCGTAAAGCCGCCGGAGGCTCGCTTGCTGAGATTATTCTGCTCGATCAGTTCACCCGCAATATTTTTCGCGGGGGCGCCATGGCCTTCGATAACGACCGTCTGGCCCGGCAATTGTGTCGCGGCGCGATGCAGCGAGGGCAGGATCTGGAGTTGCCGCCGGTTCAGCGTGCTTTCCTCTATATGCCGTTACAACATTCCGAAAAGCTGGCGGATCAGGATCTTTCGGTGGAATGCTATCAGCAATTGTCTGCCACCACCGATGGCGTTCTGGGAGACTTTCTGGGCAGTTTTCTTCAGTCGGCTCGCGATCATCGGGATATTATTGCCCGTTTTGGCCGATTTCCTCATCGCAACAAAGCCCTGAAGCGCGCGTCGTCGCAGGATGAACAGGCTTATCTTGAGGGCGGGCCGCGCTTTGGCCAGTAGAGCTCGCCAGTTTGATGATCGGTTCAACGAATTGACTGTCGATAACGGGCACACTCCCTTACAGCGATAACAAGAAAAGCAGCGGAGTAAGAACAGGATGTCATCTTCCAACCCGGCGGTGAGCGATAACCCGGGCGCCAATAAACCTATCTCCAACAATAACAGGGCCCCAGGGCGGGGTGGCAGAACCACTCGTGCCAAAAGTGAAATCCGGCGTCTTGCTATTCTCAAGGCAACCATCCGGGTAGCGGCGAAGGAAGGTATCAAAGGTATCAAACACCGTTCCGTCGCCAGGGAAGCAGGCGTACCGCTGGCAGCAACCACCTATTATTTCCGGGACATCAACGAGTTGATCAGCGATGCCTTCATGCTGTACGCGAAGGAAGCCGGTGCGGAACTGAAAGCCTTCCACGACACCCTGAATCTGGTACTTGATGGTGTGCCTGAGGTGCAATTGCGCCGCGGCGCTGAGGCTCGTCCGGAGCTGTGTCAGCGCCTGACCGACTTTGCCCGGGCCTGGATGCAGGAGCAGTTTACACGCCGGAGGGAGCAGGTACTGGCAGAGCAGGTGTTCTTGATGGAGGCCCTCAGAGATGACCGTCTGGCCAGGGTCGCTCGTCGGTATCGGCAGTCCTGGATTGATGGTCTCGAGCAGCTCCTGGTACGACTGGATTCACCGTGCCCCCGACAGGACGGAACCCTGATCGTCAATGTGGTGCTGGGTATGAGCTACGATCTGTTGCTGGAGGTGCCCGGCACCGAGGCGGAGGTGTTGAGCGCGTCGGTGGCTAGGATCGTTCAGCTGGCGCTTGGGGTGGAACCTGAAGACCTGTGTGCATCATGATGATCGGCGGTTGTGAAATTTTTTCACGAAAGTGTTGACGGCCCCCGAGTTATCAGTAGAATACGCAGCCGTTGTCAGGCAACGCCCGGCAACAATCAGCGGGAATAGCTCAGTTGGTAGAGCACAACCTTGCCAAGGTTGGGGTCGCGAGTTCGAATCTCGTTTCCCGCTCCAATTTATGATCTACAGACTTCCACTGACGTCTGTAAGTCGTTGAAAAGAGGGCCGAAAGGCCCTTTTTTCATTCCAGCAAAAGCCATGGAAATCCACTGACAGCCAGCGTTTTTGAGGCCAAAATTGAGGCCAAAGAATGCGGGTGGTGCCGGTTCCGGATTGTTGCTGGGGTTGGGCGGGAGTCGTGACGAGCATTGAGTCTAAGTTCTTAACTTAGGAGCTCAAAGATGACTCTCTCTGATCTGACTGTGCGGCAAGCCAAGGCCGCTGACAAAGCCTACAACCTCCCCGACACCGATGGCCTCGGCCTGGTCGTCGCTCCCACTGGCGGCAAGTCGTGGCACCTGCGCTACTACTGGCTCGGCAAACAAAAGCGCATCTCGCTGGGCAACTACCCTGAGATCGGCCTGCGCGAAGCACGCGCATTGCGTGACGAGGCCCGGGCGCTCCTGGCCAAGGGCATCAA
>Ga0075441_10001184_pt1 | contig 12708 bp, 13 predicted proteins | sample CoawatmetaG00DNA_FD_71582 | JGI IMG/M metagenome (GOLD analysis project Ga0075441, IMG submission 71582) | Marine microbial communities from the West Antarctic Peninsula - Coastal water metaG002-DNA | ecosystem: Environmental > Aquatic > Marine > Coastal | place: Atlantic Ocean: West Antarctic...
GTGCAGGTTATAAACCATACTCTTTAATAGGAGGGGACATAAAAAATGTTCCTTCAGAGCTTTTAGTTAATGCAGTTCTTAGAGATCCAAATTATAAAGGAAAGGTAACTGGTAATGTAGCTAAAATAGGGGAAAAAGCAGAAACTATTATAAATAGATTTATTAGTTATCAAAACGCAATAAATCGTGATGTTGAAAGATTTAAAAAAATTGGTAATTATGTTGATTCAGGTATCTCAATTCCAAAACAAGTATCTTCTAAAATAACACAATTTTTTAGAAGTATAGGATTTACCCCTGAAGAAGGGATGCCTAGCGATATAGCTTCAGCGCAACAATCTCTTAAAAACTTTTCAATTGATAACGCTACAATGATTCTTAAAGAATCAGGTAAAACTTTATCGGATGCGGATAGAAAACTTGTTGATGAGCGTGTTGGAAAAATTAGTTTTACAAATGCTGATCCTAAACTTTTACATAACCAAATAGCTGACATATATGATTTTATTGTTACTAAATCTCAACAAAATTTAGATTTAGCTGTAAAAACATTAGATAGAGATTTTGGAATTAAAGTTGTTGCTCCTCCAGACGTTCCTACACAAGAAGAACTTGATCTTATTAATCAACAAAGAAAAGCTAGAGGACAAGCACCTCGAAAAATGGAGGAGTATCAGTGAACCCTCAAGATGAATTAAGATTAATTAGAGCTTTAAATTCAGAAGACATTACGCCAAGTCAAGAACTTAAAATAATGCGTGCGTTTGAATCTGGTGAAGGATCTGCTGATGATATTTTAGGAATGCGTCAAAGTTCTCTTGGCGGGCAGAGAGCGCCAAAAAGTTTTTCAGATTTAAATTTTTCTTCTGCAAGTGGAAAAGACAGAGAAATGTTTGATTACAAAACTGGAGCTAAAGGTGGTCTTAGAGCTAAACTTTCTTTTATGGAGACAGCAGAAGAAAAAGAAAACTTACTCAGAAACATTGTTGGAGAAGAAGGTTACACAAAAGATGCAGATGGTCGTTTAGCTTTAACAGAAGCTGGACAGATCAATCAAGGAATGGAATCTATTGGTAGAAATCTTATTATTGAAGACGAGGGTCTTAGTTTTAGAGATCTTGCAGACCTAACTGGTATTTTACCAGAAACAGTTGGAGCTGTTGGAGGCGCTATTCTTGGCGCACCTTTAATTGCTACAAGCGCTCTTGGAGCTGCAGGTGGGGCGGCATTGGGGCAAAGTGTTGAAGAAATTATAGAAAAAATGTTGGGATTGCAAAAACAATCTCTTGGCGAAGTCGCGTTAGATGTAGGTAAAGAAGCTCTTCTTGCAGGTACTTTAGATGTCGCAGGTAATCTTATATTCCGGGCTGGTAAAGCTGTTATTGGAGGGGGAGTAAGAGCCGCCAAACAAGCAGGTGGAAGAGGATCTCAATCCGCTATTAACGTAGCAGGAGAGACTCCAGAAGCACAGGCTTTAAGAATATTAAAAGCTGACTCACCTGGATTACCAAGTTTAGAAGCTGCTGGGTTACCATCTCCTATTGCTAGAATGGGAAGAATTTCACAAACTGTATCTGGAAGTAAAGAGCAAGCGATAGCAAATGTTCGGTATTCTTTAGATCAAAAAGATAAATTATTACAAAGTGCTGGTGTCGCCAGCGTTGACGATGTTGCCGATGTGATAAAAAATTCTGTCCCTCAAAAAGCAAAAGCTTTAGAAACACAGCTTTTAGAAGCTCAAAAAAGTTCTATGAGAGCAATAGAAAGCGGAGTAGAAACATTAAGTAAAGCAACTGACGAAGGCGTGGATTTAAGTGATGATCTTCTTAAATCATTAACAGACAATTACGCTTCATTTACTGAATTAGCTGAACAAAATTACAAAGCAGTAGATAATGTTTTTGCTAAAATAAACAGACCAATTACAATTGGAAGAGGCCCAAATCAAAGAACCGTTACTCAAACATCAGGTGAATACGCATTTTTTGATATTGGTCATTTAAAAACTCAATATGATGACGTTATTAGGCAAGAATACGGAGGTACTGTAGATCTTGCTCCTCAAGAATTTATTGAATTTGGACAAAAACTAAATCAATTAGTAGCGGTAGGAGAAAATTTAGGGTCTGAAGTAGGATTTACTTCTTTTAACGGTTTAAGAAGTCTTCGTAAAAATATTCGAGACACTCTTTCTGATAGAAGTTTAGGTATAGGAAACACGACTCCTCGTAGGCTTTTAACAAACATGATGGATGAAGTGGATAAAATGATGCAAGGAGATATTCCCGTATCATTTAAAGGTGTAGGGCCAGGTGGGGCTGCTACAATTAAAAAAGGTTTAGCTTTGCATAAAAAAGCTCAAGCAGAATATGCTAAAGAAATAGGTGTTTTCCAAAAATTAGAAACATTAGGTATTTTAAGAAATCTTGGAGAAGCTACTAAAGATGTTAAATTAGAAGCTGGCAGGAATTTTTTAAAAATAACTGAAAATAAAGAAAATGTTAAAGCTGTGTTAAATGCTATTGAAAAGAGGGGTGGGGACGTAGAGGATGTTCGCAGAGGTATAGCTAGAAAATATTTAGACGATGCACTGAGTAACTCTGGTAAAGATTCTCTTGATCCACTTTCTTTTAATGGAGTTAAATTTCACACACAAATTGAAAATATAAGAAGATCAGGAGTTGGAAAAGAATTATTTGGAAAAGATTGGGGCCAAATTCAATCTCTTTCTAAGGCATTATCATACAATGGCGTTAAAAAAATGGATGATGAGGTGCTTAGAAAAATAATTCAACAGAATCCAGGTGACGATGTTGTAAGCACTTTAAGGGATGTTAGTGATGCTCAAATTGGTTTAAATAAAGCACTCTCTGCTACAGCTATAAGCAAACTGGCTAAAGGCACATTAGACCCAGAAGAGGCAGCTGCCGCTATATTAAATCCTAATATGCAAAGAAGTCAGATGATTAAAGTTCTTGATTTTTTTAAGGACGACCCAACTGCTAGAAAAACAATAGAAGATGCCGTTCTTAGAGATATATTAGGTTCAGTTGATGAAAAAATATTTATAAGCGAAAGTGCAGCTTCTAGTTTATCAAATGCAATAAAAGCTTATAAACCAGAAACATTAGATCTTGTTTTAGGTAAAGATAAAATGAAAGGCATTAGGCAATTAGCAGATGACTTAGTTTTTCTTAAAGATACTGGTGCAAAAGGCGCTGGATCACTTGCTGCGGATGCAATTAGAACAGGTATAGTTACGTCTCCAATAAAGAATTTTGGCAAGTCTGTAAGATTTAAAATAATAAATAGACTTGTAAATAACCCAGATGCGTTAAAAAAGTATTTAGAAGCTCGTGTTAAATCACAATCACCTCAAGCAATTTCACAGGGGATTGTTCAACAACTTAATGATGCGACTGCTGCATTTACTGGTTCGACCACTCCTTTAAGTCAAACCGCAGCTGGTGCTGCAAATACAATTTCAAAAGTAGCTGAAGGTTTAAATCGTGCTAAAATTGCATCAAGACAAGCTGGCGCTCGTGCAATTCTTGCAGAACAAGAGTCTCGTGGGACTCCAGTTCCTAATGTAACAGCTCCTCAATCTGGACTTTTCCAACAAGACATTTTCTCTGGATTGCCAAATGAACCTACTTTTACAGGTCCTGAAAAACAAACACAAAACAATCTAAGACAAAGAGCGGCGCAAAACCCATATGTAGCTTCGAGCTTACTTGGTGGGCTTGGAAGCGCCGATCTTCTTTAGTCTTCAATTACAGCGTAGCCACCTAGACCACTACCGACTGGCGGTGGTGGGATTTTTGTCATTTGCTGACCTGTAGCTGCAGATACTCTATTGTACTCCTGGTCTATCATACGAGATAACTGACGACCTATAGCCCTATCCTCTTGATCTGCTATGAATACTAACTTAGCATAGGCATCAAGGTTTAGTCCTACTGATTTATATTTTCCGGGGTTTGGCATAATGGAGGTTCCTTCCCAATAATGTTAGCAAGAACAACATATAATCCCAGAAGGCTTGGGTCAAGACCCAAATACGGTAATAAAAAAGTTATTATCAATAATATTAAATTTGATTCTAAGTGGGAATCAGAACGATATTTGTACCTAAAATCCCTCGAACGCGCCAAGACTGTAAAAGATTTAGAGCTGCAAGTAAGGTTTAATCTGGAAGTAAATGGTCAAAAGATCTGTGCTTACATAGCCGACTTTAGATACAAAAGACAAAATCCAGAGGGTGATTGGAAAGAAATTATTGAAGATGCCAAAGGCGTAGAAACCCCTGAATTTAAACTAAAAAAGAAGCTTATGAAAGCGTGTCTTGGCATAGAAATATATTTATCTAAAAGAAAGTAGTTGACATAATAAATTAATTAGTCATATTTTAGTGTTCTAGCAGATTAAAATAACTAAGAGAGGTTTATTATGTCAAATATTGAATTGTTTACTCGTCGTGACGAGCTTGCTCAACAAATCCGTTTGTTGAAAGTCGAGGTAAAAGAGATTGATGAAAAGTTGTCAGACTCTTATTTGCCGATTGCACGTCAAAAATTAAGCGAACTTGGAAAGGACTTTGGTTCAACTAGCGTTTTAGTTGATAACATGAAGTTCAAAGTAAAAGTTGGTAAGAAAGTCGCTTGGGATCAGGAAGCCTTAAAACAGCTCTTTATCAGTATGTCCCCAGAAAATGCAAATCATTACGCAAAAATTACTTATCATGTAGAGGAAACCAAATATACTGCGGCTCCTCCAGATGTGCGTGATCAATTGCAATCTTGCAGAACCACCGAGATTGGTTCTTTTAAAGTAGAATTGGAGAAAATATAATGGGATTAAATATTATAACTGCCGATCAACGTATGGCAGAAACAAGAGGTCATAAAATCGTTGTGTGTGGTCCTAGCGGAGTTGGTAAGACAACTCTTGCTAGAACATTAGATTACGATAGCACATTGTTTTTTGATCTTGAAGCTGGAGATGCAGCTATTGAAGGTTGGCCTGTTGATGTTATCAGACCTAAGACCTGGGGGGAGTGTCGAGACTTTGCGTGTTTCTTAGGTGGTCCTAATCCGTCACTGGCAGAAGATCAGCCATACGGTAAATCACACTTTGATTATGTTTCGAGTCTTTACGGTGAGCGTGAAGAAGTGATGAACAAGTATGATACTTTGTTTATTGATTCTATCACGGTTGCCGGACGCTTGTGCTTTCAGTGGTGTCAACAACAGCCAGAGAGCAGATCAGATCGAACAGGCAAGTTAGATACAAGATCAGCTTACGGTTTACATGGTCGTGAGATGATGGCTTGGCTAACGCATATACAGCACATTAGAGAAAAGAATGTAATCTTTGTTGGGATCTTAGATGAAACAACTGATGATTATAATCGTAAGCAATATGCTCTACAAATCGAAGGCTCAAAGACAGGGCGTGAATTACCAGGCATTGTGGATGAGATTATTACCATGTCTATTTTAACTGGCGAGAATGGACCCTACAGGGCCTTTGTGTGTCAGGCGCTAAATGAGTGGGGTTATCCAGCTAAGGATCGCTCTGGTCGTCTTGACGTGCTTGAAGAGCCACATTTAGGTAAACTGATTGCTAAAATGGGGAGCGGCAAACCCCAGCCAACTGTTTTTGTCGATCCTAAAACACAAACACCATTAGAGGAGGTGACTACAAATGATTAATTTAAATGAAGTGCAGCCAGAAACAAGTCAAATGGAAAGAACATTAATTCCACTTGGTACAGTAGCGAGAGCAATCATCTTAGTTAAGATGGGCGATGTAACAATTCCAGAGTTTGGCAATGGTCAGTGGTTTAAAAAATCGCAGTCTTCATCAGCTAAGTGGATGGAATTGGAATTTACAATTGTAGGCGGTCAGTTTGATCGTCGTAAGTTCTGGGACAGGATTTTTGTTGATGGCGACAAGCTAGGTGAAAGTGGCATTCCATTGGCTAAAGAAATTGGCTTACGCACTTTGCGCTCAATCATTGAGAGTGCAAACAGCTTAGACCCATCTGATATGTCTCCAGAAGCTCAGTCTCGCCGTCAGATCTCTGGTGTAGATGCTTTAAATGGCATGGAGATTTGTGCCAAAGTAGGTGTCAAGAAAGGGACAAATGGCTACGAAGATGCAAATAAGCTTATGGTAGCATTGACACCAAACCAAAAAGAGTTCATTTCTTCAGGTAATAACGCTACTCAGCAGGTACAACAACCATCGTACCAGCCACAGGCACCAGCTCCGACACAGCCCGCATCTAGTGGGCCTATACCAAGTTGGGCAAATAAATAATCTAGCGGTAGGACTCTTAGTTGTCTGCTAGAAACACGGAACGGGGGGCCGTGAGCCGCTAACCCCCCAACTTTCTAGTAGCGTAAGGAAATCAAATGTTATTAAGACCCTATCAAGAGGTCGCTGTTTCAGATGCGTCAACAGCATTAGACAAACACAGCAACACAATCGTAGTAGCACCCACAGGAGCTGGAAAAACTATTATGATGTCTGCCTTGATTGGTAAAAGGCATAAAAAAGGGAAGCGCGTCCTGGTTCTACAACATAGAGATGAGTTGGTAGAGCAAAACAGCATTAAGTTTAGTAAAGTAAATCCAGCCATTACTACCAGTATTGTAAATGGTACGATAAAACATTGGGAAGGTGATGCAGTCTTTTCTATGGTTCAAACCATGTCTAGGGATGCCAACTTACGAAACCGACCTAAATTTGATATGGTTGTCATAGACGAAAGCCACCATGCTGCCGCTCAAACATATCAAAAGATAATTGATGCAGTTCGAGAAGACAACGAATATGTTGAGGTTGTTGGGTTCACGGCTACTCCTAATCGTGGAGATGGAAAGGGTCTGGGCAAGGTCTTTAATAATTGCTCACATCAGATTGAATTAAATACATTAATCCGTGAAGGATTTCTAGTGCCGCCAAAAGCATACGTTATTGATTGTGGTGTTGCAGAAGCTTTAGATGGCGTAAAACGAAAAGGTAACGACTTCGATATGGAAGAAGTCGAGGCAATTATGAACAAGCGCGTCATTAATGAACGTGTGGTTCACGAATGGAAAGAACGCGCAGGGAATAGAAAAACTGTTGTGTTTTGTTCAACTATAAATCATGCCGCAGGTGTTTTAGAAATTTTTCTTATAAATGATGTAAATGCTAAAATGGTTATTGGTGAAACGCCAAAAGCAGAGCGACGGCAAATCCTGTATGATTTAGAGTTTGGCGATGTTCAAGTCGTGGTGAACGTAGCAGTATTAACGGAAGGGTTTGACGCCCCACCAGTGTCATGCATTATCTTAACCAGACCATGTTCATACAAATCCACAATGGTGCAGATGATTGGTCGAGGTCTGAGAATAATAGACCCTGAGATTTATCCAGGCCAGATTAAAAAAGACTGTGTTGTTTTAGACTTTGGCACTAGCATTTTAAAGCATGGAGCTTTAGATGAAGCCGCTAATCTTGATGGAAGACCAAAAGACCCAAACGCAGAGGCACCAACAAAAGAATGTCCAGAGTGCGATTTTATTATCCCAGCCAGCTCAAGAGTGTGTCCTAACTGTGGTCATGGTTTTGAGGGCATTGCCAAGTCTGAGCTAGCTGACTTCACATTGACTGAATATGACTTAATGGAACTATCGCCATTTTTGTGGATGGATATATTTGGCAACGGTTCTTGCTTAATGGCAATGGGGTTTAACGGTTTTGGAGTGGTAGGTACAGTGGGAGACACATCCATTGGGCTAGTTAAGGCCAAGAACAAACGTAAAATGCGACCAGTGGCTATTGGAGGAAAGGTACAGGCTATGTCAGCAGCCGATGACTTTATGCGAGAGATTGAAGACAGTAGCGGAGCCAACAAGTCCAAACGATGGCTTAATGAAAGGGCCACAGATAAACAACTTGCATTGTTAAAAAGAAATGGTGTGGAAGTTTTTGCATTTGATTTCTCATGGACAAAATATAAAGCCGCCTGTTGGTTGAGTTATCTTTGGAACAAGGATGACATTGATGAAATGGTGGAGGAAATCAATCATGAATAGAAACGATTTAATTAATTCAGCTAAAGAATTAATCAATGGTGACAGGGCAAATATCTATGGAGATGTAAAAATTAACCATGAACGCATTGCTGGCGGTTGGAATATTATCGCTCAAGCAGCAGTGAAAAGTCACGGTGATTTGACACCAGCGCATATTACGTTGATGATGGATTGGACAAAGACCTGTAGATTATTAGAAACTATGGATCATCAAGACTCCTGGGTAGATAAAATAGGCTACGCAAGTTTAGGTGGAGAAATGGCAACAGAGGAAGAGTAATGCCAAGATTTGAAATGTCTATATTATTTGCGTTGGAAAACAAAGTTGGGGAGGTTAGCACAGAAGAATATGATATGATTTGTTGGGCTGATAATCCAAATGATGAAGTGCAAGTACATAAAGCAGCAACTCAAATTGTAGACAATCATACAGATGATTTAATTGATTTAGATAAAATAGTTTTGTTTGGCATAGCCTACATAAGAACGAAGTCAGACAGAACAATAAATTTACTTTTTGAGAACCACGAAGTTGATAAAGATAAGATAAAAAGAGTTATGGATTTATACAGCCATGACCATAAAAACAAAAAAATACATTAGGGGAGAGATATGTATTCAGATCCAAGAAAACCTATAGAAGAGCTGTCATTAATTTTTAATGCTATCGGCTGGGAAAAAAGATTGTGCGATTTAACTGAAAAACAAGTTCAAACATTAATCTTTGGGTTGCAAAATGCTCAAAGAATCGAAGGGGAGATAACTATTGGAAAACTCGAAGACATTTACTATGAGTCAACTGGCCAGACCGCAACCACCAGTCTCCCCTTTTAAAAACACTATTGATCACATTGAGTTTGCTGTTGATGAAGCAATTGTTGAAGCTAATAGTAAGAAGCCAAAAAGAAAATACTTAGGTGCTTCTTCTGTAGGTGATGAATGCTCAAGAAAAATTCAGTACAGGTTTATGGGCTATCCGTCTGACAAAGAAAAAGAGTTCAGTGCTAGGACATTGCGTATCTTTCAGTTTGGGCATGAGATTGAGGACTACGCTGCAAAGTGGTTAAGAGATGCAAAGTTTGATTTAAGAACAGAAGACACAGATGGTAAGCAGTTTGGTTTTTCAATAGCAGATGACCAGATAAAAGGTCACATAGATGGCGTTATTTGTGATGGGTCAGTATCTATGAACTATCCGTTCTTATGGGAAAACAAATCAGCAAACGACAGAAAGTTTAAAGAATTTGTTAAAGTTGGTGTTGCAAAGGCCAATAAAGTTTACGCAACTCAGATAGCTTTGTACCAGGCGTACATGGATCTAGAAGAAAATCCATGTTTATTTACGGTTGTTAATAAAAATACGAGCGAGATTTATTATGAATTAGTTCCGTTTGATAAGCATCTCGCTCAATCCGCAAGTGATAAAGCAGTAAATATATTAGCCGCTATAAAATCAGGTGAAACTCTACCACGCATTGCACAAAGCAAAGATTTCTTTTTGTGTAGGTTCTGTGATTTTCAGAATACGTGTTGGGATTAATAAAAATAAAAATATAAACGTGGGTGGTAAAAATGGGTGTAGTTAGAATTGGTAATACAAAATCAAAAAATCTAGCAGATGATATTAGTGATAGAGTACCAAGATCAGTACAGCTTAGAGCATTAGTTGATACATATCCCAATGGGATAATGCGAGGTACACAGTTTGAAATTGGATCTTTAAGTGGAGAAGAAGGTAAATCATTAAAGATATCCGTTGATCTAAACAGAGCTGATTTCATGCAGGGTATGGATTTCAGTACCCACGAAGGTGTTGGCGGTATTACAAAGATTATGATGGAAGGTAGAGGTATGACGTTGCAAGACGTATCTGAATACTTTGCTGATTACTTAGGTCCAGAGTTTCGTCCACAACCACCAGAAAATCCTGTTAACTTAAGTCTTAATGATGAAAGTCCAAAGCCTCAAAAGATGCAGATTGATGCCAATACTCCGCACGATGGTGAACACGTTTATACATCTAGCGAAGGTGAGATCATCTGTCTTGTTAGGCGATACATCTCTAGGGATCAAAGTGGTGAAGTTATTCGAGGCAGCGATGGTAAGGCTAAAAAAGAATTCCGTCAGTTCTCTGGCAACAGTACGTTTCCTAAAATGCCAGAAACAAGACCTCTATATAATATACCAGGCATCTTAGAAGCCGAGCGTATCATATGGGTGGAAGGTGAGAAATGTGCAGATGATCTAAACGCTTTGGGTCACACAGCTACATGCCATTTAGGGGGTGCAGGTATGCTTTCCGTTAGATCCGCACCAAGCTATGACTTCTCTCCGTTACAAGGCAAGCAAGTTATCCTATGGCCTGATAACGATAGTGCTGGCATCAAGGTGGCTAAATTAATACAAGACCTAGCGACAAAGGCTGGAGCCACCTCTGTCACAATGCTAACACCTCCAAGGGGAAAGCCGGACAAATGGGATGCCTCTGATGCTATCTCTGAGGGATTTGATGTCAGTAACTTTCTGAATGCCCCACAGCACAAAACAAAACAAAACATATCATTGCGTGATGAAAGTTTACTTGTTTCCAATATGTTTGTTGGTGCTGCTCCACAGCAAAGGTTTTTAATTGCAGATACAATACCTCTTGGCGTTCCAGTTGTGTTTGCAGCCGCTGGTGATAGCGGTAAAGGTATGATGACACTAGATCTCGCAATGAAGGTTGCATCTGGTGAATCAATGCAAAGTTCCTTTGGTGGCTTTGTAGCTAATCACGGCAATGTTGTATTGATGTCAGCGGAAGATGATAAGGATGAGCTGCACAGGCGTATTGAAAGACTTGATCCGTTAACTAATAGAAACAATTACGAATACGATTTGCGTGTATTGCCGCTGCCAAACCTTGGCGGTGTGTTTCCAATGATGCAGAAAATAGACAATACATACATCATGGCTCCAGAATTTGAACGTCTGTATGAGCAGATACTAGAAATAGATAACCTGGCTCTATTTATTGCAGATCCAATGGCATCTTTTGTTCATGCAGATATTAATGCTGACCCAGCGGCAGGTGCTGCTTTCATGGGAATGCTTGCACAGTTAGCCACAGAAACTGGTGCGACCGTGATGGTTAACCACCATATGGCTAAGATTAGAGACAACGACGTGATTACAACACCCGAACAGGCTCGTAATCTAATCAGAGGTACGTCAGCGATTGTGGATGGTGTACGTTGTGCGTTCAGCGTTTGGCAAGTAGATGAAAAGATGGGGCGTCAGCGGTGTAAAGACCTCGGTGTTACATACAGTAGAAACGCAGTATTTGATGGAGCCGTTGTTAAGTCTAATGGCCCTGCTAATCGAGACATAAGGCATTTTATAAGAAACTCAAATACTGGTCTTCTCGAAGATAGGTCTGTGGACATTAGAAACCTAGCTCTATCATCTACCGTAATGTTGCGTCTTGAATATATGTATCAGTTTATTGCTATGTGTGAAGAAAATGGCATGGCTGTCACTAAAGGTGGTGGTGATGATGGAGCATTTGAGGAACTCCGTATTAGTTCGTCCTCAGAGCCATTTGTTCTTGAGTTAAAAGAGGTTGGTGATACTACAATTAAAAATACTATAACAATGCTTTTAAATATGGATCGTATAAAGACTTATAAATTTACTCAAACTGGTCCTAAAAAGTGGTTAGGAACTAAAGATGGCCCAATGTCTCAAGGTATTTATGAGGCTAGAACTGCAAGAGAAAATCATTGACAACAATGGGAGTATGTGTTAATAATCCCATATTAAACGAAAGGAAATAAAATGTTACAAGTATTTGATACATTAGAATCAAAACCAACGTTAAAACAAGCTCAAGAAATTGTGGGCGGAATTGTTGAAATGGTACACTCTCCAAGTGACCCAGATATTCAAGTCTTGGTCAATGAGGAAGGTCTGTTGCTTAATCTACCCTGGAACAAAGAAGCCACAAGATATGCTGAAACTGGCATTGTAGGTAATGCTATTGTTCTAAAGGGTAAAGCAAAATGGGACTAAAATCATTACACCCCGCGCAAAATGCAGAGTTAGACTTTTTGCGTAGGGTTGTAGACAGTCTACAAGAAGATAAAAATAGAAATGAAGACACTTATAATATAAAAATACGCCTCTGGGAAGCCAGAGAAGAACTAGATATGTTCGTTAAAAAGCTCAGAAAAGAAGATTATAATATATAATTACCTAATTGAATTAGCGTAGGGCGAAGCATAAGAGCTATATTGGTTTGGGTATTGTGGCTGTGCGCTTCCATACGGTTGTTGTTGTTGGTAAGATTGTTGCTGATATTGTTGTGCCATTCCATAAGGTTGCTGGTAAGATTGCTGGTACGGTTGTTGGTAAGAGGAATAATTGTTCTGGTTTCCATAAGAACTTCCGCCCATAATACCACCACCATAATAAGGCTGTTGATAAGGCTGTTGATAAGGTTGTTGATAACCACCGTAACCACCACCGTAACCGCCAAAGCCGCCACCGTATCCTCCGCCATAACCACTACCGTAACCACCACCATAGCCACCACCGTAACCACGATTATTACCAAGTGGCTGCATGTATGACTGTCTTT
>Ga0075441_10001192_pt1 | contig 12676 bp, 8 predicted proteins | sample CoawatmetaG00DNA_FD_71582 | JGI IMG/M metagenome (GOLD analysis project Ga0075441, IMG submission 71582) | Marine microbial communities from the West Antarctic Peninsula - Coastal water metaG002-DNA | ecosystem: Environmental > Aquatic > Marine > Coastal | place: Atlantic Ocean: West Antarctic...
GTACGGATATATTTCTGATAGCACTACTAGTACAACTGTAGCTATGACTGCGAGGTTAATTAATGATGTCAGTGCTGGGACTAGCAATTTCTTGATCGGTGGTGTACCGAATGTTTTTAGTATAAGTAGTAACTATGTGGATCAAAGTATAGCATCGGACATAAAGATTCAGCATGGGTCTGATGCGGCGGTGGGTGTGGCGAGATCAGGATTAGGTGGTAATGGTACAGGGAACCTTTCCCAAACACTAACAAGGGCTACGGGGTTATTCTACGGTAACTCGGCTAGTAGCATATCTGTTAAGAACTGTACTGGTCCTATTTACATAAGAGGTTTCTGTGTGGATGGGACAGACGGAGGTGTTGAAGGTGGGTCTGTAGTAGCCACCAGTCAGACTACCTCTGTAGGTTTTGATATTGATAATTCAGAGGTGGTTCTTGAGGACTGTGCGGTAGTTCGTTGTAAGGATGCAGGAGTTGAAATAAATAACTCTAAAGTAATCTTGAATAGAGGCTTTATAGCTTATAGAAACTATGAATTGTCTAGTGACGGCTCAGTAAGAAATACTAATAAGAATACTCCTGGTTTAAGAGCCATTAACTCTGAGGTAACTCTGAGTTCAAACGTAGTATCATCTGTTGGTGGAACTGGCGCAGGCCATGGTGGCGCAAGATTTAGGCAGGGGGATGCTGTTGGGTTCCCAATAGACTCCCCATTCTGTTTCGTTATGAATACTGACGGTATTCAACTTTATAATTCTACTCTTAATTCACAAAAGAGTTCTAGAGGTACACCAACTGTCAATGGGCTTGGTGGTATCCCTGCAAAGGGTAGAGATGTATTAGTATTACAGGCTTTCTTAAATACAAATAGAGGAATATATTCAAAGGATTCTATTATTGATTTTGATAATCGTATATCTTGTTTTCAGAATAAGATTGGAACTGAATTAGAATCTAGTGAAGCATCTTTAGCAGAATTTTCTTATGATCATAATGCTGATGAGGGGTTGTTAGCCAATAACTCATTTATAGAGTACAACAAGAATCTTATTAATGCTGATCTTGCTGTTCACGGTCCCTGTTCTGGAACTCCCTTCTCTGCTGGGTTTAGATTTGAGGATAACGGTCAACATATTGTTCTTAATAATTCTAAAATGGTTCCTCGTTACTCACATGATATGGTAAATCTTTATGGAAAGTTTAAGCTATTAAGGAATCATAAAGTAGATAAACACTCTGGCGTCACGGGAGAGGCTAAAAGTATTCTTCCCTCTGTTGAGGTTAATAATAATTCTGAATTAGAATTGATTCACCCGAAAGCTCTCTTACATGATTGGGCTAGAGCTTTTGGCACCGCCGCTACTGACGCTAATGATACAGCGGTGTACAGTCTTAGTGGTGCAGCTTTTGGGTCTGCATTTAGAGTTACGGATTCTAGCAAGTTAACTTTGAAGGGGTCCGGTAACATTGCTACTGTTGTGTTAGGTCCTAATCAAGCAGATTTACAGGCAAAAAATGCCGGAATCTATGCAGGTAATAATTCTCAAGTTACTATAGCGGGGCCAACAACTATAGGCCAATTTGGTGTAGATGTTTTAGCCGAAGATAACTCTGTGATAGATATAGGACCCCACAAATATAAGGGTGCTGTGGACGTTAGTGGGTTTAATTTAGATAACCCTGATAATCATACAAAGGTTCAGTTGCATTCCACTAGATCAGGTCTAGTGGCTAACAGGCAGTCTGTTATGAACATGCAGGACTTGGGAGATTTCCACAGGTACTGGAGAAGGGTGGGGATTGATGGTGCCAATGTTGCTTTGCTCTCAGAAGCAGCAGCTTATAATGAGTTGGTAGCCAGTGGCACTACGGCTGTGGCTGATTTTAATGCTGTTAATGGTTTTGATGCCTCCTCGTTTGCTAGTGGTGGCTATATTCAGTTCTTTGCGAATCCCAATGTTACTTACGCAGATACTGATGTTACCGGGATAGGTTTTGGTGCCAACCAAGGTCGTCGTCCTTTTGATATGTCTGCTGCTACTAATTTAGGCACAGAAGATCAGGGAGCTTATGTAGAATTAATAAGTACCGAAGAAACTGAACCTCATATAATGCAAAGTAATGTGGTAACTGCTCCAGCTTATATGAAATACTCTTTCGGTGGTACTTGTGTTAGAGCCGTAGGGGGCAGTAGGGTTAACGTTAGAAACGTCCACTTCCCGTGTGGATTTAATAATAAGGCTTCGTCGGGAATTTACTTTGATGTTTCAAGTGGTGTTAACCGTGATAGGTTATATATTTGGAATATAGCAGATAACTCAGAACTCCATGCCGCTTATTGCTCTGTTAGTAGTACGTATCCTGGGTCAGCAGTTTATTGGGGTCCAAGTGCTACTTACAACACGGCTCTTGGAGTCCCAGTGTCAGGTGCACCTAGCAGTACATTCGTCACAAGTAGTTTGAGTGTTTTGGATTCCTTTGGGTTAGGACAAGGGGGTACGACGCTGTTCTCGCCCAAATCCACTGCCTATGGGGTTGCTGCTGAAGCAGATAACGGAGGTTTAAATAGGGGTCCATTTAGAATCTACTTCTCCCCGAAGGGACCAGCCAAAATGTTAGGTTATAGACCTAGGGGACCATCGAATCCTGCTGGTTTAAGAGTGGGTGATGTTTATCAAATACTGGCTCAAGGATATAATCCATCAGGAGATGTTAGTTGTATTCACCCCGGAGCTTTGAGTGGTATCTATCGTGAATTACAAAGTACTGCTTCAACTACTGTGGCTGTGTATGAATCTGGGAATGCTAGACAGTTGGTAGATGGATCAGCTTTCTACTACACCTCTGCTCTTTATGATGACGATGCTAGAAATAGAGTTTGGTTAGATGATTCTGCTATGAATACCTTTGCTAATGCTAAGAATGCTGCTATAGGTGGAAGTGGTAGAGCTAAATTAGTAAATTACTATAGAGCTATTATAAAGAACAACTGGGGTATGGTAGGGGAGGGACATCCAGGAGATTTCGGTCTTGATGGGGCTAACCTCAGATTAGGATACGGCTTAGGCTTTAGATCAGCTAACGTTTTTGATTTAGATAGGGATAATTAGAATGCCAAGAACTTATATACCTTCGGTTCATAACTTTGTACAGCCAGTTAGATTGTACAAAGCTAACGATCCATATTACTATGAGGTGGATAATATTCCAGTTAGACAACTGGAAGAGAATCTTTTATGGTTAAAGGATCAGTTAGCACTGGATAATGAGACTGGTACGGGTCCGATCTACCATGGCGATGATATCGACATTGAGAATATTAAGCAATTAAGACCTAAGCATGGTGGGGGACGAACTGTAACAGTAAACGCTGGTAAGTTTGTTGCTAGAATTAATAGTAGTATGTACGACAGAGGAGACTATCTGTCGTGGTTGATGACAAAGCCAGGAGAAAATTATGAAGGTGGAATAGGGGGTATACTTCCCTCTGTAACAGAAACCCTTGCAAATCCAACCGGGTTGTGGAATTCTGATGCCAGCCTGTATGATGATATTTATTACAGTTTCATAACTGAAGCTTCAGGTTCCCCCTACCGTATGACAGGTTTAGAAACTTTATTTACAGTTCACACAGGGCAGAGGATGGTAGACCCCATGCAGGGATTCACCTCAGATGCCGACACGAATCGTGGAGTTCCTGAATATGAATCAGTATCTAATAGAAATCAGTGGCCTTTACTTGATCATGCAAACATAAGAGAATTGGACGGTGATGCTTGGACTGGTTTCTCAAATCCAACGCCCTACCAAAGAACGTGGGAAACTATAAGTGAATTACATCTTAACTTTGTTCAAATGTGGAGAGGAGCCGTCAGAACGTCCCTCGTAGATTTTGAAGGAGGCCAGATAGAAATAGCTCCGTTTAGTGATTACGATTACTACTATGAAGATGCAAACGGAAATGATATAAGTCTTTCCTCTTTAGCGGAACAAAGAATAGATCTTCTCGTTGTGTATACTCATCCTATTGATGAGGCTTCGAGTGTACTTCCTAAATATACCACAGCACAGAATCCAGCAGGAGGCAATATAGCAGCCTCCCCAACTTCTATAACTAAGCCAGTTTTAGGAATAGTTAGAGGTGCTGGAGTTGGTCTTAAAACTCCCTTCCTCCCCAACGGCAACGGATTACTTTCTCACATTGATGTAAAAGCTTTTGGACCTAACACTCCTGCCCCCGAAGTTCCTAAAATTTTGGCTAACCTGTTTGATGCTACAGGGACTGCTGTTAATGATGTGCTTCCTAATCAGGGAATAACGGATAGGACTGGAACTAAAGTTCATGGCTCTTTCCCATCTCCTGATGATTTGTTAAACTTAGCACCCCACTTTGCTACGGATATAACTTCGCAGACGGATCAACCGATTGGGGCATTGGGGTTGGACACTACCGTTGGTCCAGGAAGATTTAATGATCTTCAGCACATCGGGCAAACAGCACTTCCTATTGCCTACGTTGTGGTTAAGAAATGTAGTCCTGACACGATATCAATAGATGATATAATTGATATTAGACCTTTCCTTAGAACCACAGAAATGACATACAATGAGAGGGCAGGGTTGGCTGCTGCTACCCCTCCCGTTTCCTTCGGTAATCCCGTAGTAGGTGAGTACCAACTTAAACGTGCGGTTGAGCAGGGAGTGAGTCAGGTTGTTAGTAGAGGGGAGCAGTACGGCTTGCCGATATATACGGATGTAATCATGGGAGGCTTGGCTTGGGGGCCAGAGGGCGTCCTATTGGCAATGAATGAAAAATTAGGGCCAGGAAGTCCTTGGGATGCCGCTGTCACGCAGAATACTTATGTGGCATCCGATGATGCGACATATGACATATCCGATTTGAATAGTTCTCTCAATTTCCATAACCACGATGATGCTCTTGAAAAAAGAGCTTTCTTAGAGTGGATTTTTAAAGAAAAGCAAGTTGAGCTTAAAAGTTGGATTGGAGAGGTTACTGGTGGAGGAGCCCGTCAGTATCTTGGACTTCCTGAAAATAGAAAAATTTCTTTATTCCCTGAATGGGACTTCATGCACGAAGACAACGAAATGTCAGACTTGAAAGCGTGGAGCGAAGGAACTGTTACTACGCCGACTGGTTATGATCAGGCAACTACTGGTAGAATTCCTCAAGAATCAAGCAAATGGATGTTTTATAACTTTTTTGGGTATAACAGTGGCGAAGACCAGTTTGAAAACACTGAGAGACCTTGTAGGTATGCATCTGCCGCATTAGACAATCAGTTTAATAGGACACCAGATGGTGGGGGGACGTTTATACACAACGATATAGGGCAGGATCTTTGCGTCATATATCATGGTTGTAAGAAAACTATAGAAGTTGTTCTTCCTGATTGGGCTCATGATTTTGAAGTACAGGCCGAGTACACTACTGCCAACCCCCTAGGTAATGCTATAGCTAATGGAGATCAGGGAGCACATTGGGCGGCGACTCCTTGCGGTTTAAGAGTTCACAAAAGAGGTATAGTTGAAACAGGAGGGAATAGAATTGGAGAGTTTACCATAACTAGCTTGGGAGGATTAGGTGGGCAACCGAGAATTGATGGGGATCATGGAACTTTTAGACATGGAATAGATATGCAGGGCAGTCCTAGAGATCAAGGACAAGGAGGAAATGTGGACCAGGGTGAAGCTCCCAGAAACGATACGTGGGCAAATTACGTCGTAGTGGCACCGGAATATCCTACGGATATTACGCAGGGATGGGCACAACTTCAGGCCGGGGTTAACACCGGCAACGGCGGATCGTTGCTAGCGGCCTCAGTACTTAGGCGTTTTGCCAGAACTGGGTTGTGTCACTACCCAACTATTAAATTTACAATTATCGGATATCCCCATCGTCAAACTGCTTTTGAGAATGGGTCTGCTATCCCAAGCGATGCTCTTTATACCCAGGATGGTGATTTTGTGGCAGGTGGACTGCCTTGGGCTGGGGCACCCCCAGCGTACAATAAATCTCGCTTGGATCTTAAAAATAATCTTACAACTTAGGAGGCAAGACCTGTGGCACATGATGATTGTTGTTTTACAGCACATGGAACTACCCCTTCCTCAGTCTGTCATGTTAATGTAGTTAAGGTAGTAACCCCTCCAGGTTCATCTTCTAAGGATACCACGTTGCCGCAGCCTCCTCACCAAATTGGGGGCTGGATTCCTTGCGAACATCCAGTTGATCCTCCTGTTATACCAGGTCCTCCTTATATCCCTGCGGGGGGAGCGGGAGCTATGCATAACCCTCACCATAATATATTAGTAGGACCCACTACTCCTACCCCTAGGAATAGTCCTAATATTTTGTATACTTCCCTGTTTGGAGGTATGATTAATTCAGCTATACAACCATTTTTAAATTATGATAATCTGGGACCTTCTGCTCCCTGGAATGCTCAAGCTTATTACCAAATGCAGGGAATGCCCTCCATAGAGCCTGAATTTTTAGGTGATGTAATAGATGATATTAATACTAGAAATAAGAGTAGTCGAAAGCTAGGTGAAAAATTAAGAAATAGATTAAGGTATGCTTTGGGGTCGGGAAGTGGTGCATACTGCCTCGGACTTTTTGAGAGTTTGTATTCTGAGGTCTTACAAAATGATCCTACACCCCAACCACAGTTTGTTGCTGGTGCTACGGGACAAAATATAACAAATGCTTTGAACTGGTTGCAAGGTCACGCTAAATCAGTCGCTGTTCCTGTTGGGCATGAAGCCGACGGCAATGGCAACGTTGAAGAGAGATTTTTATGGAAATTTATACCATCTGATATTAATCAAAGATTAAGAATAACCAGAGCACATGATGCTGTCACGCTCCCAGTAAGAGATGATGGATCTTTAGTTTTTAAAAATATAGGAACGGACACTGTAGCTGCTGCTGATGTGAGATCTTCACCTAGTTCTATAGCAGGTGGGTTTTTAAATATGGTTCAATTAAATCAGGATTGTACGTGTAGAGTTCCTCTTTGTAGTGATGTGGATAAAGCTGTAGTATTAAATGATGAGGACAGATCCGTAGTGTATGGACTTTTAGATCAAAATGAAGAAATAGTAGACCCTTGGTTTGACATTAAAGTTTCTTCTACATTTGTAGCAGCATCAGGGCATGGAAATTCAAATCTAAGTCGAGCTAATCCTGCCTTCTATTTTCTTACTCCTAATTTAGGGGGAACAAATGTTTTAGAAAAAACAATAATAAATAGTTACTTTTGTAAAACCTCTATAGAGTACAACGTGGCTGCGTCGGGTGATTCTCAAGTAGATGATATCAACAATTATGTTAGGACTACTGGAGGTCCTGGGGTAATAGCGTATGTAGATCATAATGACCCCATATTGTCTATGCTTTATGAAAACCACCAGGTCTCTGCTGATTTTATAGATCTTAATATAAATGGTATTCTAGGTGGTGCTGGAGGTAATGGAACTGAGTTTAATGATATTCACCCAAGAAAGATACCCCAACATATGGTCATAATACCTACAAGTAAAAATACCCATAATCCCCTAATGGCACAGTCTAGCTTACTCCAGTTTTCTGATGACAAGGACATAATAGAGAGGAGAATTAGATTTAATGTATCTCCCACCCGCTCCCATGAATATAGTTACTTAGATTCGGTGGCGGCTTCAGGGGATGCTATACATCCAAATGGTGTTCAGGGTAATAACCCCCATTCCGTAGTGAAGCAATTCTCTTTAACGGAGTCTTCAGTGTTGTCAGCCTCGTATGATACGACGGATGGGACTGAAACGTTACCCAGGCCAGAAAATATAATTGGAAAAGTTCTTAGTAATATTCTAAATGTAAAAAGTAACTATGATTTAACATATAACTATCTACAGTATGCAATGCCTGCTGCGGACGTGTTCAAGTTAATGAAGTTACCACAGTTTGTTGAGTTTACTAATAGGTTTGGTAATAGGTATTTTTCTAAGTTACGTGGTGGATCTTACACGGGGGTCGTGCTTCGGGACGTTCTCTTGAATGAGTCTGAAACTACTGTGTATGGAACGGATAGATTGAAAGGCTCTAATGCTATTGAAAATAGCTTACAAATGACTACGGTTCCTTCGTTTACGAACACTTAGCATTTTTAAATTAATATTTTGTTTATGTTTTATAAGAAACTAAATATATTGAGGTAGTTTATTTTTTGAAAGGAATTAAATTATGAGTAAATTGATTGTTACTGATGAACTAGTCAACAGCATCCTAGAAGGTGCTGCGTGGGATAAAGCAGAGATCTTGGTTGAGAAGAAGAGTAGTGACGGAGTTGCGACAGGCAAGTACCCTACTAGTGTAGGTAAAGCCGATGTCACCGATAACCAGAATGCTATTAAAGGTATAAAGGATCTTGGAGATCCGCTGAAGGGCGGCAAGAGTGTTAAGGATTCTAAGGAAGTTGAGAAAGCAGAAGGTGAGGAAGCTATTTCCGAGGATGCGGAACACATCTGTCCTCTTTGCGATACCGCCCTGTCTGAGGAACTTTCTGAGGATCGAATGATTGAGCATGTTAAGTATATCCTTAATATGGTTAACGAGGGTCTTGAGGAGGATGCTGATGAGGAGGAGGCTAAGGCTGAGGCTAAGGTTAAGGTGAAAACTCCTGTTGCTACAGCACTTAAGACTAAGAAAGCGACTTCAAAGTGAACGCCAACATCGGAGACTTCGCAGAAGCGATAATGGCCGCCGAAGTACACTCGAAGAATAAGCAGAAAGCTATTCAAGAGGTTACTTCTCCTGCTCAAACACCAGACGGGCAGGTTGATATATCACGTATTGATGTACCTGCCTCTTTTGTTAATGAGGTGTTAGGAACAGCTACCGTGTCTGAAGAGGATGCTGTGTCTGAAGGGGCTACTATGTTCGGTGAGGGTGAAGAAGAGGTACAGCAGAGTGTTGAGACACCTCCCTCAGAAGATAATGTTATATCTGAACTAAGAGAAATTAAGACGTTACTTTCTGAACTTAAATCTTTATATGCCGAGCTTACAAGTGTGGGCAGCCTCGGAATTAACCTAGCTGGGAATCTGGGCGGTGGCAAGTCTGCTGCCTGTGACCCTTTCAAAAAAGAGCAAGCACGGGAAAACCGAGTGAACGCCAGAATCAAAGCTATTCTAAAGAAAAGCAAGAAATGAACTTAACTACTCTTATTGATCTATTAGAAGGAAAAGAGGCTAAACCTGATAAGGTTAGAGCTAAGAAGGGGAAAGTTAGAGTTTTTGATACCATCAAAGCTGCCCTTCAGAGCACTGCGGGGTATGGTACTATCTTTTCAACTAAGGGTGCTAGTAGGTTATATGTAGTTACTCATAAGAAGTGGGGTAAAGATAGGGAGTCTCAGGTCGGACCTAGAGTGGCTAAAGGCTTTACCCCAGGAAGTGCAACACCCTCTGCGGCTTGGCCTAGTGTGAAAGCTCACTCAAAAAGAATAGCAGCAAAGCATGGGAAATCTAAGTCCAAAAGAGGTGAAGAGAAATATGGGGCAGGGCGGGAAGAGCCTTCACATGTTACATCTAGAAGAGGAAATAAATAATGTTTCTAACAGATACTAATATTTTAGAAGATATTCAAATTTTAGAAGAGTCCTCCGCTAAGGGGACTATGAGAATTTGTGGTATTTTTCAGAGAGCAGACGAAGCTAATAATAATAAAAGAATTTATGATAAGAAGATTCTCGAAAGAGAGATAGAAAGATTAACAGAATCTTTAGGTGGGAGACGATTGATGGGGGAGTTGGACCATCCTAAACAAGATCAGGTTAGCCTTAGAAACGTGTCTCATCTTATTACTAACTTAGAGTTTAAGGGTAATGAGATGATTGGTGAGGCTGAGCTTCTCAACACGCCTGCGGGACTTACTGCTCAAGCTCTGATTAAGGGCGGAGTAAAGTTGGGTATTTCCTCCAGAGGGACCGGATCTCTAACGGATCGTCCTGATGGCAATAAAAATGTTAATGAAGATTTTAAACTTATCACCTTTGATTTGGTTGCTGACCCTTCTACGAAGGGGGCGTTCCCATCATTGGCGGAAAGTATGAACTCTGAATTTATTAATGAGACTGTAGCGTCTACTATGGATAAGGCGTATTCAGAAAAGGTGTTTATAACCTTACTAAAAAATAAACTACGCAATTTTTAAAAAAAAATTAAATATTTTTTTAAAAATTGTAAATATATTAAGTGGAGAAGTTTATGAGTAAATCAGCAAAAAATATGGAATCCATTTCTGAACTTTTACCTGATGGTTTGAGTGACTCTGCTATTTCAGAAATAGCAGAGCTTGTAAATCAGGTTATTGTTGAGCAGGTTTCCGATAAAGTTAACGAGATAGAAACTAAGGTTAAAGCCTTTCTTCGTATGAAGGTTGATGAGATCAAAGAACACGCTTTAAAAGAGCTTGAAACTGAGAATGATATCTACAAGAATGCTAGCTTGTTTGAATCAGTTAAAGCTCTTATGGCTATGGAAATAAATCATGCTGATGAAGATACAGCTATTGGTGGTCTTGTAAAAGAACAAGAAGAGTACCAAGAAGAAGTTTCTTTGTTGTCAGAAGAACTACAAAAATCTTTTGTAGAAAATGAAAAATTAGAAAATTTAGTTGGAGCATTATCCAACAAAATTGACAATCTGGAAGAGGAGAGAGGTGCCCTTGAGGAGTCTATTGAGACTCTTGAAGAGGCAAGAGAAAAGCCTTTCAAATCTTCAGAGCAAGCGGTAGTGATCTCAGAAAACGTTGATGCAGAAATTAAAACCCCTACTAACTATACGGGCAACCAATTTCTAACAGATGAGGTTATGAAATTAGTACCGTTCACTTCTAATCATGATAATACTAAAGGGTAATTTAATATGATTTCTAATTATGATAAAACATTAGAGCAGAAGTGGGGACCAGTACTTGAGGGCATAGATGATTCTTATCAGAAGAAGGTCTGTGCTGTTCTTATGGAGAACCAAGCTAAATCTATCGTTGCAGAACGAATTGATGAGGCCGACAGTCCTACGACGGTTGGTAAGCTTGGCACGTTCCAGAAGTTTGCATTCCCTCTAGTCCGTAGAGTCTACCCACAGCTTATTGCTAACAATATTGTTGGCGTACAGCCCATGCAAGGGCCAGTGTCCCAGATATTCTATCTGGGCCATGACAGAACTGCCACCGTCGGTGCCGACGGAAATCAGATTACACAAACTGTTTACAGTAAGTATAACCTGACATATCGTGGCCTTTCCTCGACTGCACATTCGGCAAAGATCGGCGGAACCCACCCAACGGCGGGAACAAACAACGACATGTCGGGTATCGACATTGATGTTTGCGGTAGTTTCCAAGTTTCCGATGTTATGGGTCGGTTCGGTACGACTACTTCACCGAGTGGCACATACGGCGGCAAGATCGCTAGCTTCCCTGTGAGTACTACGACTCTTGGCTGGTCAGTTTCTGCTGGTGAGAAGATGTCTGGGGGCCAAATCCCTGAACTTAACTTCCACATTGAGCAGCAGCCTGTGGTCGCTCGTACTCGTAAGATGAGAGCACTGTGGACGCTGGAAGCTCAGCAGGATCTTCGTGCGTATCACAACCTCGATCTTGAGGGTGAGCTTACTGGTCTTCTCAGTAAGGAACTTACTTTAGAGATCGACCGTGAGATCATTGAAGATCTTCGTATGATCGCCTATAACGCAAAGACGCCTCAGGGCTTCTGGGATAGATCAGCACTGGATATGACCAACTCCAACAACTTCGCAGGCACTGGTAACCGACACATCGGTTCCCTTGGTGCTGGTGGGGCTGGATTCGCAGACAGTGGAGACCCTGTTTCTGAGTTTACTCCAGCATCTTATCTCTACGACTTCGATAATAACGAGAGTGGGAACACGTCGGGGCAGCACAGCAATGTCTTTGTTGTTGACCTGACAGCTTCTGGTTGGGGTGCGGCTGGTGCGAGAGGTGGAGCTTGGGCTCCGCAGCACATCGGTCACATATATGCTAACCTGTTGGCGGCAGTTAATTTTGCTTCTCAGGATGTGTATAAGACTACGATGCGTGGACCTGCTAACTGGATTGTCACTTCACCTGTAGTTGCATCCATGTTAGAGTCTGCTGCCAAACTGGAAGGTGGTATCAACCCGAAGGATGGTCCTACAAACTTTACCAATACTTCAATTGAGTATAAAGGTAAGTTTATGGGTCGTTACGATCTTTATGTTGATCCGCTGTATCCTGATGACGAGGTTATGTTGGGTTACAAGGGTAGCAATGCTATGGATTCTGGATACGTGTACGCACCGTACATTCCTCTCCAGGCGTTGCCTACCATTACAGACCCCAACACGTTCCAGCCAAGGAAGGGAATTCTTACTCGCTACGGTAAGGCACTTGTTGCTCCGGGTGAGAGATTCTATAGAATCCTCCGACTTGTTGGACCTACTGCGGCAACTGTCCTCTACACGCCGTTCCTGAGATCTGATACAGGAGATGGACCGGGTAACTATACTGCCACGGTCACAGGAGGCTAATAGCCAATAGTTAGTTAATAACTATTAAACTATAAGGGCCGGGAAAATAAACTTTCCCGGCCCTTCTTATATCTATATAT
>Ga0075441_10001195_pt1 | contig 12662 bp, 6 predicted proteins | sample CoawatmetaG00DNA_FD_71582 | JGI IMG/M metagenome (GOLD analysis project Ga0075441, IMG submission 71582) | Marine microbial communities from the West Antarctic Peninsula - Coastal water metaG002-DNA | ecosystem: Environmental > Aquatic > Marine > Coastal | place: Atlantic Ocean: West Antarctic...
TACCTGTTAAATCTCCTGCCCATTCTTTAAACTCCCATTTTACATTTGGAATTGCAGTAAGTTCAACTATTGTACCTTCAATATGTTGCCCACTAGCTGGAGTTATTGTTCCTGCAGTTGTAGGGTTAACAGATGTTGTTAGCGTATATTTAATAACTGGTGCAACTTCTTCTGTGTCTGATGAACAAGACACAACAAACAAAACTGACAATAAAAGAAGTATTTTTTTCATAGCCGCAAATTAAGCTAAATATCTAGAAATATTTAATTTTATTGAGCCTGAAGTTGTTACTGCTTCAATTCTTACTTAAGCCATACTTTCGCCATTACTAGTCGATGTATAAGATACACCAGGAGGCAAAGGCGTTTTTCCTGATGCAGCTAATGTATCAACTGCAGGTCTAGAACAACCCTAGTTTGGTGGTTATTGAATTTTATCCTACAATAATCGTACGGATTTTGAAATTAAAAAACCTCAACTCTATGATAATCATGATGATGAGGTTTTTAAAAATGGTCCCACTTGGGCTCGAAACAAGGACCCTCTGATTATGAGTGTTGAACTGAATTTTTTGAGTATCTTCTAAAACTTCATAATCACTAACTTTTTAAAGGTAAAATTCTTATAAAAATTAATTCATCTAAACATTCCTGCACATATTCACACCTTTATAAAAAGGTAATTTATCTCAAAAAATAATATGGAACTTATTAAGTAGATAAACGAATAACAAACTATTCAGATGTGCAATTACTAAGAACATTCTTTTTATAGTATTTCGAGGGAGAGATCGAATGAAACTTCGCAAAAGAGCGATAAAAGGTTTGTGGAGAGTTAAAACCAGATTTTTCAGCAATAGAATTCATCACATGATTCTCTAAAAAACCAGACTCCATTAATTTTATCGCATAATTGACTCTATATTGATTTACAAATTCATTGAAATTTAGGTTTGTATTATTTTTAATACAACTTCTAATCTCAGCTTCATTAAGACCCGTATTCTTTGAAATAAACCTAAGAGATAATAATGGGTTTAGATATTTTTTTTCATTATCAAAAAATAATTTTATAATTGAAAAGTTGGTAACATCTTCGGTTGAAGATACAAAAACAGCTTTAATTATTACTGGGCTATAAAAAATTACAGAGGGAAATAAGGTAAAAAAAATTAGATTAATTCCGATAAAAATATTGATGATATTAAAAAGAAGCGAATCATACTCCTGATCTAAAAAACCATAAACTAGGGTAGCATTTAAAACCATGCATACAAAACCACAAATTGTTAAGCTATATACCCACAAAGAATAAATTCTTTTTTTCTTTATATTAATTGATTTTTTTATGTTCAATCGAAATACAATTAAAAGATACATACCTAAAATGAATTTTATTCCTTGATGCAAAAAAACCATTTCATTATAGACTAAAGGGTCGGGTATTTTTATATCATAAAAAACAGTTTGCCTTGTGGAATAATTAAGAATGTAATTTTCTGAATAAAACAGAAGGAAACAAAGCGTAAATACTACTGCTACAAAATAAATAAACTTTTTTTTATTGACTTTATAACCTTTAAGGGAAGTCTCAATATTAAAAATAATAAAAATAAGGGACATGGTTGTAAAGATGTGTCCTAAATGAAAATACGTGTTTGTTATCTCGAAACCTAAGTGTTTAATTGGGATATAAATTAGGATTATTAAGATAAGACAGAATATATGTGCAAGAAAATAATCTAAATGAAATTTATTTTTATTACTTCTTTGTTTTAAAAGAAATAAAAAAACAGCAAGCTGAATTAATAGAATTAAAAAGTGCATTTGTTTTGGGGTATAAAATAGCTAAAATAGACTATGCGAAAATATGCGAAACAAAAATAAGCTATTCCAAATTATAATTTGGAATAAAGTCTAAAAAAAATGTAGGTAAGATAAAATGCAATAAATTAATTTTGCGCAAGCCTCTCTTATTTACAATAACATGCTTGGGGAAAACTGTTGAAAAAGAAAACCAAAGAGAGGCTTTTTAAATTCAATTCTAAAACGAATCGAAAAATTAAGAAACTTAGAGTTGAAATAAAATGAATTTAGAATTTTTTGGAAAATATGAGTAATTTATTCACTTAATTCATTCGCTAACAATTAACTCTGTTCTATAAACCAATGTGTTTCAATACGAGCTTCCTCATTTGTTTGCAATTTGTAAACAAATATGATAACAACAACAAATATTGGCAATATTGACAAAAATCTAATGATGCATAAACATGGAGTTGTCTTAAGAATGAAGTATAGATTTATGAATAATAAAAACTTAAAAGGAAATTAATAATTAATTAACTGTTCAATATCAGTTATTTACATTTAATCTAATTCACAAAAAAAAACCACCCTAAAATAGAGTGGTTTAAGTGGTCCCACTTGGGCTCGAACCAAGGACCCTCTGATTATGAGTCAGATGCTATAACCACTTTAATCCTTTTGCTACAGTACCTTTTTAAAGATTAACAATGTTTAATCTGCCAAATATGTGCCAAATGGAAGTAAATTACCTAAAAGTAAAAAGTAGTGCTGACCATAGAGTTTTTATAGAATTTTATCAAAACAAGAAACGCTACAGGTTATTTAATGGAAGCAAAATTAATATAGAAATACACCCAAATTCTTATCCTATTAGAAGAAGAAAAGAGATAGGCAACCAATTAACTTCTGAAGTTTATAGTCTTTTAACTAAAGGTATTTCAATGGAAATGCTAAAAACCTCTACTCATATTAAGCCCAATATGAGCGATATAGATTATATCAAAGTTGCTTAAGAAAAAAATTAGAGGAAGATTATTCTGAAAAATACAAGAGTATGTTGAGGTTTTCTTATCGTTGCCTATTAAAAGAGCATTTTATACAAAATATATTTGCATATCTTAGGTTATGTTTTATGAAAACTTCTAACAATACTAAAAATAAATATTCAAGTTTCGGCGTCTCCACCAAATTAAAAACCCCACACCTTTTACAGAGCTGTGGGGTTTGTTCTTTTAACAGCTAAAACTGCTAATTAATTATCTTAAGTCCTATTTCTTAATAATAACTTTAGACATGATTCTGTTTTGATCTATATACTTAAAGATATAGAACCCTTTGGAAAGCATTGAAAGATCAATTTTATTTTCACCTACTTCTATATTTTGTTTTAATAATATTCTTCCATTAACGTCAAAAATTTCTAACTTTAATTGTATTGGACTATCGATAAAATGAAATCTATCAAATGGGTTTGGATAACTTATAAGATTATCCAATTCGAAGTTTAATAAATTTAGAGATTCATTAGAAATAATAATATTTATGGTTGTTCCGGCAGCTTCGGCTGATAAAATACCATTACTGGCTGAAATTGGTGTAATCACAATACTTTCGTCACCATCATCAGAATTTTTACCTTGCGTTTTGCTTGACACGGAAGTACTTGAAGTATCATCCAGAGCTGTAATTGTTAAATCACCTGTGGTTTCTCCTGCAGGAATTGTGATTTCTGGAAAGTACTGATATTTTTGAACGCGGTTATTATATCTATCTGTCACATATACATTCATCTTAGAGCTCACATAAATATTTCGAGCTTCTCTTAAACTTCCCACACCTATTGTATTCCATTCTGTATCACCAACTTCCTTTTTTTGAACACGGCCATTGTAAGTATCTGCAATATAAATACCCCCAAAAGCATCCATAAAAAGATCTTCAGGATGACTTAATTGATTGTCCGCCTCACCTTCTCCGTTGCCTCCAGCAATCGTAGTTCCTTGGGCAGCGCCTGGTTCCCATTTTTGAACCCGATGATTTTCTGTATCTGCCACATAAACGTTTCCGGAGTCATCTACATAAACTCCATAAGGATTATCCAATTGATTGGCAGCATCACCTTGTCCATTACCTCCAGCAACTGTAATTCCTAACGTAGCTCCTGGAGTCCATTTTTGGATCCGATGATTATACGTATCTGCAACATACACATTTCCTGATAGGTCTACATGAAGCCCTATTGGATTGTTTAATTGATCTGAACTTTCACCTTCCTCGTTACCTCCAGCTACCGTAATTCCTAATAATTCACCCGACTTCCATTTTTGGATTCGATGATTTTTTGAATCAGCGACATAAATAAATCCGTCTGCACTTACAGAAATACCTCGCGGTTCGACAAATGCTTTCGGAGCAGGACCCATTTCTTCAGTCCCAGCTACGGTGACTCCATCTACAGCACCTGATGCCCATTTTTGAACCCGTTGATTGAATTGATCTGCTACATACAGATTATCTTGTGTATCTACAAAAAGACCTGCAGGTTCATTGAAATGATTGGAACCTGCTGAACCAGTAGAAATATCCTGTTCAGATCCAGCAACAGTGAAAGATTCACCTTTAGAACTAAAATCAACAACATAATCGTCTATAAATGTAGCTGATCCATATACATCAAGTTCTATCCTTGTTGGAACTGAGGTTGGTGCGCTTATCGATGCCCTAACAATTGAAACCCCACCATTCTCCTCAATATTGGTGTCGTCAACAATAATTGAGGTGATAATTGGGGGATCTTTACTCAATAAATTCAAGGTAGTTAAATCTGAAGCAGTGGTCGCATTAGTCAAACCAGAATTAACCGTGAATACAATGGTTTCCTTAATCTCTATCTCATCATCATCCAATCCCTTAGTGCTAACTTTAAGGTCTCTTGAGCTCACACCTGCTGGAATAGTAATTCCTGTACTACTTAATGTATATTCTGTAGTCTGGGTAGCTGTGCCGGATACAGAAAAATTAATTACAATCTCTTTATTTGAAGTATTACTTAGTTTAGCAACAAGTGCTACATCTTTAGCAGAGTTTTCTTCGATAGTATCTTCGCCCCACTCAAAAGTTATTACCGGTAGTGCGTCATCATCTATAATAGTGATGGTATGTGTGTTGGTCTGGTCTGAAAATGCGTTGACAACTGATATTGGCGAAATTACAATCGTTTCATCATCATCATCTGAAGTATCTTCAAGAGCTGTTATTGTTAGTGTTCCTGCAGTTTCGCCAGCAGGTATGGTAATGCGAGGCCCATAGTGATATTTTTGAATTCGATGATTATTCATATCTGCTACGTACAAATCCCCTATGGCATCCACAAAAATAGCTTTAGGCCCATTAAATTGATTAGTTGCAGTACCAGCACCGTTACCTCCGGCAACTGTAACAGCGTCACCATCAACAAAAGGAATGTCTTGCTTAGCTACTTTCCATTTTTGAATACGATGATTGTAATAATCAGCAATGTACATATTCTCTAATGGATCTATAAAAACACCGCTAGAAAAATTTAACTGATTTAAATCAGATCCTGTAACATTCCATCCGGTAGCATTTTGAATATCAACACTTCCTTCTCGCCATTTTTGGATACGACTATTCTCTGAATCCGCTACATAAATATCTCGAGCAGGCGTTACAAAAACATTGTTAGGACGCGCAAGTAAATTGTGGTTGACTCCACCTTCACCACCTCCTGCAACTCTAATTCCGGATGTAGCACCAGGTGTCCATTTTTGAATGCGGTTATTATCCGTGTCAGCTACATAAACATTCCCGTCATCAGTTACAAAAACTCCCTGAGGATTGTTTAATTTATTAAAGACGTTGATGTCGTGTGAAGCGACACCTATCCCGTTGCCTCCGGCAACAGTGGCCCCTTGAGTAGCACCTGACTCCCATTTTTGGATTCGGTGATTTTTTGAATCTGCGATGTATAAGTTTCCTGATGTGTCTACAAAAATACCATGAGGCATGTTTAATTGGTTCGCAGCATCACCTGCTCCGTTTCCTCCTGCCACTGTAATACCAAATGTAGCTCCTTTAGCCCATTTTTGTACACGATGATTATATAAATCAGCAACATATACGTTACCTAAGAGATCTACATAAAGACCACTTGCGAAATTGAATTGATTGTTAGCAACACCGGCACCGTTACCTCCGGCAACTGTACTGATGTTAAATTCACCTTTACTACTATAATCTGCAGTATAATCAACCTCATAAGCTGCATTTCCTGTGAGGTCTATTATAATATGCGTAGGTTTTGATGCTGGCGCATTTAAAGTTGCCCTAATCACTGAAATCCCACCGTTTTCAACTATACTGGTCTCAGAGTTGGTAATTAATGTTACCGTAGGATTGTCATTACTCAACAAGTTTAAAGTTACGGCTTCTAAAGCAGTCGCAGTATTGGTAAGTGTTGGTGTTAATATAATGGTTTGTAATACCTCTATTTCATCATCATCCAATCCATTGGTACTAATAGAAATTGCTCCTGATTGAGCTCCTGGTGCAATGGTTATGCTCTCACTACTCAACGTATAATCTTTAGATTGTACAGCTGTGCCTGATAAGGTAAAATCAATGGTTACTGTTTCGCTTGACAGCTCATCGAGAGTGGCGGTAAGGGTCACATCGGTAGCTGAATTTTCATCAATAGTATTAGTACTTAAAGCAAAAGCAATTGGGGCTATTGGACAAGTACCCCAAGCAGGTTTATTACTTCCAGACAATGGTGAATTAGGACTAAATTCAGATGGCTCTGAACTAATATTTGTAACGCACCAAGTGCTTAAATCTTGATTGAAAGCGGATGCATTAAAAAACATATAATCCATAGTAATCACACTACTCACATCCCAAGCACCAATGTCTTGATTAAATGAGGTAGCTGCAAACATACTGTACATATCAGTAACACTACTCACATCCCAATTACTTACATCTCTATTGAAAGATGATGCATTAGCAAACATAGCATACATATAAGTAACACTACTCACGTCCCAAGAACCTAAATCTTGATTAAATGCGGATGCAAGAGCAAACATACTTTGCATATTAGTAACACTACTCAAATCCCAAGCACCAATGTCTTGATTAAAAGTTGATGCTCCACCAAATAAACTTCTCATATCGGAAACATTACTTGTATCCCAATTACTTATATCTCCATTGAAAGCTGATGCTTCATAAAACACCTTTATCATATTAACAACATTACTTGTATCCCAATCATTTAATGATTGATTGAAAACAGACGCATTATTAAACATTGCCTGCATAGTAGTAACACTGCTTGTATCCCAATTATTCAGAGGTTGATTAAAAGAAGTTGCATCTCGAAATATATTTCTCATATTAATCACGCTACTAGTGTTCCAATTTCCAATAGGTTGATTGAAGGTATTTGCACCCCTAAACATATAACTCATATTAGTAACAATACTCACATCCCAATTTGAAATATCATCATTAAAAGTAGTTTTATCTTCAAATAATTCTGACATATCAGTTACCTGACTTACATCCCAATCGGAAATAGCGCCATAGGTAGTTGTTGCTGCAGCCGAGTCTGAAATCCAAAGGTCTACTGCTGTTTGAATATTAGCATCTGTGATTGGGGTTAGGGTGTTTGGACAGGTACCCCAAACTGGTTTGTTGGCATCTGTTAAAGGTGAGGATGTCGAGAAATCAGTTGGTTCTGAAACAATATTTGTAACGCACCAACCTGTTATATCTTGGTTAAATGCGGATGCTTCAAAAAACATATAATCCATAGTAATCACACTACTCACATTCCAAGAACCGATGTCTTGATTAAATGAGGTTGCATCATAAAACATACCGCTCATATTAGTAACATTGCTCACATCCCAAGAACCGATGTCTTGGTTAAATGAGGTAGCTGCAAACATAGCCTCCATTTCAGTAACACTACTCACATTCCAAGCACTAATATCTTGATTAAATGAGGTTGCATCATAAAACATCGTGTTCATATTAGTAACATTGCTCACATTCCAAGAACCGATGTCTTGATTAAATGCGCTTGCAATTTCAAACATACCGCTCATATCAGTTACACTACTTACATTCCAAGTACTAATATCTTGATTAAATGCTAATGCCCCATTAAACATAATGTACATATTAGTAACACTACTCACATCCCAAGCACCAATATCTTGATTAAATGAGGTTGCTTGCCATAACAGAGCATACATATTAGTAACATTACTAACATCCCAATTTGAAATATCATCATTGAAAGTTGTTTTATTATAAAATAATTCTGACATATTAGTTACCTGACTTACATCCCAAGTAGAGATATCTCCATAGGTAGTTGTTGCTGCAGCCGAGTCTGAAATCCAAAGGTCTACTGCTGTTTGAATATTAGCATCTGTAATTGGGGTTAGGGTGTTTGGACAAGTACCCCAAACGGGTTTATTACTTGCAGACAATGCTGAATCAGTACTAAAATTATACGGTTCTGAAACAATATTTGTAACACACCAACTTGATATATCTTGATTGAAAGATGATGCTCCTTGAAACATATAACCCATATTACTTCCTTGGGCGCAACTACTCACATCCCAAGCACTAATGTCTTGGTTAAAAGCAGTAGCACTACTAAACATATAACTCATATCAGTCACATTACTCACATTCCAAGCACTAATGTCTTGATTAAATAAGAATGCATAAGAAAACATTAAATACATTTGTTCAACCTTACTCACGTCCCAAGAACTGATGTTTTGGTTAAAATTTTCTGCTCTATGAAACATTTGTTGCATATTAATAACATTACTCACATCCCAATCATTCAATGGTTGATTGAAATCGTATACATAACTAAAAATGGCATGCATATCAGTAACACTGCTCACATCCCAAGAACTAATGTCTTGATTAAATACCGTTTCACTAAACATAAGCGACATATTGGTAACATTACGCACATCCCAATTTGAAATATCATCATTGAAATTAGTTTTACGTCGAAATAATTCTGACATATCAGTTACCTGACTTACATCCCAATCGGAAATAACTCCATAGTTAGTTGTTGCTGCAGATGGGTCTGAAATCCAAAGGTCTACTGCTGTCTGAATATTAGCATCGGTAAGTTGTGTTTGAGCATACCCAAAAATTGACATAAATACGAGTAAAAAAGTAATTTTCTTCATAATTAAATTTTATTTAAAAGTAATAAATCTTTTTAACACCTACTATTTTATAAGGTCAAGTTTTTAGTATGAAGATTAATAATTGATTTTATGGGCGAAATTTGGGATAACTTATTATTGAGATTTTAGTATTATTTTTCAAAATTTATATGTCAGTTTTACTTGAGAAGATATTTGAACATATTGGATTTTCCTTTGAATTTATTTAATTGCACTACTACACATCCAAAAAAGAAGTATCACGTCAATAGGGGTCTTAAATACTTTATTAAATCAAACGTTCCTTCAATAATTCCTACTCAAATAACTATTTGAACTTTCATTATGTGCTTACTTTTCATTATGATATATATTTTAAACAATAGAGAGTTCTATTGCATACCTAAATCATCACACATCATTCAACATTTTTACTTATTAGACCAAAAAAAACCACCTCAATTAAGAAGTGGTAATTTTCGCTATGAAAATGAAAAGAATTATTAAGTTCTTTTCGCGATAAGTGTACAATAATTTATTTTAAAATAAGCCTTTTAAGCTTTCTGTATATCCCGAACATAAAACACCTCAAATACAATAGGCTATAATGGGGTGGTTATTTTTTAGTTAACCAAATCATTCATCTATAAATGTGATTTTAACCTACTTACGAGGATTAGAACTCCCTGAATTGAAAGAATATGTTATGCCTATAGTTTAAAAAAAGGCCAAACCTAGCTGTTTGATAAGAATGACCTTAGAAATATTAATATTTTAAATTATTGTTTTCTCCTTAAGATTTCTACATCATAATCTCTAACATTTTCAACAGCTCCTCTTTCTTGCATTAGCTTGATGAATTTACTTGACTTTTGAAGTTTATCGTAGAGCATAAGATGGTCATTTCTATCTTTCCCTGACACAGCTAGCCAATGTGATGCTCCATTAGGTCTTGCGATGTCATAAGACCCAAAACCGACAACTCTGCCAGCAAATTCATCTTTAAATGACTTTACAATATTGTCGTGGCCTTCTTTGAACTGATTTTGGTCCTTAACTTTTAGATCCCAAATATGAACAGATGGAGTTTTTTTTGTATCTCCTTCCTGCCAGCTTAAAATCCTTCCTGAAGTTCCCGGCCCCCATTCTTCTATGTAATTATTCATTTTTGACCAAAAAGCATCATTCTTGTCTGGAGTAATTGCCCCTTTATCCATCATATCTACACCAAGTGTGCTCATCCAAACAAGCCTGTGAGTCATTCCTTTAGTTCCGCCCATCCTAATGCGTTCTAATGTAACTCCTGCTTGATTCATTTTAACGCCCTCAAAAACTTTATCATAGAAAAGACTTTTATCTTTAATTATTTTTTACCTTCTATTTTACCACCAACAACGTTGCAAGCGGCCTTAGAGAACAAAAAATTCATTCTTTGTTTGGTGCCAAAAAGGTATGACTAATCTATCAGCGCCCTTTTAAAAGTCCGCACCATACCATTTCAAATATGTAATAGTATCTAATGGGTGGTATAAATAAACACAGTTAGTATTCCTTTGCTAATAAATTTATTAGTTGTGAATAAGATCTAATTTGTATATATTTGTTAAAAAAATCATGAAAGAATTACTATATATTGTTTTAGTTATAACTTTTATTGGATGCTCTGATTCTTCTGAAAATGAAGATTTAAATATTGAAGATAGTCCCACAGAATTTACTTTTATAAACAATATTCATGGCAGTCTATCTCTGGAATGGACTTCAGAATTTAATGAAATAATGGGGGTGCTTAAGCAGCTAATTCCCACGAATCCTAACGATTACTTTTATGAATTACCAATATATGCTTGGAACAGCTCCGTAGAGCGCCCCTTCCAAAATAAAATTGGAACTGCTTCGGGTGCAATGATAAGCGGTAATGGTCAGGCAGTAAATGGAAAAATTATGGTTTTAGAAATACCCAAAGAAGAGTTTGACTGGAATAGTATGCACAGGTTCTCCGTGATCTGCCACGAATATTACCACGCATACCAAATGTCTTTATCAAAACATTTTTTTGACAGAAACATAGAACTTAAATGGATGTCAGAAGGCGGAGCGGCCACATTTGAATCTTTATACATTCAACAATATTATTCATATGGTTATTTTGAAGATGCACAAAACAATGTAGATATTGCAGCAATAAACAGCCCTGAGATATTTGAAAAATTTAATACTTCTGGTGATAAAGATCCTAATTATTCTTCCTCTGTTTTTATGTTTTTAGCGCTATCTAAAGAATTGCAGAACTCAGGTTTATCTGAACCACAAGCATTTAAACTAATTCTGAAAGAGTTTTGGGTAAATAATCCTACGAACGAAAATTGGAAAGTTACGTTTGAAGAAACATTTAATATGCGTTTAGATGATTTTTATGAAAGCCTTAAGTCTTATACCAATGACATTAGTTCCGTTCTTCCAAATAAAGAATTAACTCTTGAAAGCATTTATGAGAATTAGTATAGGGTTATCTAAACTATTTACGGCGTTTTAAACTCCCTGAATTAAAGAAGATGATATGTCTGTGGTTTAATTAATTAAAATTACTTGTTTTTTAAATTAAAATTAATAAATTTACAATGAACTAATTTATTAAAATATGAAAAATACAATTTCAATTACAGCCTTAATTTGTTCACTTACACTAGTATCCTGTGTTCCACCTCCACCTTGTGAAACTCCAGTAAATGGCTTTTTAACAGGCACTAGCAAGCAAGTGAAAATGGGGAATGAAGACGCAGTAAAAGTTTTTGAACAACTAGATATTGCTTGGGGAAAGCTTGATTATGAAAAAATGAAAACATTTATTTCCGAGGACGCATATCTAAGTTTTGATGACGGGTTTATAGCAACAACTCCTCAAGAATTTATAGATAAAATTAAAACTGAAGTTGCAAAGACTCAAGCAGAAGGTAATAATTATGAGTGGACCACAAATTATGCATTTGCACTGGCACAGACTGATGACGGAGACGATGAAACCACTGGTGATATTGGAGATTGGGTAAATGCTCAGTTTACAACAAAAACTACAAATCCAGATTCAGAAATTGATTCAGAAGTTATCTACGAATATTATCACATAGTTGAAGGGAAAGTTACTCAGTGGAATCAATTTAAAAAAACGATACTAAAATAAACTAATAAAATATATTAATAAAAATTAAGCCTCCTACTAAAATAGGTAGGCTTTTTTTTATAGAATATTTCGGAATTATAAAAAGATCCTTTGACATCGTTTTAAGAGTCAATCAGATGCACTTAAATAGGACAATATCATACTCATTTAAACACTCAGGTGCTAAAGAAATCTTTAAAATAACATGCTCTATAACCAAGCTATAGAAAGCTATGGGGCATTCATCTGTAAATGTAAGTCTAACCTACTTAAGAGGTTTAGAAATAGCTGAACTGAAGGAGGAGGATATGCCTATGGTTTAATACGAATGTATTATTAAATAGCTTTTTAAAGCAGCGCAGGAAAAGGTGGAAGAATTAAAAGCACAGCAACTACAACGCCAAGAAAAATATATGAATATCTATTTAATCCTGTTATCATATGAAACCTCTTGTAGT
>Ga0075441_10001201_pt1 | contig 12632 bp, 10 predicted proteins | sample CoawatmetaG00DNA_FD_71582 | JGI IMG/M metagenome (GOLD analysis project Ga0075441, IMG submission 71582) | Marine microbial communities from the West Antarctic Peninsula - Coastal water metaG002-DNA | ecosystem: Environmental > Aquatic > Marine > Coastal | place: Atlantic Ocean: West Antarctic...
CTAAACCTACACCCGAACCCGAACCCGAACCCGAATTCAACAACTGAGGCTAATGTTATGGCGCTGGCTATTAAACTAAAAGACATGACACTTGGTGCGTGCCATTGATCGGCCTTAAAGCTGGGCGTCGTTGTGCACATTGAGCCTGCACCTCAGGGCAGCGAGTACGAAATACGCAGCCACTGGGTGGATTAATAGGTGAAAGTAAACTCCCTTGCAACATTATTAGCAAAAAATTGGACCAGGCTCTGGCCTTAGCTAAAAAAGAGCTGCGCATGGAAGCTTTTAGAGACATGGACATTCACCTCCAACAAGAGTTAATACTCCTCCCCCTGTACCACAACCAACATCAGATGCATCATGCTGAGCGGGTGCAAGGGCATCAACTCAATGGCCTAGGCTGGGTCAACTTTAAAGACATCTGGTTTGATGATGGGTGTTCGGATCATTAAAGATCACCAGCACCAATGGCCATTACACTTTCACTGCCTGCTAAAATGGAGCGACGGTGGGACTCAAAACGAGGCAGCATATGGTCTAAATAATAGGCGACCGTGGCCAACTTATTGGCTTTAAAGGCCTCGTTTTCTTCCTTAGCCACTAAACTTGCACTGCGCATCATTTGCCATGCCCCACACACATAACCACTCAACATTAATAAATCAAAGCTGATTGCTCCAGCAAACATGACATTATTGGGGGCTTGTTGCAGCAGGGTTTGGTAGCTGGATTCAAGGCCATCAATGGCTTCCTTCATGTCAGCCTGATGCTGCTGGGTTATGGCCTGCCCATGTAGGGTTAAGTCATCTCGCATTTGTTGCACTAGGTCTGCCATGGCCTCACCTTGGTCGTATAGGGTTTTTCTGCCCGCTAGATCTAATGCTTGAATGCCTGTGGTACCTTCATAGATGGTCAGTATGCGTGCATCTCTTTGATGTTGAGCAGCTCCTGTCTCTTCTATGAAACCCATACCACCATGTATTTGCACACCTAAAGAAGTTAACTCTTGCGACACTTCAGTACACCAACCTTTAACAATGGGAATGAGTAACCCAACGCGCTTATGGGCTAAGCCTTTGGTGGCTGCATCAGCTGACAGTTGGCTTAAATCAATCTGCGCAGCAGTCACATAAGCAATGGCTCGAGATGCTTCAGTAATACTGCGCATCGTCATTAACATACGGCGCACATCGGGATGGTGAATAATCGTACCACGCTGCTTAGTACCAGGAGCTGCACATTGCACTCGTTCACGGGCATATTCTAAGGCCCCTTGGTAGGCCCGGTCTGATAGACTAACTCCTTGTAAACCAACGAGTAAACGTTCGTTGTTCATCATGGTAAACATGGCCGCTAAACCTTGATGGGGTTGACCCACAAGATAACCAATGGCGCCGCCATTGTCGCCATAACTCATTACGCATGTTGGGCTGGCGTGAATGCCCATCTTGTGCTCAACATTGATGGCATACACATCATTATGATCACCTAAGCTGCCGTCTGCATTAACCAAAAACTTAGGTACCAAAAACAAGGATATGCCTTTGACACCGTCTGGCGCGTCAGGCAACTTGGCTAACACTAGGTGAATAATGTTCCCCGTCATGTCGTGATCACCCCAAGTGATATAGATCTTTTGACCTTTAACCCGGAAGTGTTCCCCGTCTGGGGTGGCGGTGGTAGTTATGGCAGCCAAATCTGTGCCGGCATGGGGCTCCGTAAGATTCATGGTGCCGGTCCACTCACCACTAATCATTTTAGCTAAGTAGATCTCTTTTAAACTGTCACTGCCATGGGCAGCAATGGCTTCAGTAGCCCCTGCAGTTAGCATAGGGCAGAGCGCAAGCGCCATATTGGCCGCATTCATCATTTCTGACACGGGCATAGAAAAAGTGAAGGGTAACCCTTGTCCACCGTATTGCTCATTAAAGTAGAGGCTGCTCCAACCCCCTTGAGCATACTCTTGATAGGCTTCTCTAAAACCAGTGGCCGCCTGAACACCGTCCGCAGTCAAGTTAACGCCCTGCTGATCTCCAGTATAGTTAATAGGCGACCATACTTGGCTGGCTAACTTATCAGCTTCTGATAATACCGCTTGTAGCAAGTCTTCACTGGCGTCTTCATTGCCAACCGCTACGGCAAAGTTAGGCAAATCAAGCAAGCGATTAATGACGAAGTTCATTTCTTCTAAAGGGGCTTGGTATTCACTCATGTTAGTCGCTCTTTTATATTACGGTGTAATTTGATATGGGACTGATTTAAGCTAATTTTAGCCTAACATTTGTAGCCAAGAGAAATAATGCCTATGATGCTGACCCAAGGGTTCCACGAAGAACTCACGAGACAACTTTTAAAGGAGCAACATGTGACTAACCAACACGGGTATTATTTAGAAGATTTAAGTATTGGTATGGTTTCAAGCTACAAAAAAACCATCACAGCAAAAGACATTGAAGCCTTTGCTGAGGTAACCGGTGACTCTAATCCGGTTCACTTAGACGCAGACTATGCTGCCACCACTCCATTTAAAGCGCGCATTGCCCACGGTATGATGAGTGCAGGTTTAATTTCTACGGTGCTAGGCACGCAATTACCAGGACCTGGATGTATCTATTTAGATCAACAGATTAAATTCAGAGCCCCTGTGTTTATAGACGACACGGTTGTGGCAACGGTGACGGTAGAAGAAATAAACCAGCGCCGCGGCCGCGTGAGCTTAAAAACCCAGTGTTTTGTAAAGGACAAATTGGTCGCTGACGGCACTGCTTCTATGATGGTCGACAAAAAAGCCTAGTGTGAGATCCACTTAGGGGTTATAGCTTAGCCGTTAAACGCCTAATTTCTTCTTCACGGGCAATAATTGTGCGTTGCAGTTCATTGAGTTTATTGCTGACTGCACCACTTTCAACTTCTCGAGATTTTATTAGCTTTCTTAAATCTTTCTCACGCCTTGAGGCATCAGACTTATCTAAAATAGTACGCTTTTTCAATTCTTTTATATCAACTTCACGTTGTTGCAGCCCATCTTCTAGGCGTTTCAATCGATTTGTCGATGCCAAGGCTTGACTGTTAGATTGTGACATATGGCGAGATTGGCTAGTAATCTCTCCACGATATTTACGCAATTCTTCTTCCTGGCTGCGAATCTGGCTAAACTGAGTGTCATGGGTAACGGCACTTCTGGCTACGGTGCCTTGTAAGTCTTGCACTTGCGCATTTAGAGCCACTTCCTTTTTATTAAAGTCATCGCGCAGCTTGTCTAATTGATGGCGGTAATAGCTTATCTTGGTCTCTAATTTGCTCATACTGGCTTGATGGCGGCTGACCTCTTCTTTCATGCGCTTATCGAGTTGTTTCTTAGCTTCTTCACTGCTGGTCTGCGCGCGCTGCATTTCAGCATTAGCCTCAGATACTTTATGGTTCATGGAACTGACGTTAGTTTCGGAAGACTGCAAGTTACTGCGCAACATCGCACGTTCGGCTTCCAGTTTTTTAACGTTATTTTGACTTTCACTCAACTGAACGCGCAAGCGTTGGTTGGAGCCTTCTATCGCCTCTAGCTGGGCTTTAGACAAATACAGTTCATCTTCCAAGGCAATACCAGAAGCACTCACTACATGATCATTTTTCGAATGTAATTCAAGTTCTAAACGTGCATCTTTGAGGGCATTCTCCCAAATCAACTGCACTGACTGGTAAACTGTTTCGGGCACATCTGGACGATTATTTGGGCTGATACTGCGGCGAAAAGAAACCCTACTTTCTTGAGTAATCCACCAATGCTCAAGTTGTCTACTCAATTCTTCATTAGCTTCAATAAGCATTTTATCGGCGATAGCTTGCACACTTATTTGTTCGCCAGAGAACATAAGTTCATTAGCAATCTTGTGTAGTTTAGCGGTATCGATACGGTCATCCATTGGGTTTATACATCTCTAACAATTAACAATAATCCAAACCATTGAGTTTAGATAGCGGCTAAAATTCTACCTTATTTTTGTTATGCGGGCACCATGTTACGCAGCAAAAATTTCTGTATTTTACCAGTTGCCGTTTTTGGTAAAGGCCCAAACACAACATGTTTAGGTACTTTAAAGCGCGCCATATTGTCCTTACAATAGCTGATAATGTCTTGCTCTGTGGCTAAGATATCAGCTTTGAGAGTGACAAACGCACAGGGTGTCTCTCCCCATTTTTCATCAGGTCTGGCCACCACCGCTGCTTCTAGCACTGCAGGATGACTATACAACACACTCTCAACCTCAATTGAAGAAATATTTTCTCCTCCTGAGATGATGATGTCTTTGGCCCTGTCCTTAATTTCCATATATCCATCTGCATGCCAAACTGCAAGATCTCCAGTACGAAACCACCCACCTTCAAAAGCCTCAGCCGTGGCAGCTGGATTTTTCAGGTAACCTTTCATGACCATATTGCCTCGTAGACATATTTCACCGATAGTTTCACCATCTTTAGGTACCGGCGTCATGGATTCTGTATTCATTACTAAGTGGTCCTCTTGGGCTGGTCCCCTTACACCCTGGCGAGATTTTAACGCGGCCTGTTCTGGTGCAGATAAATGATCCCACAATTGAGGCTGCCATTCACAGATCACACAAGCCCCATAGGTTTCTGTTAACCCATAAACGTGAGTCACGTCAAAACCTAAGTGCTGCATGGCTTCAATCACAGCTGCTGGAGGCGCAGCTCCAGCTGTCATCACTTTAACTTGATGATTGATGCCCTGCTTGTGTTTATCATCAGCATTATTAATCATATTTAGCACAATCGGTGCACCACCAAAGTGGGTCACTTTTTCTTGTTTGATCAGCTGGAGCATGGTTTCTGGTTTTAAGTGCCGAATGAATACGTTGGTGCCAGCTAATAAGGCTGTAGTCCATGTAAAACACCATCCATTACAATGGAACATGGGCACAACCGTCATAAATGTAGGGTATTTGGGCATGTCCCAGCTAAGGGCCATACTCATGGCTGTTAGATAGGCACCTCGATGGTGATAAACCACACCTTTAGGATTGCCTGTGGTGCCCGATGTATAATTTAGGCTAATGGCTTGCCACTCATCTGCTGGCATTTGCCAATGACTTTCCTGATCACCTTCGGCAATCAACTGTTCATAGCTTAAGGTTCCTATCAGCCGACCACCCTCAAAAGTAGGGTCGTCAATATCCACTACCAAAGGTTGGGCTTTACACAAGGTTAGGGCTAGCGCCACTGTCTCAGAAAATTCACGGTCTACAAATACCACTTTGGTTTCGGCATGATCAAAAATAAAACCAATGGTAGCCGCATCGAGACGGGTGTTGATGGCATTAAGCACAGCTCCAGCCATGGGCACTGCATAGTGCGACTCAAATAACTCTGGACCATTATGCGACACTACGGATACCGTATCTCCTAGACTAACGCCTCGGTTTTTTAGGGCATTAGCCATGGCACAAGAACGCTGATAAGTTTGCAACCAAGTGCGGCGTATATCACCGTATACTTGCGCTTCTATAGAAGGGTACACCTCAGCCGCCCGCTTAAGCAGCGACAAAGGTGAAAGACTTTGATAGTTGGCCTGTGTTTTATCTAAATCTGTGTCATACATAAGGTGCACCGGGATGTATTTTTAAACGGCATAAAGCATAACTAAAGAAATTCAATAGCACCAGCACCAGTACGCATTAGTCTAATACTAGCTCAAGCGCTCGATAGCAGCCTGTAAGCGCTGATCTAAGGGTGCGCGCACATCAATTTTCTTTTCCGTGCTAGGGTCTACCAAGCGCAACTGCGCCGCATGCAAGAACAGGCGATTCAATCCTAACTGTCGCTGTGCCTGATTAACTTCATCCACACCATATTTAGGATCACCCACAATGGGGTGCCCCATATGCTGGCAATGAACACGAATTTGATGGGTTCTGCCGGTAATGGGCTTGGCCTCAATTAAGGTAAACTGACCTAGGCTTTGTAGCACTCTGTAACGAGTAATGCTGCGTTTACCTTCTTGCACAACCCGCACCATGCGCTCGCCAGACTGCACTACGTTTTTCAACAGCGGCGCATCCACTTTTTGACAGGCTTTTGGCCAACCACCAATGACCAATGCTTGGTAGACCTTATCGATACCACCCTCCCTAAGTTGGGCATGAATGGCCCGCAAAGTGGACCGTTTTTTAGCCACCATAATACAACCTGAAGTATCTCTATCTAAACGATGTACAAGCTCCAGTGATCGTTCATTAGGATATAGCTGACGTAAGCTTTCAATTAAGCCTAGGTTAATGCCACTGCCACCATGAACTGCCAACCCGTGGGGTTTATTAATGATTAACAAGCCCGCACTTTCGTATAAAATAGCTTCGCGTAACTGCTTTTCTAAGCCTTTACCAACTGCAGCTGGTGCATTAGGCTCTGGCAACTTAACTGGTGGCACACGCACAATATCACCATCTTTAAGCTTATAGTCTGGTTTAATGCGTCCTTTATTAACTCGCACCTCGCCTTTTCTGACTATACGGTAGATCAAGCTTTTAGGCGCACCTTTGAGCTGTGTCATGAGGAAATTATCGATGCGCTGACCTGCCCTATCATCATCAATAGAGACAAATTTAACAGCGGTGGCGGTCAACGGAGGAGGGGGAGTCGGCTTTTGTGGCATAAATGAAAAACTAATGGCTTTATTAATTGCGGGCTAAGGGCGTGAATGGTAACATAGGGACCACTGAAACTGACATTTTATCAGTTACTGGGCACAAATATAATCGCCCAATTCAGTTAACCAATTTTTAGGTGGGGTCTGACAAACCCAGCCCGTTGATTTTGACGTTGATGCTTAATTTATACTTAGCACCGCAAAATCCAAATGAAATAGGCTGTAACTTGGGGTATTCCCAGTTATTTAACGTAAAACAACCCGTTTTACCCAGTTACGGCGAATTAATTTATGCTAGGTGTTAGGTGTAGATGTACCCTACCCATGGACTGGTCTGAACAAAAGATTAAGGTGCTGAAGCAAGCACACAAAGGCAATAGCCAAATCGTTAGAATAAACAGAGCCTCTTTAAATTTAAATTGAGCTGCTGGTGAGTTAACTTGCACGTTAACCTATATGATTGATAATGCTAGATAAAACAGACCTATAACATAGTGTAGATTGCGCATTGCAAGCTACACTTATCCGAGAAGGTAGTGGTTTCCTACACCGTAAGGGCTTATTAGCCCCGGTACACCCGTAAACATATTAATTGCCGTGGGTCGATGGGTTTCAAGAAATTTGAACACCATGAAAAGAATGCTAATTAATGCAACTCACTCCGAGGAGTTGCGCGTTGCACTGGTCGATGGCCAGCGTATGTACGACCTAGATATTGAATCTGGCGCTCGTGAACAGAAGAAAGCCAACATTTACCGTGGCCGAATCACCCGTGTAGAACCGAGCTTAGAAGCCGCGTTTGTAGACTATGGTTCAGAACGCCACGGTTTCTTACCTCTTAAAGAAATCTCCCGAGAGTACTTTAAAGACCCGTCTCAAAGCGGTCGTTCGAGTATTCGTGAGCTGGTAAAAGAAGGACAAGAAATTGTTGTTCAGGTTGACAAAGAAGAACGTGGCAACAAAGGTGCAGCCTTAACCACGTTTATAAGCCTTGCAGGGCGTTATTTGGTATTGATGCCTAACAACCCACGTGCAGGTGGTATCTCCCGTCGTATCGAAGGTGAAGAACGCTCGCAACTGCGCGATGTAATGAACCAACTCACTGTGCCAGCAGAATCAGGGGTGATTGTTCGTACCGCAGGCATTGGTCGCAGTGCTGAAGATATTCAGTGGGACTTGGATTACTTACAACAGTTGTGGGAGTCCATTACTTTAGCCTCAGACAAACATGCTGCTCCATTCTTAATTTACCAAGAAAGTAACGTTATCATTCGGGCGATGCGTGACTACTTGCGTCAGGACATTGGCGAAGTATTGATCGATGAGCCTAAAGTTTACCAAGACGTATTAAGTTTTGTGCAACAAGTAATGCCGAGTTATGAGAACAAGATCAAGTTCTATGACCAAGAAATCCCGTTGTTCAATCGCTTCCAAATTGAATCACAAATTGAGACTGCCTTTCAACGTGAAGTCACACTCCCCTCTGGTGGCGCCATTGTAATCGATCCAACAGAAGCGTTAGTGTCTATTGATATTAACTCAGCTCGTGCCACTAAGGGCAGCGATATTGAAGAAACCGCCCTCAATACCAACTTAGAAGCCGCTGAAGAAATTGCTCGCCAGTTACGTTTACGTGACATGGGTGGTTTGGTAGTAATCGACTTTATTGACATGGGCCCAATGCGCAATCAACGCGCCGTGGAAAATAAACTACGTGATAGCCTCAAATTAGATCGGGCGCGCGTGCAGGTTGGCCGCATCTCTCGGTTTGGCTTAATGGAAATGTCACGCCAACGTTTACGTCCATCACTAGGTGAAACCTCTGGTATTGTTTGCCCCCGTTGCAGTGGCCAAGGCAGTATTCGTGATGTCGCATCATTAGCTTTGTCTATTATTCGTTTAATCAATGAAGAAGCAAGCAAAGACCGCTCCGCTGAAATTCGTGTGGTACTGCCAGTTAACATGGCCACTTACCTTCTCAACGAGAAGCGTGCTGAAATTTTAGAAGTTGAAAAAACGGCAGGTGTGCGCATTGTTATTATTCCAAATCCTCAAATGGATACGCCACATTTTGAAGTCAGTCGTTTACGAGATGACCATGAAGCGGCCCAAGCCAGTGAAACGAGCTACGAAATAGACTTGGCTCAACATCACTTTGACGCCAAAGAGTTTGATGCCAAAACACCGCTCGCTACGGAAAAGCCTGCCGTACAAAGCATTCAGCCAGCCAAACCAGCCCCACAATCAGAACCTTCGGCTCCAGTTAAGGCCAGTATCGCCCCAGCTAAGCCCACTAAGGTGCCTGGTTTAGGTGCACGTATCATGAGTGTGCTAGGTGGATTATTTAGCAGCAAGCCTAAGGCAAAAGTAGTTGCAAAAGTGCCCGCTAAAACCCCTTCTTCGCGCAACGAGTCACGTAACGAGTCACGTAATGGTGCTCGCAACACTCCAAATCGCAACCAAAACGATGATCGTCGTCGTGGACGTAACGGTAATCGACGTAATGATACCCGTAATGAAGGTGGTGCTGATGCTCGCAACACTTCGCGTAACGAAGGCAATACGGACTCTCGCAATGCTTCGCGCAATGAAGGTAATACTGATTCGCGGAGCGCTTCACGTCACGAAGGTAATGCTGATTCTCGTAACGAAGGTCGTAATGAAGAACGTAAGCATGAACGTAATGCTGATGATAAGCGCAATAATCGCCGCCAAGACACTCGCAATAAGCATCGCGAGCCTAAGGCAGTCGAAGCCGTAGAACCTTTAACACAGACGCCTGTAGTGCCTGTACCCGAGGAAGCCTTTGAGTCCAATGCCAACCGTAGCCGTGATCAAAAACGTCGTCGTGATCGCAGTGGCAAGCGCAGTAATCCTAAACCACAAACTGAAGAAATCTTAGCAGTGGCGAGTGTCAGCCCTGCTGAAGAAGCGCTAAGCACCGAAGCTTTAGTTCAAGCAGAAGTTTTGCCTACGGTAGTGGTTGAGGCTAGTTCTAACGCTGAAGCTGTATCTACGCCTGATGTTGAAGTTGAAGTTGAAATTGCAACAGTATCTACGCCTGATGCTGAAGCCGAACCTAAAGTTGATGCTGCGGCAGTGGTTAAGAAAGAAACAAGTGACAAGAAGCCACGCCAGCGTAAACCACGCGAACGTAAGCCAAAAGAAGCTAAAGTAGCCGAAGTAGCCGTTGAAACATCAACCACCATCGAACCCAGCCCTGAAGTTGTAGCTGAAGTCGTGGCTGAAGTCGTTGAAAAGCCAAAGCAGGTGGATGTTAAATCGAGTTCTGAAGTGGTTAATGAAGCTCCGGTAGAAGCAGAGACTAAAGCCCCTGTTCAGACTCCAGCCGCAAATAAGGCTGAAGCGATGACTGAGGTGATAGTAGAAAAAGTCACCCAAGCCGAACCTGCGGTCACCTTAGAAGAAGTAATACTAGCCCCAGCAGATGAAGCAGCTCCCCGCTCTTCTCGCCCTCGTGCTCACAATGATCCGCGTGAAAAGCGTCGTCGTGAAAAGGCTGAAGCAGAGCAATCTGCAGCTAAAGAAGGCTAAGCTCACCTTATAGGTAAAACTCGCCTCGGCTGTTAAACAGCCGAGGCTCTATTTCTAATATCACACCAAAATTTGCCGCCACGTCAGCCTTGATGCGGTTAGCCAAATGTAAAACTTCATGACCCGAAGCAGCCCCCGAACCAACCAACACTAACGCTTGGTGCTCATGAACACCAACTTCCCCATCAATAAAGCCTTTCCAACCCAGTTGATCAATTAACCATCCCGCAGCCAGTTTATAGCGCTCTGAATCTACCGCATAAGTGACCATACCCGGCCATTGTTTAGCTAGTTTTTGCTTTTCACCAAGACTCACGATGGGATTTTTAAAAAAACTGCCTACATTAGGAATCTTTTTTGGATCTGGCAGTTTAGTGCGGCGAATATGCATCACCGCATCTCGGACCTGCTGTGGCGAAGCACTGACTGCTGATTGACCTGTGAGCAAGGTAATCGTGTCTGCAATAATGCCATAGCTAAGCTGAGGCGTATTTTTGAGGCTCAGAGCTAATCTAACTTGGGTGATAATCCAACATGGATGACGTTTAAATATGCTGTCCCTATAGCCAAACTCACACTCTTCACAGGCGAGGGTAAACGCTTCTCCTGTGTCAAAATCAAATACCTCAACACTCTCAAGACAATGTTGAAGCTCTACCCCATAAGCACCGATGTTTTGAATAGGTGCGGCGCCAACCTGCCCTGGTATCATTGACAAGTTTTCTAGGCCGCTGGCACCCCTTATTACTGATTCTTGTACCAAAAGGTCCCACTCATAACCTGCTTGCACATTAACCATAAAGCTTTCAGATTGCCTTTCTAAGGGTGCTTCAGGCGGCCAAAATATCTGCTCCATAGCCATCACCATCACTAAACCATCAAAGTCTTCCGTTAATATCAGGTTACTGCCGCCACCTAAAAGCAGCCATGGGCATTGCTTATGTTCACAAAACTGACGTGCTGCGTATAAGTCATCAAGCTGATTTATACGCATAAAATAGGCCGCTTTAACGTCTAGACTTAGCGTATTGTAGGATTTGAGACTAATACTGTATTGCAGTTCCATTAACTTTCCAAATTGGATGATGTAAGAAATTCACGCACCCGCATTAAGTCCTCAGGGGTGTCGATGCCAGCTGGCATACCTTCAGGCGCTAGATCCACATGCACACTTTCTCCATGATGCAAAGCTCTAAGCTGCTCAAGGCTTTCAAGGTTCTCATAGTTTGCCTGCGGCCAGGACACATAACGGTGTAAAAAACCAACTCGATAGGCATAAAGACCGATGTGGCGCAGGTATGCATGTTTCTGTACCTGCATGGCCATGGTCTTATGCCAACTCCGGTTCCATGGTAAAGGTGCTCGCGAGAAATACATGGCCATATTGGCAGCGTTACGCACAACCTTGACCGCATTAGCGTCAAACACCTGTTCAATATCATCGATAGGCTCGGCTAAGGTCGCTATCGAAGCCTCGGCGTATTGCCGCAAGTTGTCAGCCACTTGATTGATCAGATGGGGTGGAATGAAAGGTTCATCACCTTGCACATTGACCACGATATGATCATCCGGTAAGGCCAGATATTGAGCCACTTCTTGCAAACGATCAGTCCCTGTAGCATGGTCTTCACGGGTCATAATCACAGTGCCACCAAACCCTTTGGCATGGGTCACAATATCAATATGGTCTGTGGCTATATAGACCTGCGACGCACCACTTTTGCAGGCTTGCTGGTAGACCCGCTCGAGCATACTGATCCCACCAAGGTCCAACAACGGTTTGCCTGGTAAGCGACTAGAGTGAAACCGCGCTGGGATCACTACCGAAAAAGCCATTAAACTTGCTTCTCTGCATCGGTTAGGGGCCTTGCTTGCGCTTCTAATAAAACGGGGATACCTGCATCAATAGGATACGCTAAGCCACTGGCGGGACAAAAAAGTTCATTCGTCTGTGAGTGATAAAACAGTTGCCCGTGGCTGACCGGGCAGGCTAAAACTTCTAATAACTTTTTATCCATGGGAATCCTTATTTAATGGGTGCACTAGGTGATAAACCTAACTTTAATAACAGCGCATCAATGTACGCAGGTGCAATGGTTAATGATTGAGTTGCGTATAACCACGGTTGCGGTGGTTGGTTATTTTTTGCTTGAGCTAATGATTTACATTTAACAGCGTCTTTGGCGGTCATGATGAGCGCTCTAGGAGGCAGGTCACGCGCTTTAAATTGATAATGGTCTGCATACCCTTGTCCATTAACCACATACCCACGATGACGTAAATCGTTAAAGAATCGTTGTGGATGACCTATAGCAGCTACCGCTTCTATGGGTTTATCGACCTCAGGCCAAGGCACAAGTTGATCATCGTAAACCCGTTTTAACTGGTCGAGTTGAGGCTGCAGATGGCCTATTAC
>Ga0075441_10001206_pt1 | contig 12596 bp, 13 predicted proteins | sample CoawatmetaG00DNA_FD_71582 | JGI IMG/M metagenome (GOLD analysis project Ga0075441, IMG submission 71582) | Marine microbial communities from the West Antarctic Peninsula - Coastal water metaG002-DNA | ecosystem: Environmental > Aquatic > Marine > Coastal | place: Atlantic Ocean: West Antarctic...
GCCACGACCTTAAACACTTTTGACTTTGCTACTTTTTTAACGACTTTAACCACCTTGCTAACGTGGCGTTTAACCGTTTTAAATACCTTTTTTACTGCTTTTTTTACAAAGCTCATGGCTGCATAACCTCTTTAATTGTGGCGTATATCCCGCCTACCAATGTTAATCCGTGTGATTCATAAAGCTTGCCTGTTCTTCCTTGTGGGTCTAACCCTGTACTTAAGCCAAGCTGGATATTTTCAATGCTGTTTTGTTTGCACCACCGAATAAAGCGACGCAATAGCCATACACCCTGATCTGCATGCTCTGGCAATACACAAAACGCTAAATCGGTGGCGTAGTGTTTTTTTGCAAACCAGTATTCATCTTTTAAGGCTATTAAAAAGCCGACTACGTGGTCGGCTTTTTGGGCAATGAATACATCCATCTTTTTATCGTTAATGGCTCGGCGTATCATGTACGCGGCTTGTTTGGGGTCAACCCGTACGTTGTAGGTTTTAGAGCGGTCAATAACATTTTGGCCTATTTCGATAATGGTTGGTATATCTGCATACGTTGCTAGGCGGATCATACTATCTCTCTTTCAAGTTAGGACGGACATTGCCGCCAGGTCTGCCACCGCCGCCAGGTCTGCCACCGCCGCCACCGCCGCCACCTCCGCCGCCAGGTATAATAGGCAGTTGCGGGCCTGTGCCTGGTGATGGGTTTTTAATTTGCTGATTAGGGTTGCTAATGCCTGTTTGCTGGCCTGAGCTGCTACCACCGGTGACACCGTATATAACTTGCATTTGCTGGCGCTGTGACTCAAACATATTTTTTAAGTAGCTAACGCCCGCATTTTGTTGTGCTGGAGTCATGTTAGGGTTACTAAATACCAACGCTACCTGTTCTAAGTAACGGTTGTACGCATCGGCCGTGGCGTTTTGGTATTGCATCTTAGTGTTGGCATTTAAGTTTTTCTCAAAGTCGGCGTCTGCTTTTTCCCATGTGAGCTTAGTTTTTTCTAAGTCTTGCAGATACGCTTTATCCATTTTCATAGAGTCAAACTGATTCATTAGCTCATCGCGTTTTTGCTGTATTTCTGCCTGCCTATCTAGTGTGCTTAAGTTGAATGACTGCTGCGCATTAAGCTCTTGCATACGCTGCTCACCTTGAGCGTCCAACATACCAAGGCTTTGCTTGTACTGTAGCTGTTGTAGCTCTGTTTGCTGCTCGCGGTTAGCGTTATTTTGCGCATTTTGAAAGTTAAGCTGATCGTTTTGCAGATTGGTGTTTAACTCGCCTTGCTTGTCGAACATGGATGCGTCGTGTTCACGACTTAAGTTATTTTGCTCTGCGTTAAATGAATTTTGCCAGCCCGCCTGATCTGCATTGGCGTACACGCCTGCGTCTTGCTGCGCAATAGGGAGCGCTTTATCTATCATTGATGATAGCGCGGTTTCACTGCCTATTGAGCTAGACTGTAACCCTCTTGACGCACTGTAGTTTTGCGCTTGGGCTATGGCTTTTCGCATTAGCGCGCTATTTGGATCTAGCAAGCCTGTGATTTGGTTTTGCACCAATGCCTCACTGCGCGGGTCGTACTGGTAATCAGTTTTACCTTGCGCGCCGGTATAGCCGTTACTTTGGTAATCTCGGCCGGTAAACTCGGTTTGCGGTGTATTTGATTCAAACTGCGGTGCATTGCCTGTTACCGACTGGTATTCTGTAGGCTTGTAATTATTTGTTGGCGCATTGTACTCTGGTTTTGGCGCGTTGCCACCAACAGGATTGTATTGTAATGACTGCCACATTAATCCTTGCCCTGCGCCTGGTGCCTGCCCATTACTGTCACCATTTTGCCCAGGAATGTCACCGCCTGTTTGTGGTGGTGCTGGTTTGCCCGGTGTTGGTGTTGTCGGCATACCAAAGCCGGGCTTATCCACAGGCTTGCCATTTTCAACCGTGCCTGCTCCAAAACCTTTGCCTATGTTTATTTTATCCACAGGTTTGCCATTGCTAGGCTTTAAGTAGCTAGGCGTTTTTACGCCGCCTTGATAGCTTGGCTGCGCATCGGTTGCCATGCCATTACCATTAACAGGCATGCCAAATCCAACCTGATCATCGGGTTTGTCATTTCTGTTTATAGGGGTTACGGTTTTATTTATCGCCTTTTTTTTAGGCGCAAGCGGTTGCACCATCTGCTGATTAGCAGTTGGTTTAAATTGTTGTTGCATGGGGTGTTACCTTAAAAGGGAAAGGGGATACGTAATATAGGCAGTATGGGTAAATAATAGGCTAAAGTGGTCGGGATTCCAAGTTAAACAATATAGTAAGCCCAATCAGCCCGCCTATGGTTTATTATTTCTAAAAATGAGCTGCCTGTTTGTGGTGTTTGTACCAGTTCATTTTTTTGGTCTAGCTTAAAAAGCGCATCAACCTCGTTTGTTTTAACCGCTAAATTAAACATGCAGCCTTTAAATAAATAACGCTGAGTAAAATTAGTACCGCCTATTAACGTTTGTATAGGTTGCTGCTCTGTAAAGTTGGTGCCGCGATCAAACTCACTTTGCATAATAAGTTCGTTATTAAAATACACGCTCACGGTTGTATCAATAAAGGTAAGCTTATAGTGCCCATCTGCAAGCTTGCGATTTTCGCCGCTTGGCGTTTGCCCCATATCAATAATGGTTACTCTGCCGTTAAAGCATACAAATAATTTAAGCTTAAAATCTTTACCGTAAATAAACTCAATGGCTATGCGCTTATTTATTTTGATTGGCGGGTCTTGTTTAACATACGTCCAAGCGTTTACTGGTTTGCTATTATCAAAGCGAACCTTATTTTCAAGCATGGGATGATTTATTAGCGTGGACCCGCTGCTATAAATGGGTAATGCGTAATCTCTGCATTCTGGCAGTAAGCCGTAGGTGCCTTGCTCAAATGGCTTTTGCTCTGGCGTTAACGACCTTGTTATATTGAAACTTATTTCTAAAGGGTCAACTGCAGGGTTTTGCACATCAAGGCCGGTTGCTAAAAAATAACTCGCAAACACTAAGCAGTAGCGGTAACCGCCATTTATAACCGGTGGCGTTGGTGGTACTGGCGGCTCTGGTACGTAATCAGTTAGCTCATGGCGGTAAACCACTTGGTAGCGGTTATCAACACGCATGCCGCTGCTGCGTAGTTCTACGTTATTACCTATTGATGGGGTTACATATTCTGTTTCAAAGCGGTCGCGCTGAATGCGCATGTAAATAACATCATCACGTACATAAAATAGCATAGCATCAGAGTAAGGTGCACCAGCATCATTAATCACATCAAACCCAGCCACAGGGTTTTGACCCTGCGCGATTACAACCGTTTCATTGACCTCAGTTACCGGGTTATACCAAAATAGTTTTAAATCACTATCGTTGATGTAATAAAACACAATCGGACGACCTAACTGATCAAACGTAAGTGATATTGCTTTGATCTCTATAGGTTCTTGAAATAAAACAGTAGGATTTCCCCAAGAGTCAGAGTTGTAGGCCAATATTAAAACGGATCCACTATCTTGGAAAACTAACCAATAGCGGCTATCAAGCTTTCCTTGTGAATCACTTAATTCTATTGGGCCAAGCCCTATGTTATAAACTAGTAAAGCGTACTCATCATTAAAATTCCTTGGAGGCTGCGGCCCTGTTTCTGATAATGAGTACGCTTTTATAGTATTTAGGCTTGACCAATTCGGATTATTGGGTATTGCCATTTATATCACCTTCAGTTTGTTCTAGCGTGATAGCTATGGTGAACTCATCCTCTTCTGTAATTAAAAGAGGTTCGTCCAAAACAACAACAACATAGTAGTTTTGCGGAATCGTGTTGCTACCAGCACACAAACCTAAGTAACTTACTGTGTAGTTGTCGCTTGGTGGAAAGTATGCACCGTATTTATCTGAACGCACATCAAAGCTGCTGGTTGATGTCTTAGCAGTTGCAGTGGATTTTTCCACTGATAGAGTACCTTCGAGCTTATTCATTTCACTACTAATAAAATTTAAATTCGTTGAATTGAATAAAACCATAGATATTGATGACGGCAAAGGAGATGCTAAATTATCTTGAAACCAATTCTGTAGATTAACCTCATACAGCTTTCCGGTGGCAATTTTACCGTCAGACAATTCAAAACTAACATCCTCAGATGTAATGCTCTTAAGTATCTCAATGTCAATTTTTAAACCTAGTACGTCATACTCGGTAATCTCAATAAGTACAGGTTCATTATTATCATCTAAAAACCTTGTTCTGCTTATCATTTCAAAGTCTGTCGAGGAGTCTCTATAGCCTGTACCAACTTCACACAAAGATCCTACATACCCTCCACTCACAACGCCCCATGTATAATTGAAGTTATATACTACTGTCTGTCCTAACTGACTAACTACTTTATTCATTTCGCTGTAGTTAACACTTCCTATTTTAACTTGATAATTTTCTAGTGCTGTCGCGTTAAAATCCATATCGCTTAGCCCATCACCAGCTTGTACATACATAGTTGCTTGAGGTGCTTTACTAAAATAAGATGTATGGATTTTATTCGAGTTAACAGCACAAGTAGCGCCATTCATAAGCAATGAGTATTTTATAGATTTTTTCATTTTCACTCCACTAAGAAAGATATAGAGAGCGCTTCAATTGTAATTGAATCTGATGCTAACTTTTCAAGTGGGGGATTAAACATATACGCAACCCTACCTCCATAATAATTAGATGTTGGATCATTTGTTCCTGATGTTAATAACGCAGTTATATAACCTGAAGCGCTACCAGCAGCTATAGTTTTACTTCCTGACATTGCAATGGTCAACGCATTTGCTGTCGCAGTACTAGTAAACGAGCTGTTATCTAACGATGCTAGCCGCGTATTTTGTTTTGAAAAGTTACTTACGTCAGTAGTGTCTATAGGTGGGATCTCAGGATCTGCCGATCCCATAAATGCTAAATAGTCTCCCGTTGCTAACACTCCCTTATTTCCCCCTGATAGCGGCATCATAGCGTAATTATCTTGGGCGTAAGTTTGTGTGTTAGCCTCATACACAGTATCGGCCCAAACGTAGTAATTAGGAACTGGCGACATATTCCAATCAACAAACTTTGCAATAACGTTGGTATTAATCCCTTTATAGTCAAAAGTTGCATTTAGTAACTCTTGATTCAAATCAAATTCCCAACCATAATCATAATAAAGGGTTAACTTGTCAAATTCACCTAATGTAATGGTTGTTGGATTTCCCTCATTATCTTTAATTAGTGCTCTTGTAAACACATAGGTGTCGTTATAACTTCCTGACCGAACGCTCATGCCAAGCTCGCTTATATTACCTACAACCTGCCCTGTAGAGCCGGTAAACACTTGCTCTGTCGTATATTTCATAATACCCGTGGTTCTATCCACGGTTGTAGACATTCTATTGCCTCTTTGATTGTAAGAGCCTGACATCATATGCGTTGGGCTAACCAATCCACTGTCAGAGCTTGTTGGGGTTGTAGACCCCGTACCTAGCCATAAATATAAAGTACTTATAGGATAGGTGCTAAGATGAGCACTGAATACTTTTTTCAGTACTACATTGTCCTGCCAATCATGAACTACTTTAGTTTGTTTTTCCTTGTTTTCAATTACTATTTTAAATCTACCAAAGTGCTTTATTCGTACATTGCCATTCATTATGTTACCTTAACAGTTATGCTTGCTGATGCGTTGTAAATAACTGCATCAGTATCAGGAATTTCTATGCTTACATATGTTATTGCATAGTGTGACAGGCTTATATCTGCTGTTGCTGTGTAATTCGCTGTTTCTACTCCAATTTCTCTAGTATCTACATCGACATCTTTGGAACCAGAATGTGAAATTTCTAGGTAAGCACTTGCTGAGTATTCTGCTGTATCCACAGGATCTTTCATAAAGAAATTAAAAAGTGTTCGACGTAAGTTGGCTTCTATCGCTATATTTGAATTTCTATGATTTACACTGCTAAATTTAACGGCGCCTAAAAACTTTCCGCCTCCCACCCAATCTGTACTAACACTTAATTCTTGGGCTGATATTAATGGGTATAAGAGGCTCACTAGCGCCTGCTCTTTTATATACTTAGGTTTGCGCCTTGTGTGTGCACCACTTTGAATAGCGGCCACCACTGCCAGCATGGTTCTGCTGACTTTTTGCATTAAACAATAGCCTCAGCTGGGAGCACGTCACCACCAAGGACCCACGTATACTGATCAACCGCTATTAGAGTTACTGTGCTATTTTGCCCGTAGGCTTTTAGTAAGCCAGGTGATTTAATGGTTACCCCCTCTAGCGGGACAAAAATAAGCGGGGTTGCGCTGTCTTGGGTAAAAATAATTGTGGTAGCGGGGGCGGCTGCATCTACGCCGTCAACGTTGGTAATAGCGGGACCAACTACAACAACAATATTTTCATCGTTAACCGCTTCGTAATTAAGCATGAACCAATCTGCATGATTATCACCGCTTATAGTAAACTGCTGATCACTGCTTTTTTTAATGGTGAAATCTTTATCACCTGCCGCTTTAAATGCTGACTGATCAATCAGTGCCATATTGCCGTTTTCATCTACGCCAAGCAGTGTGCTTATATACGTTGAGTCTTGTATTTCTATGTTGCCGTTAAAGTTACTTGGCATGCGCGGCCTAAACTTATTAAGCTCATCGGCTACATAATTAAAGCTTGCGCTGATCCCGTTTAAGTTTGGGTTCATTTCTTCGGCGCGTATAGGTGTGTATGCTATAAACGGATCGGTAAACGTCCATGGTTGCCAGCTCATATTATCTCCTGCGCCCGCGTGGGCTTGCGTGAATAAATAAAAGGCTCATTTCGTAAGGTGGGTAATAGTCTGACTCTGAGCGCATGTAAACGGCCATATTGCGACTAACGCCATCAATATATAAATCGCTCCATGATGTATTGGCCCCGCCCCAAAGTGCGTTGTTCCATTCGTTTAAATCCCACTTTGCACCGCTACCAAGCAAGGTATCGCTTAGTGGTATGTTAGGATCTGCATAGTCGTAATAGCATTTATATTGCGCATCTACCTGCGTTACGCTTTGCATTTCTATAACCAGTTTACGCCAGCGCTTTTTATATTCAGGCTTGCCACCACTCATAAACCCTGTTTGGAATGAACTGGCATACACAGCACCATCCAAGCTGTTGCCGCTATCCATTTGGTATACGTAGCCATCTTCGCCACCTATGTAGCACGACTCTTTACCTTGCGCGTTTTCGCCTGACCATGTGCTGTGTGGTGTAAACCCTAAGCGTAATTGCGTATACCCCATCACCTCGCTACCGTACAAGGTAAGTGTAAGCGCGGTTTGGTCACTAAAATAAAGGTGGTACTGGTTTTTTTCGCGTTTGATCATGCTTGCTTTAACGTTTTGCAAACGCTGGGTAAGTAAAGTTTGTACTTTTTGGCTTATTGTTGCGCCCTCAAAGTCGCCAAACTGTTGCACGCGTTCAAGGCGTGTTAACCCTCTATCATCTAAATAGATTGAGCTGCCCATTGATTGAATGGTTTTTTCAAGTGCGCCTGAGCGCAGCCCTAAAGACTTAAGCTGAAAGTCTGCTGCACTTGAACCATAAAGCACATAGCTTTTATTTCGCGTGAAAATAGCGGTTGTCGCATCAGCCTGCACTTCAATGCCTGTTATTTCTTGGCCTACGGCTATCTCCCCGCCGCCATCTACAGAGCTAAACTTAAAAGGATCGCCTACTGCTGAATATAAAAAACTGCCCCCTCTAAAGGAAAGCAGTAAAATTTGGCTTGGCAGTATATCTAAATGCGTTGGTGCGTCTGGCGTAATAATGCTGGGTATTTGTGTAAACGTTGTACCATCGAACGTAAATGCAGGGTTTTTTCCATCCACCCCATAAATAGCCATTGTACCTGCTGAACCGGTGAAATTACCCTCGCGCACTTCATAGTAGCCATTGGGTAATAGCGCAGGCGTTGTTATTTCTTGCCAGCCGGTAGGTGTTGCTTTGTGCAATTTAGCGGCGCTGTTGTCGGCTGTGTTTCTAAATGCGAACACGTCACCATTAAAACCAAACACCCCTAATACGGGGCCCGCCCCTGGCACTTTGTTGATTAAGTCGCGGCGCTGTTGCTGCCCTGCCTTTATAGCTGCTATGGCTTGTTCAACACTAGGAAAAGGAAAGCCCGGTAAATTAGCTGCTACTACTTGGCTTGGCGCTGGTTGTCCGTCAAAACGCTCGTACCCCTGCATGCGCTTATAGCGCCCTGTTGTTGTTATTTCATAATTTATAAGCTCTACACATTCACCTGGCGCAAGCATTTGATCTGACGCGGTTACATTAAGCCCGCCAGCAAGCGCAACGGTTGATACATTGGTGTTGCTTGCCATTAGTACAATCTCCCGCTTATGCTAATTTGCGGTAGCTGATCGGCCACTAACTCACTTAGCGCTTGCTCATAACGTGACTCGCTCACTTGATACAAGCTGGCATCTTCTTCGTGACTTGCGTAATACATAAGCGCCTTGTGCACAATAATATCGTGAAAGCGCTCTGGTATAACTGACTCGTCACTGTCGTTGGTCAGTGGCTCAACGGCAATAGAGTATTCAGCGGTTGCTACAATATCGCTACTTGGCGCAGGATTAATAACAATCACGTTATCAGGCCTTACCGTGTATTCGGTGGGTAAACCTTGCTGTTCGTTTAGCTGTCGCCTTGCTGCTTTAAACTCTTTCCATGAATAGTTGCGTAACGGATAGCCGTTAATATCGAGCATTAACAGGTCTTGTAATGTGCCCGTTACGTTTAAACTCGCGCCTGTGTACTCAGTTATGCCAGTAGTTAAATTTGCGTTGCCCATTCTCCATAAGAAAAACCAATCACCATGCAGGCGTTGAATATCAAGATCGGCTTGACGTACCCATTCAACCACCTTTTGTAATATCGCCTTTTGATTAAGCACAGATTCAGGGCCCGAGCCGGATATTCCCGACTCTAGCCTAACCCGCTGGCATAGCTCCAAAAACGTCATGTTTTTAGTCTACAGTCTTAACCACGTTAAATTTGTAACGCTGTTCTTTGCGCTCTTCCATTTCGCGCTTATTTTTAACACGGCGGTACTTGGTTTGCACTGCGTTTTTAAGCACGTCGTATACGCCATAAGGGACTTTTACGCCCTCTTCTACGTCGTATTGAATTTGGTAGTTTTTACCGTTAAAGCCCACAATACAGTGTGTTTCTTCTTCGGCATCTTCATCAGTGTTAATTGATGGCGGTGTATGAATGCGCAGATATACAAAGCGTGGGTTTTTCTTTGCCGCTTGTTTGCTATCTGCATCGTCATTGTTTTGAGCGTTGTTACCGTTACCAGTATCGCCCTCGTTACCAGCATCGTCATCGCCTGCATCATCACTTGCAATGCCTAGTGATTTTTCAAGCTTGCGAACTTCGGCAATTAACTCATCACGGCTAAATTTTGTTTCATCTAACTGTGCGCCCAATGCTTGTGCTGCGTATGCAACTAATTCAGCTTTATTTGTTTTAGAAGTAATTTTCATTATTTGCTCCAATGGCATAATAAAAAAGCCCAGCGGGTTAGGCTGGGCTTTGGTTGGGTGTTGTTAATTAGTCTTGAGGGTTCTCAAGCGCTGCACACTCTAAACGCACCATCCATAAGTCGTTTAGAATTTTAGCAACGTAGTACGTTTTCCAAGACACTGAACCAGTTTGGCCTAGTTCGTCGCCTTTTTCTGGCTTGCCTGGGTTACGTACCATTGGCTTAATTGCGCCGCCTGCGTCTTTATTGCCTTTTAGTGCAATGTGACCAAACGCGTGCTGACCCATAATAAGCACAGGGTAAACGTCGGCACTTGTGCCCGTGGTTGATACCGCTTCGGTAGCGCCTGTTCCTTTAGCACCGCCTGCGTCTGCCCATGAGTTAAACAGTGGCGATGCAACAAAACGTACATCCTCAATGCTGCCCACTTCTTCTGCGCAAATTGGTTTACGTGAGCCGTATTCAGCCACTGGCACAAAGCCTTTCACTGAACGTAAGCTTGCTACAATATCCGTGTGACAGATGCCCACGAACGCCGCTTCAATCGGCGTAGTGCCAATCATTGGCGAACCAGACAGGATGCTAGTTAAGCGCTTAGCTTTGTTAGACATAAGCGAGCGAACCGCTTTACGAATAGAGCCAAGGCCAATCGTTGCAGTTACTTCGTTACGTGCTACGCCGTTAGCGTAAATAACGTTAGTGCCACCAATTAGCTCACCAAAACACACGGTTTCAATGGTTTCGGCTGCTTGCTCGCCAGCCATCATTGCCATATCAGACCCTACTGGATCTTCATGCAAGTCATGCACAACGTCGGTTAGCTCCATCCAATCGCCGTATTGTTGCAACGTGGCTTGCACGCGCTCATAGCGAAAGTTAGAACCCGCAGGGCGAACGCCCTCTGCTAGCGGTGTGGTTGCTAACGGCAACGGTACAGGTCGGCGGAATTTAATCACTTTTGATGCGTTTTTAGGCATCGGCTTGTGATCGCCCATTTTGTTTAGTACAAGAATTGGCTCAGCGTGCTCTAGCATTTTCATTTCTGCAAAAACGCCTGCTTCAACTCCTAAATCACCATAATTATTGCTCATGGTTTAAGCTCCTATTTTTTCTTGGATGCAAGATGTGTAAATAACTGGACGGGATCGACGTTATTCGGATCGGTTTGTATTTGGCGCCCACTGCCCTTTTTGGGTATGGTTGCGTGATCGGATAACGACGGTTTTGCAGTGCGGCCTTTGCCGTTACTGCCTTTGTAAAGATTCAACAACGCAATGTTGTCAGCGGCATGTAAGCTGCCAGCCATGGCTTTAACCGTATCTGGCTGAGCGTTTACCCAATCGTGAAACTTCGAGTCACTAGCAATACTCTGAAAATCAGGGTGTACTTGTTGGAGTCGTTGCAATTCAGATTGAACATGCTGTTGCTGCTGCGCTTGCTGCTGCTGTGTGTGCATTTCGTTGAGCGGGTTTAATCGCTCTTCAAATTGCTGCGTTAGCTGCTGCTGCGTGCGTTCTAGTTGTTTCTTTAAATAGCCGGCTACTTCGGGCCACTCTTCTTCAACTTCCTCAAAGCTCATACCTTCAAGGTCGTCGGCTGTAGGGCCGTCACCGGTTGGCTTACCCTGTTGCTCTGCACCCTCAACTAGCTTTTGGTACTCAGCCACTTTGTTATTAAGCGCCTGAACACGGCCAGCGTTAGCCTTGTGGTCGTTTTGCAACTTGCTATGGTTAGCCTGTAGCGTTAAAAACTCATTGCGTAGTGATTCATCTACTTGCAACCATGGGTCCTCATCGGCTTGGCCTTGGTCGTTTTCTTCTGTATCAGTATCGCTGTAGTTTTCTTCGCTGTTGTCCAGCGTATTATCATCACTTGTCTGCTCAGAGTCGGTAGAGTCTTGGCTTGCTAGTGTTGTAAATAACGCTGCCGCATCCTGTTCTTGTTCGTGATCAGAATTCGGATTTTCATTTTGATTGCTCATGGTTTTTTCCTGTGAGTGCTTTCTTGCAGTCATAAAAAAACCCACGGCAATGCGTGGGTTCTGTTTGACAGATAGCTAAATGCTACGTGTCTGATTCTGTTTGTGTTAAACGGGCTGGGTAACCGTCTAGTATGTCGTCAATCTGCTGTATTTTACCGCGCAGTTGGTCGGATTGTTTTTCTATATTTGATTGTATTAACTGCTCAACTAAGTCGTGCCTATCTTCGTTTAGCTGCTTTTTAATTTTTACCCATGTGCTGGTTGTTACAAAGCTCATAATTAATCAAGTCCGTAGTTAGCCGTTTGGCCTGCTTGCTGTTTTATTTTTAGCTCAGCGCTAAACTTGGCCCAATCTTGCTCGTTTTTAGCTTGTACTTTTTTCAGCTCAACAATTAACTTTTCACTGCTTAGCTTTTCATTTTGCGTGAGCTTCATTAGCTCAACACGCTCTTTGCTTTGCTGTGCTTGCATTTCAGCGGCTAGTTGCTGGTATTTGATTTGTATGTTTGCTTGTTGCTCTTGGCTATCTAGCTGGGCTTTTTTGTCAAACATTTGCGAGTCAAATTCTTGCTTAGCTTGTAGCTGCTGCATGCGTAGCTGCTCAACCATCATGGCGGGATCTTGTGGTTGACCCTCATTTTGTTCTGCTTGTTGCTTTTGGTATTGCTCAAGCTCTTTATCAGTTGGAATAATAGAGCTTGGTAAGCCTTGTGTTTTAACCCACTCGCGCAATATATCAACCGCTTTTAGCTGTAGCACTGGTGCAAATACAGGGTTGCTCCCTGCCACACTCATAAAGCTAGTAAGCGCTTGTGCTTGAGTTTCTTTAACGAGTAACGCGCTAGTGCCGCGAGCATCTACTTGGTAATCGCCTTTAATGCTGTTGTCATCGTTATAGCTCATGTTCCAGTGATAGAAGTCACTGATCATCGGCTCGGTAATATTATCGTCCCAATCTTTTACTTGGCGCCTGCGCACTGTATTAGCTGCGTTCATTAGCATGCTCATGCCGCCTAGTGTTTGAG
>Ga0075441_10001207_pt1 | contig 12594 bp, 4 predicted proteins | sample CoawatmetaG00DNA_FD_71582 | JGI IMG/M metagenome (GOLD analysis project Ga0075441, IMG submission 71582) | Marine microbial communities from the West Antarctic Peninsula - Coastal water metaG002-DNA | ecosystem: Environmental > Aquatic > Marine > Coastal | place: Atlantic Ocean: West Antarctic...
TTGCTAGCTGCTAGTTCTAGTTTCTAGTTCCAGTTCTAGTGTTCTAAAGTTCCCAGGTTGAATAAATAAATGTACTGTGTCTAGGAATTCCTGCAAGTTAGTAAAGTTCTCCACGCTCCAACCAAGTTCGAAGTTGCAAAGTTATAAGTTACAATAACTGTGTGCTGACAAAATCTCATTTCACTTCAACTAAATTTAGAGTGTCAAATCCTGAGAAAACCTCAAATCGAGAACAAACTTACACTTACACACTGCACCACGCACCACACGGCGACCACACGTCTTCACAAAACTATGAATCGACACTTTGAAACCTTTGCCTGTCTGATGATTATCTCTGTCTTCCTTTTCATCAGCACTGTGATTTTCCATGATGTCGCGACGAAGTTTGTTGTTCCAAAAGGAGCTAGCAATCGGCTTCGTTGGTTGAACACCGTACAAGTACAAGCCAAAGCAGAATCACCAATGTCGACGACAGCAACAACTACTACAACAACTACTTCTACAAAAACACACCCACCACTACCGCTACCGCCACTGCCACCGCTACCACCACCTCCCGTTCCCACGACGAATACAACTACTACGACAACAACACACCCACATATTAATGTCGAAACCAAAGTGCTGCTGCCGCCCCCGCTACCACCAGTGATGGACATCGGTAAATATGAGCAACAGTTGGCAGAGGCATTGAGAAGAATTACTATACTTGAGGCAGATACCGACAAACTAGAGCATCAACAGTTGGCAGAGGCATTGAGAAGAATTACTATACTTGAGGCAGAAGTAGTCCATTTAAATCAATATGTGCAAGCGACCACAGTAACTCCATTTGAAAAACAAAATATTGTCATTGTTATTCCTTACAGAGACCGTGCTGTTCATTATAAAAAAATCATGGAACATTTACCGTCGATTACTCGTGAAAATTGGCGTATTCATACAATACTTGTGGAACAAATTGACAAAAGCCCTTTTAAAAGAGCATGGTTGATGAATATTGGGATCGCAGAAGCAAAAAAACGTGTTGGAGACAATAAAACATGTGTAGTTACGCATGATGTAGACATGTTAGCCGATTCAAAAGTAGATTATGGTTGGTGTGACCGTCCAACTCAAATTTGTTCGGAATTATCTTGCTTTAATGGCGGAGTTCCTTATGCAACATCCGGCGGCGGTGTTGTCCAATCGTCCTTGAAAGATTGGTACACTATTAATGGTTTTACAAATACAGCGATTGGATGGGGTGGTGAGGATGACGATTTACATCATCGGTTTCGAGTGAATCATCTTTTAACCGGGGGCCATTTACGTCGTCCGAATAAAGGATTTGGAAAATGTCACTGTATGCATGACGCTGATCATACGAAACGCGTCCGCGACAATAAAGGTTATAAGGAAATTAATGCAAAAATAGGTCGCATGAGCGCCGGTTCCAATGAGTGGAAAACAGACGGATTAAATTCACTGAAATATGATATTTCAGAAGAATCGGTGGATAAGTATGGTACTATTCATTTGAAAGTTATGCACACGAATCTAAGCACCTATCAAGTATCAGTTCTCTCCCATGGATATGAAGTTTTGGGTAACTCTACAATAGAATTGAAATTGGATGGAGTCATTCTGAATCAGTATCAAAAACGTGGTTTTAATTTTGTAACTATACATCCAATAACACTTGGTGTCATACAAGAGAAATCTTTTGATACGTATGCTTCTGCAGCAGATAAAGACTCGATGATTCATTGGTTGAAAGATTTACACAGCAGTCTTACGTTATGTCCAGGTTGCATAATATTGGGTGGTGTTGACAACGAAGGTGCTACTACAAAATTGGATGCAGCAGCATATTCTCAACTCAGAACATCGTTGGGTGTCACATTAACATCTCTTTGCGTTCGTTGTTCATTTGCTTTTATTTCTAAACAAGGTGGTACACTTTTCGAAGAATTAATAGGAACATCGAAATTGCAAGCCGCATACGTGTATGTTGTGATAGATAAAATGAGACAAGCCCTTCCAGTGCCGACAAAACTGATAACGAAAAAACAACTGGAATATCAAACAATCAAAACCACAATTGAATCATCAGTAGATGCTGCAATAGAGAATGATTCACTTGAGGATATCCAGAATGTGAGTTCAAATCAAGCTGAAGACAGATTGAAAGAAGCTGAAAACAAATTGAAAAGAAGCTGACGACAAACGTAAAGATGGTGCAAACAAATTTTAAGAAGCTCAAAACGCATTTAAAAATAAATTCTAGAGGTCGTATTTATTCAATGGAAAGAAATGATGCAATCGTTGTTGGAGCTGAAGTTGTACAACCACCAGACAGAGTCCCATCTAATCCACAGATAAGAGGTGGATATCGCAAGTCACTTGATCAAGCAAGTGGCAAACATTATTACTTTAACGCAGAAACTAGAAAAACTCAATGGGAAACTCCAGATGAATGGAAATAAAAAAAACAGATACGAAATACATACACGTTGCCGTACGTAAAAATAATACATACCAATACATAATATTTGTACACTTTATATTATACATATACGTGTATTCTTTAATTTTACCATGGTATATTTAATATCGTTACACGTATGTTTATGTTTATTAAATATTAAATGATACTTATTTTTTTTTTATAAAATTCAAAATCACTTTTGTATTCAAATTACTCGTACCTGGTCCAGTACATATTTGTCTTGGATCGTTTTGTTTGCAACACAAATTTTCGTAGTAACTACCGACTGTACTTAATTCACATTTATTTAAAGTCACATTGCTGATACCCGATGGTTCTCCTGAACAAGCAGAATTCGTGTATAATTTTTGTTGAAGATAATTAGGAAAACATTGTAATTCTGCACTGCCACCACCTGTTGAACCAATACAAGTGTTTTGTGGAACTGGACCACCGTCACAATCTTGACTGCATTTTTTATCGAAACATTGAATTTGAATGTATGTTAATGCAGAATCGTCAAGTTTGTCATCAGTAGGTATCTTAAGTGCCGTTGAAGATTCAATTTTTTCCTCAGTAGGTAAGTATTTAATACATTTGTAATATGCCGTACCCGACGAATCAAAACTTTTATCGTCTACATATACATAGGTTTCGTTCGATGCTGTAAAAGATGTTTTCAGGAAAGTACTAGTATAGGTAGCAAATGTTTCTACATCCCAACGATATATGTCGTACTTGGTGCCAATTGTCAAACCTGTGACCGTCAAAGTCCCTTGCAAAGCTTCACCTTTTTTGCCACTACGAATATCTGGTTCCGATTTCCAGGGATTAATTTGTAAGGATACTGGCATTGTAGTTACATCGCTGACGTCGTTCAATCCTTTGACGGCCCAACCAAAGGCATACTTTGCCATGCAATACGAATACGGTGCACAATTAGCAATTTCAGGATCTCCCCACAGTTTGCCACCCAACGATGATATTTTACGATAAACTTTGTTGACGCCGCCGTCAGTGAAATGTACGGCCACGTCGTCGTCGTAAACGGTGGTGTCGTTCAATGGATGATTGGATTGAATTCCAATGACTGGTTCGACATGACCATACATTCCAGCTGGAGCTTTCAAACCATAAATGGGGTAGGACTGTCCCGACCATAAAATCATCCAGGTAACTGCGTAACCTGCAACCAGCTGTTGTTTGAGCCATTTTCCATAAGCATCTTGTTGTGGAGTTGGTTGAGTGTAGTCAAAAGCATTAACATCAATGTGAAGTCTTTGAAAAGCGGTCATAATGTTCGTCGATAAGATTTCGTTATCATGTCCACCACCTGGTACTGTGTGATCCCGTACTTGTTGTTGTGAAATCCAAGCACCTTTGGTTAGAGTTGCTCTCTGAATTGCCCATGACCCGCAATATCCACCGGCGTCGTCCCATTGAAATCCTGGTTGAGCGGGTAAGATAAGTTCGTATTTGAGATCTTCTTTGATACAGGAACCAGAATTACAGATTGTTGTTTCATTGAATACTTGGGGCAAAGCAGAAGCGGTTGCAAGAAGAAGGAATAGCAATGTAAACATCTTTTTGGATTTTGGTAATTCTCAGAGGAACCTCCTGGTTTTTGGTTTTGGTTTTAGAATAGAGGACAGAGGATCAAAATTAATTTTGAAACAAAAAATGTTATGTTCATCTCCATTTTACGAAGGTGACCTCCTGGAACCTGTAACTTTGAATAAAATCAGTACTCGTGTCTAAACTTTGTTTTTGTATATTGTTTTATAAACACAGACAAGAATTATGCATTGGTCCCATTTCAATAGTGAGAAGAAAGTTAAAGTTGAAGTTTTTTTTTCAAGTGAAGTGAAGCGTTGAAGGCAAAATCTGAAATATATTGTATCCAAAAGATAGTCGTGGATACTTTAGTGGATACTTTAACCTCACGCTTCAATTGTACAAGCTGATAGCCTGGATAACCCCACAGTTAATACGTGTAGAACAAATGGATCTCTGTGCAGATTTGATAGCATCTCATATCGAAATGAATCGGGCGACTAGACTCGCAACCATGAAACAAAAGCTCCTTCAAAACCAAGATATGGATTTCGAGGATTTCGTATCTCCTTACACGAACAAGTCCCGACAAGGATCCATTGATTCAGTAAATCCAATGGCTGGCCACTCTGTTGAAGTTGAATTAGCACTTTCAGAAAGACAACCAAAGGAGAACGAAAACAAAACGATACAACAACATCCTGTAAATGAAGGTAGTGGTGTTGGTAGTAGCAGTAGTAGTAGTAGTAGTAGTAGTAGTGCTGAAGGTTATTTCTTTCCCATTTGTTGGTTCATCGTGGCTTTGGGGATGATGTCTGCGTGGACCGCAATGATGACTTTCCTTGGTGTCTTTAAAAAATTATTTGGTCCTGATATCTTCTTGTGGATGAATGCTGCATACTACGGGCCAGCGTTACCTGTTTTGATATTAAACTTAACGTTTGGCAAAAAAATGGATCTAAGATGTGGAAGTTACAATGGATACATGGTACGTGGTGTAGGTTGTTCTTTAATCTTAGGTATATTAATGGCAATGCATCCGTCCATGGCACCTATTGGTGGACAAACCTGGGTCTTAATCGAATCTTTTCTTATTGGTTGTTTTGGTGGAATGGCGTATGGTTGCGTATTTTCGTTCAATGCTATCTTTAGTAAAACCTGCGCTTCGGTCTTTTCAATGGGCATGTTTGCTCCTGGATTTGTATTCATGGCATTTCAATTATCGACTGATTTTTCCAGTGGACCTAAAAGAAAAATTGGTTCATTAAGTCTGGCACATATACATTGGATAATAGCGGCAGCGTTGTCGTTTATTGGTGTTGTTGCGTTGTTTCTTCTATTAAATCATCCATACAGCAAACAACTATTGACAGAAAACGATGTAGCTTTGAAAAAAGAAGCAGCTAAAAAAGAGTTTGAAACGAATAATTTACATGCATTGTCGGGTGGTAAAAGCAGTGAAAAAAAAGAAGAAGACATTGATTCTAGTATGTCTGGTGTTGCAAAATTGTTAGGCATTGCATTAATTTCTATTTTTGTTTCAATCTTTGCTATTGTTGCGATCACTACATATTTTACTAAAATTGCCAGTGATGGATTAGTAGGTAACGCTGCATTGCCAGTCACTTTGTTCTACGTCAAAAACAGCACTGATTTCTTAGGCAGATGTTTTACCTTACTACCTTTATGTATACGAAATCAAAAAGTATTAGGTGTCAGTGTTGGACTACGTTTCTTATTGGTACCAATGTTTTTCATCTATGCAGTAGCTCTTCCTTTTCATTCGGATATATTTTTATTACTCTTGGTAGCTGTTTCCGGTTTGACAAGTGGATATATAAATACATGTTGTTTTGTGGTTGCTGGAAGTTACATGAAAAATCCAGCATTGAAATCATCTGGTGCCGCACTTATGAATATTTCATTTCAAGCTGCATTAATTGTTAGTATTTCGTTCGGTGCAATTTTATCTTTTGCTACGTTGCCTACGGGAGGTGTTGTTGGAAATATTACGAATGCGACATTAAAATTATAGAATATACAACGTAGATAAAAAAAAAACTACCGAACGATATACATGTATGTTAATGAGATATAATGTCATCAAATATTCCATCAGCCATCAGTATAACAAATTAATCGCCAGAAGCTATGCTGCAATCACGCTACACTACGTAGATATACGTAAGTTCAATATCTCAATATGGTACAAACAAAAATAATAACTACCTTTATCTTAAATAAGGTAGAAGCAAGCATTAATAATAATATAACAAAATATTTAAATTATGAATAATTTATAAATACTCTTAACTTGTATTATTATACCTTCTGCACACACAACTATTTAACTTGTACGTGTAATCAAAACCAATCTACAATCTAACCAAGAAATAAATAAAAAAAAGTCAAAACAACAAAACAAAAAAACAAAAAATAATTCAATCGCGAATATCTTTGTCTGAAAAATTAAATATCAACCATCCCCATCATTAAGAGCACATAATCCGTTGCAAACAGAACCAATTCTGTAATACAATCTGCACATCCACACGACAGTAATATTCCTATTTACAATAATTTCGTAAATTTCCAAATTTCCCAATTACTGGATACAATTAACACCATATCACCTGAAAATCTATATAATTTTTCCTATGGAACTTGGTTCACACGCTCATCCAGGATCAGGATCACGTGCTCGATCAAACAGTACCACTGTCAATCGGTCGTTTCAATTTCTTTGCATCAAAGTGAATAAATGGCGAGGCAGATACCAACGAATATTACATCTCGTCGGCGCAGGGTTATCAACGAATGATCCATCAACACCAAACAAAGTTACTAACAATTGGAGATGGAGTCAAGTTACCAAATGTACAGCAACCATTGATAACCCCGAAGAAATTGTCATTGCTTTCGGTTCGTCTGAAGCTGCTCTTCGCATTCTTGTTGCACCACGTACCCGTCCATATTTATTAGACGCTTTTTATACTTTAGCACATGCTTCAGTAGGTGCACAAACATTTCTATCTAATGAATCATTGAGTAAAACAAGTCAAGATTTTCATGGAACAATAGGAGATATCAATCAAAATAGCATGCAGGAATCGCCCTTCTCTGCGTGTACATTTCATATCTATACCACTTATTTTGAAATTAAAACACAACAACATCAAGAAGAAGCCATTTCATTTCGTGACGTAATAGCAGTATGGTATGTAACAAATGATGAAAAAAGAAGTAGTATTGATGCAGAACAAAAGGTAAAGACAGAACAGAAGGAACAGAAGAACACAGATCAAGATCTCAAAACAGAAAACAAAGATACCGAAACGAAAACTACAAATATCCAAACAAAAATAGGAGGAATCTATCTGATTGTATCTACAGGAGGTGTTGGAAAAGGTAGATGGTATGAAATGGAAAATGGCCCAAAACTTGTTAATATCCTTCGTGCTGGTGTTCGGAGACTCGGTGGTACAATTAGTGGAAGTAGTTCAGGTGGAGATGGATTAACATTTAATAAAGCACAATCAGCACATGGAATATTATTTTCAGATACACATACAATAGCAGCAATTTCTAAAAGCAACAACAACAACAACAACAACAACAACAACAACAGCAGCAATGAATCTTCTTCGTCAAATACCACCACTTTAGAAACCAAAGTATTGGAAGCAGGACGTGCTTATACTTCTTATCTATTACGTGATCCATTATTATTTGAACGTAAAATTAAATCTGGTATCAGTTTTTCAAATCGATGTGTCTTAAAAAGTAGCAATACGAGTGGTGGATTGCCTTCAATTTTAATATTTTCAAGAGAAACATATAAATTATCAATTACAACCAGAACCATTGTCACGCGAAGAACAGATTCAAAACAAACTGTCGTGGATATATTACTGTTATCACATTGTGTCGAAATACATGCTTATCCAACTATGGTCAAATGTCTGTATTCAAATGGTGCTAAACGAGTGTATGATTTATCTTCTGATGAAATAGACATTAACAATAATACTAATACCGATCCCAACAAAACAGTAGGAAAATCAGTAGGAGAATCGGTAGGTTTACTTACATCTACTTTAATTGATGCGTGTCGAAGAGTAGGCAATGATATTGTAACGTTGTATCTCTACAAAACCAAACTCAATGTCGATAAAGATGACGATGGCATCACTTTAGGTATAGGTACAGAGAATGGTAGTACTTTGAATACATTGTCACCTTCTCGTATTGTACCATTGCATACACAAACGGAACCCATCGGTAGATCTAAAATTGATCGTGCCTTAAGAAAAGCAATTGAATTGACTTCCATCAAAACATTATCCAACATGGCTACCGATATTCAAACTTGTCTTCGTACACTTATTGAACAACCAACTCATGGTATTTTACCATCAACATCTTCCGTTTTCAATTCTTCTTCTTCCACTTCAACTACTTCTACTTCCACTTCACCAGTGACTTTACCTACATCCACTTCACCAACTTCCACCACTTCTACAAATTCTACAAGAAGAAAATCATGGGAAGTACAAAACACAGAATTCATAGCAAATCTTCAAGAACGTGAAAAAAACAAACAAGTAGCTTTAGCTGCACTGTCACTAGCTCTTGCTGCAATGGCTTCTCTCAACGTCAATACTACGACCGATGCATCTACTTGGGTCAGTGGTCCCAGTACTTTACGAAAAACAACAATGGCCAGTGCTATTCGAACTACCTTATCGGTCTTAGATTTAGTTCACATGTTATTTGATACAGGTACTGAAAGAGATGTTCTCAAAATGAGAAAAGAAAAACAAATCAGAAATCAACGTTTATCTACCACAGTTTGTTGCCTGCATCGATTAATCTGTACTGAAACTGGGTATGAAATATTTCTACAAACAGCAGAGCAACATTGGAAAGAAAGACCAATACATATCGGCGGAGGTGGTGGTTCTTCTACTAATAATGAAAAAAGTAATATGGTAGTAGAAGATCGAGGTGTTGGATCAGGAACCAGTGCTAGTCTTGGGTTGTTGTCGTTGCGTCGTGCCAGTCAAGTCAATGCTACTGTTTGTCACCAAGTGTTACGTCTGTGGCTTCATGTATGTGATCCATTACGTAAAAGAAGAAGAAGAGTACGAGTAGCCGTACCTTTAGATAGAAGAAGAGATGAAGTTTCAGTTGTATTATTTCCACCAGGATCAGCTCGGTTAAGTGTAGGTGCCTTGTCTTCTTCTGTATCTGAATTGACGGGCAGTGGCAGTGGTTGGAGACGAGAAAAAGAATACTGTGCCAGTGTTTTAGATTTATTGAGTTGTAACACACAGGGATATACCGATGAAGGAGCTATGGTTGGAACATTAATGAATTGGTTAGATGTAGGAGCCGTTACTAATGGTACTGTAGAAAGAAGAGAAGAAAGTTTTCCAATTGAAATGCAAAATGTATTGAGATGTACTACAATGTCTTTATTGGATGTGCTGTTAATTCCTGTCATGGGTAGTTTTGATGAAGATGGAGAAATTCTGGACGACGAAGAACAAGAAGATCGTTTATTGTTACACGCAAGAGATGCATCGGGTGAAGAAAATGTCTTTTTAACTGAACAAGAAAGAAGACAAAGAAATGGAACGATTGGATCAGATAGATCTTCTTCTTCTTCTTCTTTATCCGAACGATCTATGTCTTTAAAGAGTGGTACAAGTAGTAGAAGAGGTAGTGAAAAATACAGTGAACGAGGTGGTCGTTCAATATCACCGTTGTCTTCCAATAATCTTGCAACTTCATCTTCGTCATCTTCTTCTGTAGGTTTGTTTCGTTCTATGAGTTTAGCGAGAGAAGACAGTACAAGAAGCGATGGAATATCCTCCAATGATTATATAAAACTTCAACGATTAGATGTAATACGAAGGCAACGAAGAATCATGCGAGACATTTTAGGAGGTTGTGTTTCTTCCAATGGCCGTCTGACTGTTTTAGAACTGCTTCGTGATTGCAATATTGCAACACGTGGATATGCTGCTTATCTTTTGGTACAACTGTTGGATAGTGGACGACAAAACGACAAGACTGCTGCTTCATCTGCTACATCTCCCACAACATCTTCTTCCTCTTCCTCTACTACATCTATATCACCCAGATTGTTTTCCTCTTCGACACCTTCTAATACACCACCTTTATCTTTGTCTTCGACTTCTCTGAACAGTAACAGTACTCTGGCTTCCACGACATCTACTTCTACAGTGCCACGTACTAGTACATTGAGTAATGGAACTTCGTCTAAATTATCTAGAGCTATTCGTAGAATGAGAAGAACAACTCGAACAAAAGATTCTATATTATTATCCAATGCTACAACAACAACACCCAACAATAAAAATAAGAAAGATAGAGTACCAATATTAACTTCTAGATCCAAATCTCCTGTCACTAATGATAATGGTTCTCCTTCTTCTCAAATGTCACCACTTCCTGCTACTACTGCTGCTTCTTCTTCTTCTTCTTCAAGATCTCATCCTTCACAAAGTAAAAGATATTCTAAAATTTTCAGAGCTAGACATTCATCGACATCCCGAACAAGAACAAGAGTAGTGACAGATTTTGTAGAACGTGGTGATGTCTTGTGGCATTTAGAAACATTGGCAGAAGTTAACGATAGCACCAGTACTGTCAGTACTACCAAACCCAACAATACGATTGAACTTGAAAGAATTCTTTCCACTTTAATTCTAAGCGCAGTCTTGTCTTGTGCTGCTTGTACTTTACGAATTGATGACCAAGTACATCATCGTTCATGGACAACTAAAAGATCTAGAAACAGAAATGCATCTGTTGTAGACAGACAACGAAGTCGATTTTTAGAAAGATCGACACGATTGCATCATGATGATCCAGCTACTGATCCAGGTGTTGCTTCTGCCGATGCCTGTATAACTGTTGTTTTAAAATCACTTCCTGTTGGTTTTCGAAGAGTCTCTGGATTAGATTGGTTATCGACATCTAGTTGGTTTCGTTGGTTGACTTTAATACGATCGAATCACAACGATGTATTGCTACGTTGGGGAAATACACATCGAACAATCATGGTCGAAGCGTTGCAAAAAGAAAGAAACACTTTAGAATTTGGTAGAAATAGTGTAACTTCAGATGGAACACACGGAGATCCTGTTCGATGGAATCACAGAGCTTTTGAAATTCAATACAATAAATATGATACAAAATATGGTACAAAATATGATACAAAATATGATACAGAATGTGATGCATCAAACAACACTACCAGTAATCAAAACACTCAATCTCAACAAGATACCAAACAGATAGGCATGGAACAAATAGACCAGCAACAAAATGAGGGTGAATGTAGTCAATTACTTGTAGGTGGTTTATGGCTTCAATCTTTAGCCTCACGTACTTTATCTTCCGATGTTTCTTTATTATTAATTGATCGTTGTGAACATTTATGGATCTGTCTTCAACGTGAATACATCAGTATTAGTATTTATTTGAGTACTACAACTGAACAGTTAAACAGAGATCACGAACTAGTCACCAAATTATCATGGATATCAATTGTTATGGCACGTTTAATTTCATTGCGGTACGAAGATTTGTGTGGCAACGACGATCCGTTTATATTTATTTCTCATGTTGTAAGTACATTGATTCGTGTTGGAAACCAAACACCTGAATCACTGTTGTCTACTTCGACGACCATTTTATTGCGTAATTTAGTGGTGCTTACTCGTCATTATGCAGAAGCACTGTGTAAACAAGCCTTTCAACCAACGATGCAACAGATTGATTTGCAACCTCCTGTACATCATGTATTAGTAGATATAGCATCACAAAAAATTCATACGATTGCCTCTGTATCTGCGGTTGATATATTGCATCGCATGGTATCTCTTCATCCGCATTTACCTTGTGGTGGGAGTCTTCGTCAACGTGGCCGTGTACCGTCACGTCCACTTCCTACTGCACCCGTTATAGTCTCCAAACATGAATTGAATCGTCTTGTTGCATTGTTAAGTATGGATACTATGTCTAATCAAAAAAAAGAAGAAAAAGAAGAAAAAGAAGAAAAAGAAGAAAAAGAAGAAAAAGAAAAAAAAGAGAAGGGTAATACTAGTTGTAGTGAAGATCAATGTATTCTGGTTGGACGTGTTGCAGAAACACTTGATGTATTAGTACGTACTGTAGTTGTTGGTGAAACAGACGTCAAAATAGTGCAATGTGGTGCTGTGTTGTTTTCATTTCGTGCTATACTTTCTGTAGATTTAAATCAAGAAGAAAAGAGAAAGAAAAAAGAAGAAGAACAACCACGCCGTATTGTATCACGTGCTTTGGAATCCATTTTAAGAGAAGAAAGAATAGAAGAGGAGACAGCAGCAAACGATTTGTGTTCGTTTGTTCAATGTACAAAAACATCTGTTGTTTCTTGTCGCGTTGTAGAAGCATGGCAAGCAGAGCAAGAAGAAAAAGAACAAGAAAAAGAACAAGAAAAACAAGAAAAAGAACAAGAAAAACAAGAAAAACAAGAAAAACAAGAAAAACAA
>Ga0075441_10001232_pt1 | contig 12452 bp, 10 predicted proteins | sample CoawatmetaG00DNA_FD_71582 | JGI IMG/M metagenome (GOLD analysis project Ga0075441, IMG submission 71582) | Marine microbial communities from the West Antarctic Peninsula - Coastal water metaG002-DNA | ecosystem: Environmental > Aquatic > Marine > Coastal | place: Atlantic Ocean: West Antarctic...
GCAGTGATTCCTAAATTTGTAAGTCAATTAATGAAAGGAGAATCCCCAATAATTAATGGAGACGGAAATTACTCAAGAGACTTCACATACATAGATAATGTGATACAAGCAAATTTATTGAGTTTGGTGACTAACAATAAAAAAGCGATTAATACAGTATATAATGTAGCTTATGGTGATCGTAATACATTGAACGATTTAATGGGAATCCTAAAAGAGTATTTATCTGAGTTCGATTCTGAAATTTCAGACATAGAGGTCATATATGGTCCAAACCGAGCAGGTGATATTCCTCATTCACACGCAAGCATAGATAAAGCAAAAGACAATTTAAATTATAACCCACAGTTTTCTCTTCAAAAAGGGTTAGAGGAGGCTGTGAAATGGTATTGGAAAAATTTATAAATAAATATGAAAAAAGATAAAATTGCAATTATAGGATTGGGATATGTTGGTTTACCATTGGCAAGACTCTTTGCAACGAAATATTCGGTAATTGGTTTTGACATTAATATTGACAGAATAACTGAATTAATGTCTGGTGTTGATTCAACCTTGGAGGTGGATAATGAAACTTTACAATCTGTATTGATAGATGAAGACTCTAATGAAATTGGACTCTTTTGTACAAATCAAATAGACAAAATCAAAGATTGTAACTACTATATTATAACTGTTCCAACTCCTGTAGATAAAAATAATAGACCCATTTTAACACCACTTTTGAAGGCTAGTGAATCCATTGGATCGGTTTTAAAAAAAGGAGATATTGTAATTTATGAATCAACCGTTTATCCGGGGGCTACTGAAGAAGATTGTGTTCCAGTTCTAGAAATAGTTTCAGGACTTAAATTTAATAAAGATTTTTATGCAGGTTATTCGCCCGAGAGAATTAATCCTGGAGATAAAGAACATACAGTTGAAAAGATACTTAAAGTAACTTCAGGATCGACAATCGAAGTTGGAGAAAAAGTGAACAACCTCTATAAATCTGTAATTACTGCTGGTACCCATATGGCCCCAACAATAAAAGTTGCTGAAGCCTCTAAAGTAATTGAAAATTCGCAACGTGATATTAACATTGCTTTTGTAAATGAATTAGCGAAGATTTTCAATCTTTTAGAAATAAATATCCACGATGTTCTAGAGGCAGCTGGAACAAAATGGAATTTCCTTCATTTTAAACCAGGTTTAGTTGGTGGGCACTGTATTGGGGTAGATCCTTATTATTTGGCTCAAAAGGCACAAGAAAATGGATATCATCCTGAAATTATTTTAGCTGGACGAAGATTAAATGATGGCATGGGAGATTATGTGGCCTCTCAGATTGTAAAATGCATGATAAAAAAAAATATTACTGTAAACTGTTCTAAGGTACTTGTTTTAGGGATCACATTTAAAGAAAATTGTCCAGATGTAAGAAATACTAAAGCAGTAGATCTTGTAATCGCATTGAATGATTATGGAACTAATATCACAATTCATGATCCTTGGGCAGATGAAGATGAAGTGATGCGCGAATATGGTTTAGAATCTTTAAAATCTATACCCAATGGAAAGTTTGATGCAATTATTTTAACGGTATCCCACAATAAATTCAAAGAACTTGATCTTTTATCATTAAAAAAACAGAATGCTATAATTTATGATGTAAAAAATTTTTTAGACAGAAATATAATTGATGCTAATTTATAATAAATAAAAATGAATATTACCGTTATAGGATCTGGGTATGTTGGCTTAGTTTCAGGAACATGTTTCGCAGAAATGGGAAATCACGTTACTTGCGTAGATATAGATTCAGTCAAGATTGAAAAATTAAACCAAGGTATCATCCCTATTTTTGAGCCTGGTTTAGAAACTATGGTTATAAAAAATGTAAAAAACAAGAATTTGTTTTTTACAACGAAAATAGGTGAAGCTTTACAAAATTCCGAAATTGTATTTATAGCCGTTGGAACCCCTATGGGAGATGATGGATCTGCTGATATACAAAATGTCCTAGCTGTAGCAAAAGCTATTGGTCAAACAATGCAACAAAGATTGATTGTAGTTGATAAATCTACAGTACCTGTAGGAACTGCAGATAAAGTAAAGGCGACTATTCAAAAAGAGTTAGATGCACTAAATTCTGATTTACAATTTGATGTAGTTTCTAATCCTGAATTTTTAAAAGAAGGTGCAGCGATAGCTGATTTCATGAAACCAGATAGAATAGTAGTAGGTGTAGAAAGTGATTACGCTAAAGATAAGATGAGACAACTATATCATCCTTTTTGTATGTCTAGAGATAAATTTATTGCTATGGATGTTCGCTCTTCTGAAATGACAAAATATGCTGCCAATGCAATGTTGGCTACTAAAATATCTTTTATGAATGAAATTGCCAATATCTGCGAAAAAGTAGGGGCAGATGCAAATCAGGTAAGAATCGGAATCGGTTCAGATCAGCGTATAGGATACAACTTTATTTATCCTGGTGCAGGTTATGGAGGTTCTTGTTTTCCAAAAGATGTAAAAGCACTAACAAAAATAGCCAAAGAAAATGGTTATACTGCTCAATTGATCACCGCAGTAGAAGTAGTAAATGATGCACAGAAATTAGTAATCGCTCAGAAAATTGTAAGCCGTTTTGGAGAAAATTTAACAGGACTTACTTTCGGTATTTGGGGCTTGGCATTTAAACCAGGAACTGATGATATGAGAGAAGCACCAGCTATTTATGTAATCAAAGAATTAGTGAGAAGAGGTGCTATGATAAAAGCATATGATCCGAAAGCAATGCTTGAGGCAAAAGAACATTACCTGAATGGAGTTCAAAATATAACGTATGTTACATCGATGTATGATGTTTTAAAAGACTCAGACGCTTTAGTATTATTAACCGAATGGAAAGAATTTCGCTCGCCTGATTTTGAGGAGATGAAAATGCAATTGAAAACATCTGTTATTTTTGATGGACGTAATCAGTATAATACATTTGATGTTGAGGCAAAAGGATTTGAATATTATCAAATAGGAAAAAAGTAAATGAAAATATTAGTAACTGGTGCTGCAGGTTTTATTGGCTATCATTTATCAAAAGCTTTACTAGACAAAGGTTATCAAATAGTAGGTATTGATAATATTAATGATTATTACGATATCAATTTAAAATATGCACGCTTAAAGGAATTAGACATTAACAGAGAAGATGCAGAGCATTTTTTTAAATCCTCGACCAATACTTCAAAGACATTTACCTTCGTTCGAATGAATCTAGAAGACAGAAAGGTGTTACCAGAATTGTTTGAAAAACACAAATTTAATGTTGTTTGTAATTTAGCTGCACAAGCTGGGGTTCGTTATTCACTTGAAAACCCTGAGGCTTATATTGATAGTAATATTACTGGTTTCTTAAACGTATTGGAATGTTGTCGCAAGTATAAAGTAAAAAAATTGGTTTATGCAAGTAGTTCTAGTATCTACGGTAATAGTGATGATGTACCATTTATTGAAACTGCTAATGTTAATAATCCTATTAGTTTATATGCAGCAACGAAAAAATCTAATGAATTAATGGCACACAGCTATAGTCATTTGTACAATATAGAAACCATAGGATTACGATTTTTTACAGTCTATGGCCCATGGGGAAGACCAGATATGGCCATGTACTTATTTGCTGATGCTATTTTAAATAATAAACCTATCAAAGTGTTTAATAATGGTGATCTATACAGAGATTTTACATATATCGATGACATTATTAAGGGGCTCCTTAGCACCTTATTAGTGAATTCTAAAAATACCGATCCTTATAAATTATATAATATTGGAAATAGCAAGCCAGTAAGATTACTTGATTTTATTGAAGCTATTGAAGCTAATTTAGCGGTTAAGGCTAAAAAAGAGTTCTTACCGATGCAAGATGGAGATGTCAATAAAACATGGGCGAACGTTTCTTCAATAATTAATGATTATAATTATGAACCAAATACTAACATAGAATCGGGTATAAAAAATTTTATTGATTGGTACAAAGATTATAAATAAAGATTTCTTATGGGTTATACGCCAAAGCAAATTAATTTAGGATATAAATCGGACTCATTAAAAATAACCTTAGTGTCTACTTCATCGACATTTCTAGAAGAAGCGTTAAAATGGTAAAGAAAAACTTAAACATAAAAAATAGAATAATGAAATATTTTGCACACGAAACGGCTGTAGTCGACGAAGGCTGCGTTATTGGTGAACATACTAAAATTTGGCATTTTAGTCATATTATGACTAATTGCGAAATTGGAGAAAACTGCAATATTGGTCAAAATGTTGTAATTTCTACTGATGTAATTTTAGGTAGCAACGTAAAAGTACAAAATAATGTATCTATATACACTGGAGTAGTATGTGAAGATGACGTTTTTTTGGGACCTTCTATGGTATTTACAAATGTTATAAACCCCAGAAGTGCAGTAAATCGCAGAAATGAGTACATGTCTACAATAGTTAAAAAAGGCGCTAGTGTAGGTGCGAATGCAACCATTGTTTGTGGAAATAATATTGGAAAATTTTCATTCATAGGAGCTGGTGCTGTGGTTACTAAAGAAGTACTTAATTATTCACTAGTTGTTGGAAATCCATCTAAACACATTGGCTGGGTAAGTGAATATGGTCATCGATTGAAGTTTAATGAAAACGGAATCGCCACTTGTCCTGAAAGTAATCAAGATTATTTATTAAAAAAAAATAGAGTAAAAAAAATTAAATAGATGAAAAATTTTGCACTTATAGGAGCCTCTGGTTATATAGCTCCAAGACATCTTAAAGCAATAAAAGATACAGATAACAATTTATTAGCAGCACTCGATCGATTTGATAGTGTTGGAATAATGGATAGTTATTTTCCAGATGCTGATTTTTTTATTGAGACGGAACGTTTTGATAGGCATTTGGAGAAGTTAAAATATGACAGAGGATTAGCGATAGATTATTTTAGTATTTGTACTCCTAATTATCTTCATGACGCACATATTCGTATGGCGTTGAGAAGAGGTGCAGATGCTATTTGTGAAAAACCTTTAGTACTTAATCCTTGGAATTTAGATTCTTTAAAAAAAGTAGAAAAAGAATCAGGGAATAAAGTTTGGAATATACTTCAATTAAGATTGCATCAAAGCATTATTGATTTAAAGAAAAAAATTGACGCTTCACCTAAGGATAAAGTTTTTGATGTTGATTTAACGTATTTGACATCAAGAGGAAATTGGTATTATACATCTTGGAAAGGAGATAGCAATAAGTCTGGGGGTATCGCAACCAACATTGGCGTTCATTTTTATGATATGCTTTCTTGGATTTTTGGAGGTGTTAAAAAAAATATAGTTCATCTTCAAGCGCATGATAGAGCGTCTGGTTATTTGGAATTTGAAAAAGCAAGAGTACGTTGGTTTCTATCGATAAATTATGATGTTTTACCACAAGAAATTAAAGCGAAAGGTCAAAGAACATATAGATCGATAACTATCGAAGGAGAAGAACTAGAATTTAGTGGAGGTTTTGCAGACTTGCATACCAGAGTGTATGAGGGAATTCTAAAAGGAAATGGTTATGGTCTTGAAGACGCTAGACAAGCCATAGAAATAGTTCATACAATTAGAAATATTGATCCAGTTGGATTGAAAGGAGATTATCATCCATTTGCCAACAAAAAACTTACTAATCACCCTTTTCAAAAACACAATAAATTCTAATCCTAAAATAATTTATTTAGGAATCATTAATTCCATACATTAATGCTTTTCAACTCCTTTATATTCTTTATATTTTTACTTATAGTAGTTCCTTTATACTACAATTTAGGTGTTAAACATAGGAAGTTATTGGTATTACTTTCTAGTTATGTGTTTTATGGTTATTGGGACTATAGATTTACAATTCTTTTAGCAATCTCTACATTTGTAGATTTTTTTATAGGTAGAAAGTTATATGCGGTAGACAATAAAAACATTAAGAAAAGGCTACTCCTTTTAAGTGTCTGTGTTAATCTCGGGATTTTGGGGTTATTTAAGTATTATGACTTTTTTATTGATTCTTTTTCAGTTTTTGCTGGACAGTTTAATCAAAACTTAGATTATTTACATTTAAACATCATCTTACCAGTAGGAATCTCTTTTTATACTTTTCAAACGATGTCTTACACAATCGATATTTATAGAGAAAAGTTGAAGCCTACAAATAGTATAATAGATTTTGCAGTGTTTGTTTCTTTCTTCCCGCAGTTAGTAGCAGGGCCAATAGAGAGAGCAAGGAATTTATTACCGCAAATTGCAATTAATAAATTGCCATCTAAGGAACAAATCAATAGTGGTATTGTGTTGATTGTTCTAGGGCTCTTCAAAAAAGTATTAATTGGAGATACTACAGGAAGGATAGTTGATCAAGTTTTTAGCCAACCAGAATTGTATAAATCACCAGAGCTGCTGTCAGCTTTAGTTTTATTTTCTATCCAAATCTATGCAGATTTTTCAGGATACAGTAACATCGCAAGAGGAACGGCTAAATTACTAGGTTTTGAATTAATGAAAAACTTTGAACAACCTTATTTATCGAGAAATATAACTGAATTTTGGAGAAGGTGGCATATATCTTTGTCTTCATGGTTGAAGGATTACTTATATATTACATTAGGAGGAAATAGAAAGGGGAATTTTATAACATATCTTAATCTGTTTATTACAATGTTATTAGGTGGATTGTGGCATGGTGCAAGTTGGAACTTTGTGATATGGGGAGGTCTACATGGCTTGTATTTAGCAATTCATAAAATAATTTTAAAGAAAAAGAAAGTAGAGCTAACGGATTATGTATACAATGGATTCTATTCCTTTTCAAAGTATTTTTTACAAGTACTATTAACCTATATTATTGTATTGTTTGCTTGGTTGTTTTTTAGATCTACTGATTTTAATACCTCTAGCTATTTTATAGAAAAAATGATCTATTGGGAAACCAGTGATTTATCAGTAAGGTTTTTTAAAATAACATTTTTCTTTACTGTTGTTACATTGCTTTATGATTTTATTGAGTATCGTACAAAACAACACTCGTTTATTGTTTTAATTAGAAATAAACCATTAAGAATCGGGATTCTTTTGGCTATATTTTTAGTAACTCTATTATATATGTTTAATACTGAACCACTTCCTTTTATATATTTTCAATTTTAAAAATGAAATATCTTAAGCTATTTTTTGGATTTACTTTAGGGTTTTTAATAACCTTAGCGCTTTTAGAGCTTTTTCTTCAATCAGCAGAGGTAAATGCATTGACTAATGCAAAACAAGATAAGGTACTAGGTTCTCGTTTAAATCCTAATAGTAATTTTTTATATTTTAATGAAGGTTTTTCTATTGGAAAGGTTAATGCATATGGTTATTATGGGCCTTCATACCCTAGAACAAAAGACGCTAATGTAGAAAGAATTGCTCTGATTGGTGATTCCTATGTTGAGGGCGTTCAGGTTTTTGAAAGGAATCATTTTAGAAATAAATTAGAAAATCTTTTAAATCAAGTAAATAACTCATCCAATAGCTACCAAGTTTTAAACTTTGGAAGAAGCGGTTTTAATCTTAATGATTCTTATTGTTACTATGAAAATTTTGTAAAACAGTTTAACCCTACAGTCAAGTTAATATTTGTTTCCCCTGGAGATTTAGTAAACAGAGGGCCTATAGCTTCTAGACCTTATGCATTATTGCAGAATGAAGATATCGTAATAGATTATGGGTTTAGTAAGTCTGAAAAATATAAATTTAAAGAATCTACAGCTGCTTTCCGTGGAAAAAGTGTAATTTTGGGATATATATTGAAAACATTAGAATTAATAAGAACTGATAACTATAAGTATATTTTATTTGGAAAGTTTTCATCAATTGGAGAGGTGACTGAAAGGAAAACGAAAAAAGAAAGAAAGAAAGAAATATTATCAGATATTACAAAAAAAATAATTCTTAAACTGAGAAATCAAGATTGCATATTTGTTGTTCATACTGAGACAACAGTAAATGATTATGATTATTTGGTTAAAGATTTTTTGGAGTTTTCTAAAGAAAATAAAGTCAAGGTAATAAACTTTTCACCACTATTTGAAAAATTGAAAACAAATAACATAAATTATAACTACTGGCCAGTAACAAACAAAAAAGGTCATTTTAATGAAAGAGGTCACAACGAGATTGCGAAATTACTTTATGAAATGATTAACAAGTCAAAAAATTAACCTTAATTAGAATCAAAATTTTTTTAAAAAATTATTATGAAATATAAAAAACCAAAAGTAATTGCCGAGATTGGCTGTAACCATAAAGGAAATATGGAAATAGCAAAAGAGCTAATTAGAGTAGCTAAAATATATTGTAGAGCAGATATTGTTAAATTTCAAAAAAGAAATAACAAAGAGTTATTAACGGAAGAGCAATATAACACACCACATCCCAATCCTGTAAATTCTTATGGGGATACTTACGGGGCCCACAGAGAATACTTGGAGTTTGATTTAAAACAAAACAGAGAATTGCAAGAATATTGCTACGAATTAGGGATTGAGTATTCTACATCTGTTTGGGATCTAACTTCTGCTAAGGAAGTTGCATCTCTTAATCCAAGAATGATTAAAATTCCATCAGCAACTAATAATAACTACGAGTTATTAGAGTGGTTAGCTCAAAACTATGAAGGAGAAATACACATTTCAACAGGGATGACTACAAAGAATGAGATTGATGAAGTGGTTGCTTTATTTGAAAAGCACTCAAGAGCTAAAGATTTGGTAATCTATAGTTGTACTTCCGGATATCCTGTCCCATTTGATAATGTAGCGTTATTAGAAATCTTAAATTTGAAAGAAAAATATGCCTCAAAAGTAAAGGCGATTGGTTTTTCAGGTCATCATCTAGGCATCGCAATTGATGTTGCTGCTTGCACGTTAGGTGCAGAATATATTGAAAGACATTATACGCTTGATAGAACGTGGAAAGGAACAGATCATGCAGCTTCTTTAGAGCCAGAAGGGTTAAGAAAGTTGGTTAGAGATTTAAAAGCTACACATGAATCTTTGACCTATAAAGAAAAAGAAATTTTAGATATCGAACAGGTACAAAGAGATAAATTAAAAAACAGAAAATAAATGTCTAATACTATAGCATTTGTACCTGTTAGAGGAGGTAGTAAGTCTATACCTGGTAAAAATATAAAATCGTTCTGTGGCAGACCTTTGGTATATTGGGTATTAAATGAACTTAATAAATCTGATTTAATAGATGAAGTTGTATTAGCAACTGATTCATTGGAAATAAAGAAAGTAGTTGAAGGGTTTAACCTTTCAAAAGTTGTTCTTTATGATAGAGATCAGCAAAATGCAGATGATTTTGCTAGTACTGAAAGTGTAATGTTAGAATACATTAACTATCAGCAAAATTTAAATGATGAAGACACATTTATATTAGTTCAAGCAACGTCTCCCTTTACCCAATCTTTAGATTTTGAATCTGCTTTAAATAAAATGAAATCTAGCCAATCTGAATCATTACTCTCTTGTGCTCTTATAAAAAGGTTTTTTTGGAACAAAGATGGGACACCTATTAATTATGACTATAATAATCGTCCAAGAAGACAAGATTTTGAGGGAGAGCTTGTGGAGAATGGAGCTTTTTATATAAATAAAGTGGGTAATATTAAAAAATCTAAAAATAGATTATCAGGGAAAATTTGTGTTTATGAGATGCCTGAGTATACCAGTGTTGAAATTGATGAGATAGAGGATTGGATTATTGCTGAATCTATTATGAAAAAAATACAATTGCCTATAGAAAAGTGTAAAATAAAACTTTTTTTAACAGACGTAGATGGTGTTTTAACAGATGCAGGGATGTATTATACTGAAAATGGCGATGAACATAAAAAGTTTAATACAAGAGATGGTAAAGGCATGGAATTACTTAGAAACGCCGGGATCAAAACAGGTATTATAACCTCAGAAAACACAGGAATTGTAACCAATAGAGCTAAAAAATTAAAAGTTGATTACCTCTACCAAGGTGCTGTAAGTAATAAGTTAGATATCATTAATGAAATTTGTAGAAAAGAAAACATTGGACTTGAAAATGTAGCCTACATCGGAGATGACATTAATGATTATCAAGCATTGAGTCAAGTTGGTTTGAAAGCATGTCCAAATGATGCAGTTTCTAAGATTAAAGGAATTAATGAAATAATAATTCTTGAATCAAAAGGTGGATGTGGAGCTGTTCGTGAATATGCAGAATTAATTCTAGAAAGTATTCAATGATATTAACTCGAATACTCAAGAAAATCAAACGAAAGTTCTACGATTCTCCTAAACAGAAATATAAGCTTGTCAGATATCATATAAGTATTGGTAAACTGATAACAAATAAATCTATTGTAAAGAATCAAGTAAATGTTAGAGATCTAGTAATTCATCTTTTTAACAAAGAATCAGAATTTCTAAGAATGGATACTGTTGTTAGATATCTTGCTATTGAACAATATAATGGAAAAAATGATGTTGGGTATGCATTATATAATAAAATGCAAACTACTCGGATGGGAGATAAAGGAATGGCAGCTTTAGATCATTTTAAACAATTAATTAAAAATATCCAATTATTAGGCTATTCCGAAAGTTCCTTCATAACAATAAATCGGAAAGGTTATTTAAAAGATGGTTCTCATCGCTTAGCTTATGCCATATATAGCGGTAAAACAAATTTACCAGCGTTATTTGTTGAGGATGAATATAGTGTTGACTTTTCTATAAATTGGTTTAAAGAAAAAAACTTCAATAAGGAGGATATACGGAATATTGAAAATGGGTTTCAAACAATAAAAGAAAAACTTGAAGTCTCATTTCCAATCATTCTATGGGGTTCGGTAGCAGATCATTTTGACGAAATTACGGAGCGATTACAAAAAAAATTCACGGTATTTAAGTCATTGGATATTAATTTTAAATCAAAAGAATCTTATTTTAACACTATAAAATCAATTTATAGTGTTGATTCAATTAGTGATTGGAAAGTTGAGAAGAAGATCAGTTATCTAAAAGAATACCCAACTAAAGCGCGTATTATTTCTGTTGATGTTCCCAACCCTGATTATAGATATAAAGGAAATGGTAGAGTAATTTCACGTACGATGGAAATTGAAAAAAGATCCATTCGTGAAGTTTATAAAGAGAAAGTTCCGCAATATTTTTATGATATTATTGTCCACATTGGTGATAACTACGACCATTCAAAGTACATCTTTGATCTAATGGGAGGTACCATTAAACTTCCCGATTACTTCAATAATATTGAGGAGTTATCATATTTTATGATTAAAAAAGAGGTGCCGTATCAAACTAGTGATTTTCCAAAATCATTTTGTTTGGGAAAGGACATAGACCTTATAGTTGAAGAAAAGGATTTCGAGGAATTATGTAATGAAACAGTTCTCTATTTTAATAAGTTTAAAAATACATTCACTATAAAAATTGAAGATAATAAGAACAGATATAAGCTCAGACTCGAACTTGAATCTAGACTTGTATTACAAATTGATATAAATATTTCAGTTGCTAATTTACCGCATAGATTTATAGAAGGATGTTTTGATAATATAGAAAATTCAACTGGCGTTAATTTGTTAACTGAAGCATATGAATATTTTATAAGAAAAGCGGAGGTTCAAAATAATCCACTAAAAAAACATCATTATGAATTTATACAAAAAACAAAAGATTCAGCTATGAATAAAATAGAAGAGATAAAAGAAAAATATTCAGAACTTAAAACCTTATTTGACAGCTAAACATTTAAACTTTGAACAATAAAATATATTTAGATATATCAAGTATTCTTAAGGATAAAATCCTATCGATGAGTGAAAAGAATGTGACTCCGGTATCATGGTCCGAATTCATTAAAATAGAAAGTGATGTCAAGGTAATATTAAATGATATTATAAAGCAAAACAAAAATAACAAAGCAATTTCGGATTTATTGCTAATTAATTATAAGGTATTTATCGAGTTGTCGAATTTAATTTTTAATTATGTTGCAATATGTCAATCCGATAATGAAGTAATTTATTCTCCTAATTCTAAATATTATAGATCTTTTGAGGAAAAAGGTATTCCAGGTCGTTCAATTATTGATCCTTTAAATATAAATAAACCAACCTTAAAGCGAAAAATTAAAAATAGGTTGAAATGGGTGAAATTATTTTTAAAAGCGAATAAACTAAACGATATCCTCCATTTTTCTAAAGTTGATTATATGTTATTTGAATCCGATTCTAAATACACATTGGAACATCTTAAGAATAGAAATTCATTGATAATTCCCATAAGTCTTACTCAAATAATTAATCGAAAAGAGAAAAAAAGAGAAATTTCTGAAAAAGAC
>Ga0075441_10001238_pt1 | contig 12417 bp, 9 predicted proteins | sample CoawatmetaG00DNA_FD_71582 | JGI IMG/M metagenome (GOLD analysis project Ga0075441, IMG submission 71582) | Marine microbial communities from the West Antarctic Peninsula - Coastal water metaG002-DNA | ecosystem: Environmental > Aquatic > Marine > Coastal | place: Atlantic Ocean: West Antarctic...
TTATCAAATTATTAGTATTTAAAGTTATAATTTTTTTTTATTCAATAATTGTAGCTATCTATTATTTATCTTTCAAAATTCACTTAAAAACTGTAGTTTTGTTTTACTTATAATCATAAAATTTAATTAGAATATGGCCTTTGATATTGAGATGATCAAAAAAGTGTACGAAAACGTTGTAGAACGCGTTGATGCAGCACGTGAAATTACAGGGAAACCATTGACTTTAGCAGAGAAAATATTGTATAGTCACCTTTGGGATGGAAGTTCAAAAAAAGCTTTTGTTAGAGGAGAGGATTATGTAGATTTTGCTCCAGATAGAATTGCTTTACAAGATGCAACAGCACAGATGGCTTTGTTGCAATTTATGCAAGCTGGTAAAACCAAAGTTGCGGTTCCTACAACAACACACTGTGATCACTTAATTCAAGCTAAAAACGGGGCAAGTACAGATTTACAGTCAGCCTTAAATACAAGCAACGAAGTTTTTAACTTTTTAGAATCTGTTTCCAATAAATACGGTTTAGGTTTTTGGAAACCAGGAGCAGGAATTATTCACCAAGTAGTTTTAGAAAATTATGCATTTCCAGGAGGAATGATGATTGGTACAGATTCACACACAGTAAACGCTGGTGGTTTAGGTATGGTTGCTATTGGAGTTGGAGGTGCAGATGCAGTAGATGTAATGGCAGGTATGGCTTGGGAATTAAAATTCCCTAAATTAATTGGAGTAAAGTTAACCGGAAAACTTTCTGGTTGGACGGCTCCAAAAGATGTGATATTAAAAGTAGCAGGAATTGTTTCAGCAAAAGGTGGAACAGGCGCTATTGTAGAATACTTTGGTGAGGGTGCAACGTCTATGTCTTGTACAGGAAAAGGTACCATTTGTAATATGGGTGCAGAAATAGGAGCAACCACATCAACATTTGGTTATGACGAATCTATGGAGCGTTATTTACGTGCTACTGATAGAAGCGATGTTGCAGATGCTGCCAATAAAGTAAAAGAGTATTTAACAGGAGATGTTGAAGTATACGCAAATCCTGAAGCATATTTTGATCAAGTTATCGAAATTAACTTGTCTGAATTAAGTCCGTTATTAAACGGACCATTTACACCAGATTTATCTACAAATGTTGGAGCGGATATGACTGCTGCTGCAAATAAAAATGACTGGCCACTAACAGTTGAGTGGGGATTGATTGGTTCTTGTACAAACTCTTCTTATGAAGATTTATCGAGAGCTTCTTCAATTGCACAACAAGCAATCGACAAGGGTTTAAAAATGAAATCGGAATTAGGTATTAATCCAGGTTCTGAAAAAGTAAGATACACAGCGGATAGAGATGGTATTTTAGGTATTTTCGAAAGTTTAGATGCTAAGATTTTTACAAATGCTTGTGGACCTTGTATTGGTCAATGGGCTCGGTATGATGATCCTAAAAACGCACCAAAGAATTCTATTATTCACTCTTTTAATAGAAACTTTGCAAAGCGTGCAGATGGGAATCCGAATACGCATGCATTTGTTGCTTCACCAGAAATGGTTGCCGCAGTTGCTATCGCAGGTCGTTTAGATTTCAATCCAATGAAGGATACCTTAATCAATGAAAATGGAGAAGAGGTAATGTTAGATGAACCAACAGGATGGGAATTACCTCCAAAAGGTTTTGAAGTAAAGGATGATGGTTATTTAGCACCTGAAGAAGACGGAAGTCATGTAGAGATTTCGGTAAATAATGAGTCTGAAAGATTACAATTATTAGAACCTTTTACACCTTTAGGAAATGACATTTCTGGAGCAAAATTATTAATAAAAGCTTTTGGAAAATGTACGACAGATCATATCTCTATGGCGGGACCTTGGTTGCGTTTTAGAGGGCATTTAGATAACATTTCTAACAATTGTTTAATTGGTGCTGTAAATGCATTTGGTATGAAAACCAACTTTGTAAAAAACCAATTGACAGGAAATTTCGCTGGTGTACCAGATACTGCCAGAGCTTATAAAGCGGCAGGAATTCATACAATTGTTGTTGGAGATCACAATTACGGTGAAGGATCTTCTAGAGAGCATGCTGCAATGGAGCCAAGACACTTAGGTGTTGCTGCCGTTTTAGTGAAGTCTTTTGCTAGAATTCATGAAACGAACTTAAAGAAACAAGGAATGTTAGGTTTAACATTTGCAAATGAAGCAGATTACGATTTAATACAAGAAGATGATACCTTTAACTTTGTAGATTTAAATGAATTTACTCCTGGGAAACCTTTAACGATAGCGGTTTTACATGCAGATGGTTCTAAAGATATGATCATCGCAAATCATACTTATAATGCAGGACAAATTGAATGGTATAATGAAGGTTCTGCCTTAAACTTAATTAAAAAAGAAAATGCTTAATAGTTAAGTATGTAATATAAAACTCTCGATGAAATTCGAGAGTTTTTTTGTTTTATAAATTATGAACACAAACAACTTCAATCAGTTTTTGAATCAGATTTCAGATGTTGCACTTCCTGTAATCGATACTAAAATTCCTTTAGATAGTTATATTCCTATAGATATTTCTGAAAAAAACACAGATTTATCAAAGTTTAATGTGGCTTCTGCAGAAGAATGGGAAATTTACATAACCTCTTATTTAGGTAAGCATAAGAAGCAGGTTGCTTTTGGTGGCTATATTGAAAAAAGAAATCTCTATGATAGGAGCGATTATTTTAAAAACGTTGCTGAAAGTGACAAGAGAAATATTCATTTAGGAACCGATTTATGGTGCAAAGCACATACAGAGGTGTTAGCAGTGTTGGCTGGAGAAGTACATAGCTTTCAGCACAACAGTAACTATGGCGATTACGGGCCAACTATTATTTTAAAACACGTAATAAAGGACGAAATCTTCTATTCTTTGTACGGCCATTTATCAACGCAATCCATTGAAAACATTAAAATTGGTGCAGCTGTTTTGCAAGGACAAGTTATCGGAACTTTGGGAGTTGCTGCTGTAAATGGAGAGTACGCACCGCATTTACATTTTCAAATTATTAGGGATTTAGAAGATAATTTTGGTGATTATCCGGGAGTTGCCTCTAAAAATGACATTCCGTTTTATAAGAGTAATTGCCCAGATCCTAATTTATTATTAAAAGTAGTACCACTAAATTAATATTTATTAGTCTAAAAAAAATGCCCAAAATAAAACCTTGTTTTAAATGGGCATCAACGAACCAACCAGTTGTTTTATTTTATATTTATTCTTAAAGGCATTTTATATATTTCACCTTTTTTAACTCCTTTTACAGTAACAATTTTGTAGTTTAATTTTCTTTTTAAGAAGTAATTTAATTCTGAAACATTAGAGTCTACAGACAATACAACTACTTCATTTTTATTATTTACTATAAAAGAAACCTGCGCAGTAGTTGCTTTGTTTAATTCAATCGGAATATTTTTTCCAATAAAAGAAGAGAGTTCAGAGCTTAACGTTTTAATTCCTTTTTCAGGATTGGTTGCTGTTGCCGAAGTAGAAAATACTGTTGACAAACTGATCACCATAATTGCAATAATTGTTTTAAAATTTTTCATAATAATTGTTTTTATATTTGTGTTATATAGTAAAGACGACAACAATTTAAAAATGTTTCAAGAAGTTTAGGCTTTGGGATTTAATTAACGCTATTTAACTAAAATTAGGGAAAATTGAATTTTTTTTTGAAATTTCATCAATAAAAAAAGAGCTATTTCTAGTTTTTTTATTTCAAGACACTCTATATGAGTAGTTTAATAAGGGTATAGAATGTGGTGGCTCATTGAATTTTATATCTATACTTTGAAGTCTTTTATAAATAATGAAGGAGATTAAAGAGATGAAAGTGCTGTTTTTATGAAGGTTCTAAAACCTGTTCTATACTTTTTAATATAATTTCACACCCCTTTTTAAGCTCCTCATCTGAGATGGTAAGTGGAGGAGAAATTCTCATTGCACGACCTTCAAATAGTAAAAAGAAGAGAATTAATCCGTTTTCTAAACATTGAAGAATAATTTGTGCGGCAATATCTGGCGTTTCAACAAGTGCTGCCAGCATTAAACCTCTTCCTCTAATTTCATTGATAGCTGGATGCTGTAAATGCTTTCTTATAATTTGTTCTTTTCGTAAACTTTCAGCTAATAAATTTTGATCTAAAATTTCTGTTACGGTTGCTTTTCCTGCCGCAGCAATTACTGGATGCCCAGCAAAGGTAGAAATATGACCTAATTTAGGATTGTCTTTCAATAAACCCATCATTTCAAAGGAAGAAATAAAAGCACCAATAGGCATTCCACCACCTAAGCCTTTTCCTGTAATGATAATATCTGGAACTACATTGTAATTTTCAAACCCCCAAAAAGTACCTGTTCTGCCAATTCCGGTTTGAATTTCATCTAGAATTAAAAGCGCACCAACGGCATCACATTTCTGTTTTACCTTTTGTAAAAAATAATCTCTAGGCTCAATAAAACCAGCGCCTCCTTGTATTGTTTCTAAAATTACAGCAGCTGTTTTTTTTGTAATTTTGTTCAAACAAAATTCACAATTAAAAGCTATAAACTTCGTACCCGGAATTAGAGGTCTAAATGCTTGATTTTGCCTTTCTACTCCGGAAACACTCATTGCTCCCATGGTGTTGCCATGATAAGAGTTTTTTGCAGCAATAATTTCCGATCTATTGGTAACTCTTTTAGCGAGTTTTAATGCCCCTTCTGTTGCTTCCGTACCTGAGTTTGTGATGTAAACTGAGTTTAAATTTTTAGGAGAGTTTTCCGCTAAAATTTTACACAATTCTACTTGAGGTTTCTGAATAAACTCGCCATATACCATTACATGAGCATACGCATCTAACTGATTTTTAATAGCATCTGTAACTTTAGGATGGTTGTGCCCCAAGCTATTTGCAGAGACACCGGCAACAAAGTCTAAATATGCTTTACCGGAAGTGTCATAAATATAACTTCCTTTTGCGTGTGAGATTTCTATCGCAAGAGGATGTGGAGAAGTTTGCGCTTGGTATTTGAAAAAATCCTTTTTCATTTAATTTTTGTTAAAGGAAGTTTCTTTCCTCTTTTTTTTAGAATTGTCTATGAATGCGCGTTTCTTGGCATCTTTGTTCCGTTTTTTAGGAGCTTCTTTCTTATTACCTTTCTTGAAAATGTCTTCCTTTGTCTTTGGTTGTTCACTTTCTCTCCAAATAAAACCTTCTAATTTTCTTGAGTCTTCTGGGAAAAGAGAGGGAGGATATGTTTTTCCTTCCGAAGTTTTTAAATATTTTATGGTGGTTATTTGTCCTTTTTCTAGTGTGAATTCAATATTGCTAGAAATTTCTTTTGTAATGGTTTCAATGCTATCGGTTGCTTCATTTCTGTTGTAGTAAACAGACTCTGCATTGCCTTTTACTAAAAGGTTGTTTAGTTTGTTTTCTGTAAACTTACCAAACATATTTCTTCCTTTTATTTGATTAAAATCCTTGGTAGATAAAGAATCTTTAGAAACTATAAAAGCATTGTTTAGTACTTTTAGTGAATCTAATTTTTCAGTTACTACGTCTGATAATAAATGAATGGTATCTCCTGTAATTTGATTCCCATCTGACCATAAAACAGGATTTATAAACATTTTAGTAACTCCGCTTGCTTGGTCTGTATGGATAGAATCGCACTTACCTTGTAAATCAGATTTAAATATTTTAACGTTATGATAGGTTCTTACAATTCTTTTTTCTGGAATTCCTGTAACTAACAACGTATCTCCATGAATAAATGTAGAGTCTTGCGCTACAATAGAAATGGCAACGGCTCTTTTGATAATAAAAAGCGAATCGTTATTTTCAAAGATCTCTGCATAATTTCCTCTAGTCACAAAGTTTTTTACGGTATCTATTACTTGTATGTTGTTGGTGGCAGAAGCAAATCCCTTTTTTTTATCATAGTACAAGCTATCACCTTCTACTGTTCTTTCTTTGAGGTATAGCTTTGCATTCTTAACAAAATAAGAAATATCTGTTTTTGTATTGTAGAAACCACGTTCGCAATAGATTTTATTTTCGTTCTCTGTATTGGTGATGGTAGAAGGACCGTACAAATAAGTTAAACCAGAATTTGTATAATAGTCTAAATGATCGGAAACTAAGTTGTGTTCCGGATTTACAACACTTACTCTTGTGGTGGCAGTAAATTTCTTTGTTTCTAAATAATAGGTTCCGTTTTTACTCTTTAAGGTATTGGTTTTGTCTTTTATGGTTGCGTAGCTTTGGTAGTATAATTTCTGATTCAATCTGTCAAACTGCAAGGTGTCTGACGTCAACGTCATTTCTGGGTCTTTTAAAACCACATTTCCCCAGGACAATGCTTGTTTAGAGTTGGCGTCGTAATCTAAATAATCACTTGTTTGTGTAATGGTATCTCCTTGATTGACAACTACATTTTCTAAGGCTTTAAAGAAATTCTCTTTCTGATAAAATAAAGCTTGCTTGCAGGTAAGTACAGCTCCGGCATGTATCATTTTAACGTTACCAATTAGAACAGTGGCTCCAGGGTATTTTTCTTCATCTACATATTGTTGCGCTGCAGAATAGGTCATTTTTTGAGATTGTGAAAATCCCAAGCAATTGAATAGGAGGAAAGTGAATATAATTAGTTTGTTCAAAAGGTCTATTTTACACAAAAATACAGAAAAGATTACCTCTTAACTATTAAAGAAAAGCAAAAATTAAATATGTGGTAATAAAAAAGCATCTTTTAGAATTCTAAAAGATGCTTTTTATATACTTGTATAAATTATAATTATCTTACAATGGTTTGTTTTCTATCCGGACCAACAGAAACAATCTTTACAGGAACGCCTGTTTCTTTTTCTATAAAAGCAACGTAATCCATTAGATTCTTTGGCAATTGGTCTGCAGAAGTCATTTTTGTTAAGTCTTCATCCCATCCTTTAAATTCAGAATAGTTTACAGAAACATTTTCTGGTTCTATGTTGTAAGGGAAATGAGAAATTTCTTCCCCTTTATAATTGTAAGAAGTACATATTTTTAAAGTATCAAAACCAGAAAGTACATCTCCTTTCATCATCATTAATTGGGTAACACCATTTACATCTACAGCATATTTAAGTGCCACTAAATCTAACCAACCACATCTTCTTGGTCTTCCTGTTGTTGCTCCAAATTCTTGGCCAACTTTAGCCATTTCTTCTCCGTCTTCATCAAATAATTCTGTAGGAAAAGGACCAGAACCAACACGCGTTGTATAGGCTTTGAAAATTCCGTATACTTCACCAATTTTATTTGGTGCAACCCCTAAACCAGTACAAGCACCAGCAGCAGTTGTATTTGAGGAGGTTACAAAAGGGTAAGTACCAAAATCGATATCTAGTAAAGAGCCTTGTGCACCTTCTGCTAGAATTGTTTTTTTATCTTTAATAGCTTGATTTAAGAACTCTTCACTATCAATAAATTGTAAGGTCCTTAACTTTTCGATTCCTTTGTCAAACTCTGCCTCTAATTCCTCTAAATTGTATTCAATTTTAATGTTAAAATAGTCTAACATTCCTAAATGCTTCGCTGTTAAAGCATGGTATTTTTCTTTCCAGTTTTCCAATTCTAAATCTCCAACTCGCATTCCGTTTCTGCCGGTCTTGTCCATATAAGTTGGACCAATTCCTTTTAAAGTAGAACCAATTTTTGCTTTTCCTTTAGACGTTTCAGACGCTGCGTCTAACAACCTATGCGTTGGTAGAATTAAATGGGCTTTTCTAGAAATTAATAATTTTGTAGTATAATCAACTTTATGCTTGTCTAAATTTTCTAATTCTTTTTTAAAGATTACAGGGTCTATCACAACACCGTTACCAACAACGTTTAATGCTGTTTTATGAAAAATTCCTGAAGGAATTGTATGTAAAACATGTTTGTGTCCATCAAAAATTAGTGTATGTCCTGCATTTGGACCGCCTTGAAAGCGCGCAATAATATCATAGTTGGTAGTTAATACATCTACAATTTTACCTTTTCCTTCGTCTCCCCATTGCAATCCCAGTAATAAATCTACAGCCATTAGTTGTTTAATTTGTTTCCCAAAATATTTGGGAGTGTTGTTTATGTTGTTTGTTAATTAAGATTCTTTCTTTTTTGTTCCGTAAAAGTATAGGGAATGATTTTGAATATCAATATCAAAAATATCTTCGATGGTTTTTTTGATTACCTGAATTCTAGGATCACAGAATTCTTTTACTTCGCCAGAATCTGTAAATATTACATGATCGTGGTTTTTGTCAAAGTAACTTTTTTCATAGCGTGCCATCGACTGTCCATCAAATTGATGTTTTCTTACTAGGCCACAATTCAATAAAATTTCTATGGTATTGTAGAGTGTTGCTCTACTAACTCTATAATTCTTGTTTTTCATCTTAATATAGAGAGATTCTATATCAAAATGCTCATCTGCATCATATATTTCCTGAAGAATGGCATAACGCTCAGGTGTTTTTCTGTGCTTATTTTCTTCTAAATATGTGGTGAATACTTTTTTTACTACTTCTTGATTTTCAAGAGAATTGCTCATTCTTTTAAAATTTTAGGAAAATACAAATCTACAGTTATTTCTGAATAAAATACTTGTTTTTGAAGATGTTATTTATAAACTATTAACACGTGCTATTTTTCTTACACCATCTACTTTTTGAATGCTTTTCATTAATTTATTTAATTGTCCGCTATTCTTTACACTTAGGCTTATTTTACCATCAAAAACACCCTCATCACCCGCAATGTTTATACTGTTGATAAATACCCCCATATTGCTAGAAATAATTCTACTAACTTCATTAATAATGCCTTTATTGTCTACACCGCTAATATGTAAAATTACCTTGAAGTCTTGTTTTGTTGAGTCGATCCATTTGGCCAACATAATTCTGTACGCGTAATTAGATTGCAAGGAAATTGCATTCGGACAATTTTTCTTATGCACCTTAATACCTTCATTAATTGTCAAAAAGCCAAAAACGGTGTCTCCAGGAATAGGGGTGCAACATTTAGATAATGTGTAGTCTAACTTTTGCTCCTCTTTTCCAAAAACCAATGCATCGTACTTATTAGATACTTCATCATTATCTAAATCATTTTTACTACTAGGAGTTCTTCTTAACTTTGTTTTAAAAAAGTTTAAAATGGTACTATTTCTTTGTGCAACAAACGCTTTTAGATTGGTGTTGTCTATAGCGCCATTTCCAATTCTAAAAAACAAATCGAAACTGGTTCTAATTTTAAAGAAACCAACAAGTTCATTAATTGTTTTTTCGTTATAAGGTATTTTTAAATGACGTAATTTTCTTGCTAAAATAGCTTTGCCCTCTTCTGCAATTAACTTTTCTTCGTCTTTTAAAGCTGCTCTAATTTTTGTTTTTGCTCTGGCAGTAATAACAAAATCTAGCCATCTTGCATTTGGTTTGTTGTTTGCGCTGGTAATAACTTCTATCTGATCACCACTTTTTAAAGTATGACTTAAAGGTACTAATTTACCGTTTACCTTCGCACCTCTACATTTTAACCCTACATCTGTATGCACTGTAAATGCAAAATCTAACGCAGAAGCATCTTTTGGCAATGATTTTAATTCGCCCTTTGGTGTAAAAACATAAATCTCTTTAGAATAGAGGTTTAATTTAAATTCTTCTACAAAATCTACGGCGTTTAAACTTTGACTCTCTAGAGATTCCTTTAATCTGTTTAGCCAAGTATCAAGGCCACTTTCATGGTTGTCTCCTTGTTTGTATTTAAAATGTGCAGCATAGCCTTTTTCTGCAATTTCGTTCATTCTACTTGATCTAATTTGTACTTCTACCCATTGCGCATCTGGTCCTACAACAGTGATGTGTAGCGCTTCATAGCCTGTAGATTTTGGTTGTGATATCCAATCTCTCAGACGGGTTGGGTTGGGCTTAAAATAATCTGTTACAATGGTATAAATTTTCCAGGCATCAAATTTATCATCATCTGAAGTAGGCGCGTAAATAATTCGGATGGCATATTTGTCATACACCTCTTCAAAAGTTACGTTTTGCTTGCGCATTTTTCTACGAATAGAATAAATAGATTTAAAACGCCCTTTGATGTCATAGGTGAAATTCTCTTTATCTAAACCTGTCTTTAAGCTCTCCGCAAAGGTTTCTAAATATTTCTGTTGCTCTTCTTTGCTTTCCTTTATCTTGGTAATAATGTCATTAAATACTTCTGGCTCTGTATATTTTAAACCTAAATCTTCTAGCTCAGTTTTAATATTATACAAACCTAAACGGTGTGCTAATGGCGCATAAATGTATAAAGTTTCTGAAGCTATTTTCACCTGTTTGTGGGAAGGCATTGCATCCATTGTTTGCATGTTGTGCAACCTGTCTGCAATTTTTATGAGAATAACCCGAACATCATCATTTAAGGTTAAGAGCATTTTTCTAAAATTCTCTGCCTGTATAGAAGCGTCTTGTTCTTTGTTTAAACGCGAAATTTTTGTGAGTCCGTTTACAATTCTAGCAATTGTCTCTCCAAACAACTGCTCCATATCATCTAAAGTGTACTCGGTATCTTCAACAACATCATGCAATAAAGCCGCAGCAATAGAGGTTGCACCCAAACCAATTTCCATCGCTACAATTTTAGCGACTGCTATGGGATGAAAAATATAAGGCTCTCCTGTCTTTCTCCGTTGACTAGAATGCGCATCTACTGCAATTTCAAAGGCTTTTCTTATGAGTTTTTTATCTTCTACAGACAAAATTTCATAGGTGCCTTTTAGCAAATCTTTATATCTGTTTGCAATCTCTTTATTTTCTTCTTCTTTGGTTGCTGTGTATGGCATAAATTACTTTGAAGATTTGATGTTTATAATCTAAAGTGAATTTAGGAATAAGATTTTTAACCGACAAGAATTTGATCGGCGAAGTTTTTGGGATTTTTACTAAAATTCTTCGATGGCTATTTGTTTTCTGACTTTATTCAAATATCACCTATATATTATTTCTATTCGTTCTTAATTTTTAGAATTAAAAGGACCATTCGAACTACCAATTATTTGTATCCTAAAAAACCAATGCATTTTGTCTTATAAAGGTATTCTGATAAAGTTTATGAGTTTACTTACAGGGGTACTATTTGCACTTTCTACTAGCATACATGGCAGCGCCAATAATACCTGCATTGTTTTTAAATTCGGCAACTTTTACGTTTACATCAGCCATTAAGTAGTCTTTAAAACCATCATATCTTTTGCTAATTCCGCCACCTAAGACCACGAGGTTGGGAGAGTATACCAATTTAATATAGGCCAATAAGGCATCAAACCTTTTAGCCCATTCTTGTAGCTTTAAGTTTTCTCTTTTTCGCGCGGAATCAGCGGTGTGCAACTCAATAATTTCACCATTGGTATGTAGCATCTTACCAATTTCTAAATTCGGAATCAACTTTCCATTAAAGAACAAGCCAGAACCAATTCCGGTACCAATAGTAATTACAATGACCACGCCTTTTTCTTTTTTAGCAGCACCTAAGCTTACTTCGGCTAAACCTGCTAAATCGGCATCATTGCTTACAAAAAAAGGGAGTTTACAAACCTTTTTAAAGAGTTTGTCTACTTTTACATTCAGCCATTCTCCGCTTAGGTTTCCAGAATGAATGCACTTGCCATTTACAATTGTAGTAGGAAAACTGCAGCCTACCGCCTTGGTCCATTCAAAATGAGCAATCATTTCTTTTACAACTTTAGCCACGGCTTCCGGTGTTGCGGGTTTAGGCGTAGGAATTCTAAATCTTTCAGTTAATAATTCGCCTGTTTTTGTATTTACAACTGCGCCTTTAATTCCGGTACCACCAATGTCTATTCCTAGTATTTTCATGGTTATATTTTAAATGCTCTTTGTCTTTTTGCTTCAAACAAAACAATAGCGGCTGCAACAGAGACGTTCATAGAATCTATTTGACCTTGCATGGGTATGTTTATGTTTTGTGTTGCTTTTTCTCTAAAAATGGCGGATAAACCAGTTGCTTCTGTGCCCACAACAATAGCCGCCGCTCCTGTATAATTTTCTTTGTGATACTCGTTTGAATTTTGCAAGGTAGTGGCAAACATATCAATATTTTTCTTTACTAAAAATGCAATGATTTCTTCTGAAGTACCTACCGCAATTTGATTGGTAAAAACACAACCTACGCTAGATCTTATGATATTGGCATTGTACAAATCGCTTTTAGGATTTGCAATAAAAACAGCAGCTACATTGGCGGCGTCCGCTGTTCTTAAAAGTGCTCCAATATTGCCAGGCTTTTCTACACCTTCTGCAATTAAAATTAACGGCGTATCTGTTTTGAATTTGATGTTTTCTAAAGAGAAATCT
>Ga0075441_10001241_pt1 | contig 12407 bp, 10 predicted proteins | sample CoawatmetaG00DNA_FD_71582 | JGI IMG/M metagenome (GOLD analysis project Ga0075441, IMG submission 71582) | Marine microbial communities from the West Antarctic Peninsula - Coastal water metaG002-DNA | ecosystem: Environmental > Aquatic > Marine > Coastal | place: Atlantic Ocean: West Antarctic...
ATCTAATGACGCTGCTATGGCAGTGCCGATCAGCTGTTCACCCTGCTTTAATACCCAGCTGTCATCCATCTGCTCGATGGATAATTCGCTGTCCAGCGGCGGCGGCAGATGCAGCCGCACCTTGCTCGGGCCTTCAATCTGCTTGCCGAGTAGGCCGCAGCTGTAGCCGCCATTGCCAGATTGGGGTGGTCCGCAGTAACGCTTGGCAATGGAGGTGGTGATCATGGCGGATTCTCTAAAAAGGTAGCAAGCTGGGTTGAATTAATTAAGCTCGCTATCCTGCCAGAATTTGGTGCCTTTTACAGTAGCCTGTAGAGCTAATCCGGATTCGGTGAGTTGATACACGGTGATATTGTCAAAGGTCGCCTCACCACCCACGGCTGCACCTTTCTCGCTGGCCTTGGCTGCGGCGTCGGCATTGACGCCAAAGGCCCAGCCATCTTCAATAAATTGACTCAGTGCGTCGCGGCTGTGAAAGACAAATACAGCGCGGATATCTTTGACCCCAATTCCCAGGCCAACTCCGGCTTCACCCATTTTCATAAAGGTGTTTTTCCCGCTTTTATTGTCCCGAACTACACCGTGGCCAGCGCCGACACTGGCAAAGATAAGATTGATATTAGCATTACTGAAAACCGCATAGCCTTCGGCGCTACCAATCTGGGCCTTGACGTCGGGTTTGATTTTGTACAGGTCCTGAAGCACCTGATTGCGCATATCGATAATGATCTGGCGCTTTTCGATGGGGGTTTTGCTTGAGGTGTTGCTGCAGGCGCTGACGAGCATCAGCGCGGCGATCGTGAGACTAAAAATGAGTTTGTGCATGGTGATTCCTTTTAGTGTGGTTTCCCTGCGGGAAGGCCTGCACTAAATGTAGCACCAAATTAGTAAGGTGCCTCAGCAACAAAGACGGCTCGCACTGGCGCCGGATGACCTTCGACAGTTTTGCTCGAATCATTGGGGTCCAAAAAATCCGCCAGTGATTCAAATTTCATCCAGTCTGTAGAGCGCTGCTCTTCAATGGTGGTGGTGCTGATATCCACCATGCGGGGATTCTTTAGACCATTTTTGCTCATCCAACTGATCAGCATATCCGGGGAGGGGATAAACCAGACGTTGGGCATTTTCGCGTAACGATCCTGTGGCACTAATAGCTGATCTTCCGCGCCCTCTATTACTAGGGTCTCCAGCACCAGCTGGCCGCCGGGCTTTAATAACTGGCGCAGTTCGCGCAAGTGATCCATGGGCGAGCGACGGTGATAGAGAATTCCCATGGAAAATACAGTATCAAAGGCGGCCATTTTTTCCGGCATATGCTCAATGCCCAGTGGCAACACATCGATGGGCAGATGATTGCCGGCAAAGCGTTTGATGGCATAAAACTGAAAGACAAATTTTGCCGAGGGGTCGATGCCAATCACGCGCTCGGCGTCAGCACCGAGCATGCGCCAGCAGTGGTAGCCATTACCGCAGCCGACATCGAGAATGGTGCGACCTTTTAAGGGGGCTAGGTGGGGCAGCACGCGATCCCATTTCCAATCTGAGCGCCATTCGGTATCCAGTGGCATGCCAAATAAGTTGTAGGGTCCTTTGCGCCAGGGGTGCAGGCCCATCAGTGTGGCTTGCAGAGCTAGGCGTCGGTGTTTATCCATAAGACTGATATCGCCGATCTGCACACCATTGCTAAAGTCGGTAAACAGCGGGTCGATTTCTGGCAGACGTCTGAGAGTTTCTTCCCATTCGGGCATATCGCCCCAGCGTTCGGGACGCAGTTGCTGGGCAACCAGTTCGGGCAGGTCTTGGCTCCATTGGCTGAGTTCTGATTCTTCGAGCCAGGAAAACAGTGGACCATAATCGAGAGAAGTGGGGATCATGCGGATACCTTAAATTTAAGTGGGAAATTATAAGGCATTTCCGCTATGGTTTGACGCTTAGTAAACAAATAGTAACTAGAGTTTTTAAGCCAATGAACAGCGATACCATAGAACAGCGTTTTGAGCAGCTCGAAGAGAAGCTGGCTTACCAAGAAATGACCAATGCCGAGTTAAGCGAAGAGATCTTTCGCCAGCAAAAAGAGATCGATACTTTGACTCTGGCCCACCAATCCATGGTTCAGCGGATGGAAGCACTGCAGGATGTGGCTGCCGAGGGCGATGGCTCCCAGAATGAGAAGCCGCCACATTATTAATCCCGTCTAACCCCATCTACTTGGGTCTACTAGGATTTAATACCGCCTAGTCGCAATTCATCAGAATTAACAGCTACTATGCTGTAGTCTAAGGCCAATGCGAAACGAGTCGGTATACGCCGACAACCATAAAAATAATAATCAATTCCACAGGGGAACCCCATGACTATTCCACAACTGAGTGCAGAGAATAAGACTGCCATTGATGCTTCATTTGAGGCCCATAAGGCCTATGCCCTCAAGCTGCGCAAGTCTACCTGTGCCCAGCGCCTCGAAGTGCTGGCGCGCTTTGAGAAGGCCTTTAAAGGCTCCTACGATAAGATTTATGCTTCAGCCCTAGCGGATTTTGGCAAGCCAGGCGCGGAAGTGGATATAGCTGAAATTATGATTGTGCTGTCTGAGTTGGCTCATACGCGCAAGAAATTGAAGAAGTGGATGAAGCCTGTATCCGTGCGTGCTTCCATGACTATGCTAGGCACTTCCTCAAAGATTGTTACTGAGCCCAAGGGCACCAGTCTGGTGATCTCGCCGTGGAACTATCCGTTTAATCTGACCTTTGGTCCGATGATCTCTGCGATTGCTGCGGGTTGTACAGTAATTATCAAGCCTTCGGAAATGACACCGCATATGTCCCAGGTGATTGCTGAGATTGTTGAAGAGGCCTTTCGTCCGGAAGAGGTCAGCCTGTTTCAGGGTGAGGCGGATGTTTCTAGCTACTTAACCAGTCTGCCCTTTGATCATATCTTCTTTACTGGCAGCCCAGCTGTTGGCAAACATGTTATGGCGGCGGCGGCAAAAAATCTCACGTCAGTGACTCTCGAGCTGGGTGGCAAGAGCCCAGTGATTGTCGACAAGAGTGCGGATTTGATGAAAACCGCGCGCAGTGTCTCCTGGGGTAAGTTCAACAACAATGGTCAGACCTGTATTGCGCCGGACTATCTGTTTGTTCACGAGAGTATTAAAGAAGAGCTGATGGTTGAGCTGAAGGCGAGCATGGCGAAACAGTATGGTGAGGGCAGCGATGCTCAAGCCAATGGCGATTACTGCCAGGTGGTCAATTCAGGTCACCATGGTCGTATTTCTGGACTCTTGTCTGAGGCCTTGGCTGGCGGTGCTGAGTTAATTACTGGTGGTCAGACTGATGATGCCGAGCGCTTTATTGCACCCACGTTGCTTCAGGGCATGGCGGCAGATTCACGAATCATGAACGAAGAAATTTTTGGCCCAGTACTGCCGATTCTGACCTTTAGCGATCTCGATGAAGTGATTGGCTATATCAACGATAAGCCGAAGCCATTGGCGCTGTACTTTTTCGGTCGCGACAAGGGTGCGATCAATAAGGTACTGGAAGAAACTAGTGCCGGTGATACCTGTATCAATCAGGTGGTGATGCACTTTGTTCATCCCAACCTACCTTTTGGTGGCGTCAACAACAGTGGTATTGGCAAGTCTGGTGGTGAGTGGGGTTACAAGGCATTTTCCCACGAGCGCAGTGTGTTGCAGGATAAGTGGGCTAGCGGTCATATGATGCACCCTCCCTACACGCCGAAGGTACGCAAGCTGATCAAGACGATTACTGGATTTGTTAGTCGCTAAGCACTTATCTACAAGCGTCTCACTTAATAGCGACTAGTGAGGCAAAGTTAAAACATTGAAACCAAGGGCTTGCGGAGTTAAATCCGCAGGCCTTTATTCTATTGATGTGGGTCTCAAGGGTTTCTGGAAGCAGGAAGTTTTCCAGGGAATCACGCTTCTGACTAATCTCTAAATCACTATAACCCTGTGCACTTTTAAACTGATGATGCAGTTCTGACAGCAGTTGGTTTAGGGATTCCGGTTCAAACAATAATTTCTCAGAAATCACCAGGCAGCCACCGGGGTTTAGTCCGGCATAGATCTTTTCCAGCAGCGCCTGGCGCTTTTCAATAGCAATAAACTGCAGCGTGAAATTCATCACCACCAGTGAGGCATTGCTGATTTCAATATCACAGATATCCGCTTCCACTAGCTGGATTGTGGCTGTGGTCTGCTGTTTTTCTAATACTGACTCGCAACGGGCGAGCATGGCCGCAGAATTATCTACAGCCACTATGCTGACGCCGGGCTGCTTGACTTGCCGAGCAATGGCCAGAGATGAGGCGCCCAGAGAACAACCTAGGTCATAGCAGTTGCTGTCTGGCTGCACATAGCGCGCCGCCAGTTCACCACAGAGATTAATGATCGTCTGGTAGCCGGGCACCGACCGCTGAATCATATCTGGGAACACATCTACCACTGCTTCGTCAAAGGCGAAGCGGGGGACATTGCCTAGAGGGCTGGCAAACAGATCATCGAGTTTTGGCTTGTCGCTCATAGGGCTTAAACCGCAATGATATCCAGGCCGGTTTTAGCCGCCAGATCGGTGTTGGTAATCACCGCTGTCTGGGCCACTTCAGGACGCAGATACTCAGCTGCAACCCGTTTCAGGTCAGTATCAGTCACGGCTAATACTCGATTGCGAAACTCGCTGATGGAGGCTTTGCTGCGACCATTGAGCTCGCCGTGGAATGACTGCATGGCTTCGCCAGCGGGAGAGGCGGGTTTATCCATGCCGCCGATCACACCTAAAATCGCTTCTTCAACGCTGTCGCCGCCCAGAGGTTTATCCATCAGCCATTTAATCGAGTCGTCGAAGTCGGTCAATGTGCCTTCAATGCGCGGATCGCGATAGGAGTAAAAACGGAATGCGCCGGACTGGTTGTCCTGTGATGCGCCGCCACCGTAGGCACCACCCTGTTCACGAATAGTGCGGTGTAGATAGCCATTGCGCAGCACGCCACCCAGTACTGTGAGGGCTGCCGAATCCCCGTGACTTGAGGGCACTGTGGCGTAAGCCTTGGCGCAGAAGCTCACTTGAGTATTGGCGGTCCAGCAGTGATTAACCGGCTGCAATGTGGGGTGGAAGTCGATCAGATTGCTTGCCAGTGCCGCAACCTGATGGTCGCCACCGAAGGTGCTGTTAATACTCTGCTTAAAGCCATCCAGTCGATGCTCTTCGGCCACCAGTAAATACTGTCGCGGTTGCTGCAATACCAGCTGATGAATTTCTTCTAGCTGGGCTGCCAGAGACTCCAGACCGGCTTGGGTCTCGAGGCTCTGGTCCAGTGCTTTAATGTGCGCTAGGCCAGTCATGCCGCCCCAGCGTTGGTTTAAATAGGCATTGGCCGAGAGGCCGCTGGCTGCTGCGGTCATTGCCAATGCATGGCCACTGCCCACTATGGACGACTCCCTGTGAGTACGGATTTGTGACACCAGTTCTCGCAGTCGCGAGAGCTCATCAAAGCGCGTGTTTTGCATGGACTCATGCATCAGGTCGCTCATGGCACTTTGGTTGCGCGCCAGACCTTTGGCAGAGAAACTAATATTGCCGTGGAGCTGATCCAGATGGTCTTTGTCGCTGCGCACGGAGGCAGAGGCGGAATAGGCACCCACCACACTGGAGTGCCACAGCTGAGTCGCCTGATAGTCTCTGTCGCCAACACCCATTTCAGTGACGCAGGTGCTGTAGAGCGGCAGCAGATCCATTTGTTTCTCGGTTAGAGCGGGCATCGGCATAATGATCTGCTGATAGGCGAGGCCATTGGTGCCAGCGCTGTAACTGGTTAGGGGCAATGGTGCGCTGTCGACACTGTGGCGCTCGGCATAGGCAATATCCACTGGCACATCTTCAATACCCACCTTGGGCAGGATGTCCAGGTTCTCTTCCATTTCCTGGCGTTCTTTAAGGGCTGCGGCGCTGTCGACTATGGCCTGTTTTTCGCTGTCGCTGAGCTTGGCTTGAATGGCTGCCAGCTGATCTTTCTCCGCCTGATCTTTGCTGTTGGCCAGCTGATGATCGGGCTTCATGACGAGACGAATACGGTGTTGGTTATTGATCAGCAGGTTCTGAGTCAGTGACTTAATAAACTCTGGATCTTGAATCTGCTGCTGGAGCTTTTCCAGTACCGGGTCCAGATTTAACAGATCTACCGGATCACCGCGATGGGTGGCGCTGGTCAGTGAGGTAAGGATCAAGTTGAGACCGTAGGGATAGCCGCCGCCGGAGACTTCACGCTGACCCAGTTCCAGCTGATGCAGGCTGGCAGCCACCTGTTCAAGGGGCAGGCCATTGTCAGCAACATCTTGCAGCACATCGAGAATCAGTTTTTCGACTGCATCGGCTTGCTCTGGGTTGGAGCCTTCAACACCACAGGCAAAACAGAGCTCTTTCTGGGAATCTTCGAGGCCGCACATAGGCGAGGGCGAAGTGCCCAGATCAGTGGTCTCCAATGCTTTAAGGAGTGGCGAACCGCTATTGTCAAGCAGCACGCTGGCAAGCAGGCGGGCCTCCATGGTGGCTTCTAAATCGGTGGAGTCACCCAGCAGCCAGGAAATAACGACATGGGTGTGGTCTTCCAATGGCTCTTGGTCATCGGCCGCGTAGAACTCTTCGAAATACTGCGGGCTGGTGTAACGCTGTTCGTCGGTCACGGCTATATGGCAGTCGAGTTTTTCAAAGCGGCTGAGGGCATTAGTCTCAAAGGTCGCCTGATGCTCGGCGGCAGCAATATCACCAAAGGTAATAAAGATCGCATTGCTTGGGTGGTAGTGAGTCTTGTAGAAGGCTTTAAATTGATCGTAACTGAGATCCGGAATATCCGCCGGCTCGCCACCACTGTTGTAGTGGTAGGTGCTGGTGGGATAGAGGTGTTTGCTCATGGTCTGCCAGAGGGTCGAGTTGATCGAGCTCATAGCGCCTTTCATTTCATTGAACACTACACCTTTATAGGTCAGCTCAGAGCTGGCGTCGGTTGCATCGGCAAACTCTAAACGGTGACCTTCCTGTGCAAAATCCAAGGGATCTAGGCGGGCAAAAAATACCGAGTCCAGATACACATCGAGTAGATTATTGAAATCCTTTTTATTCTGGCTGGCAAAGGGATAGGCGGTCCAGTCGGAACTGGTGAAGGCATTCATAAAGGTATTCAGTGAGCGCCGGATCATCATAAAGAAGGGGTCGCGAACCGGATACTTTTCACTGCCACAGAGTGCGGTGTGCTCGAGAATATGCGCTACACCAGTGGAGTCCATTGGCACAGTGCGCAGGGCCACGAGGAATACATTCTCTTTATTGTCGGCGGCAAGGTGAATATGTTGTGCACCTGTAACTCGGTGGCGATATTCCTGGTAGCAGACATTAAGGGACGGTATCTCTTGCTCGCGCAAAAGCTCAAACGCTGGGTGATGGGTCATAGGGGCTTTACTCTGTGGATGGCTCTGTGGGTGGTGCTGTGAATTAGGTCTTGAACTGGGCGAAAATTTGAACAGGCCTGCATTCTACTGCATGTGACTGGTGGGGGAAATGCCGCCGATCACTAGTTGGATTAAGAGTATAGATTAAGAGCCTAGATTAAGAGCTTGGCTTTCGCCTGCTTGCGATACTCAATTGGCGTAGTGCCCTCCCAGCGTTTAAAGGCCCGGTAAAAGGTACTGGGTTCTGAGAAGCCAGTGAGGTAGACGATCTCGCTGATTTCCTCGTCGGTTCTCGACAGCAGGCGCTTAGCCAATGAACGGCGGTGGTCATTGAGCAATCGCTGAAAGCTGGTGTCGGCGGTATTGAGCTGGTGCCTGAGGTTGCGCGGTGTGATCTCAAGCTGCTCGGCTACCCGTTCCAATGTCACTTCCGCACTTTCCAGTAGGGCGGCAATCTGACTGCGCACCAGGCGGACAAAATCCTGCTGCTGCAATCGTGCCAGATGTTGGTCGGCGGCTTTAACATGAAGGTTGAGTAGCTCGGGCACCGCATTGAGCGAGCGGTAGTTGAGAATCTCGGGGGCAAAATAGAGTTGGAAAGAGGGCGCATTAAATTCCACTTCGCACTGAAATATCCTTTGATACTCGGCTAGGTCTGTATTTTGGGGGTGATTAAAGACAATTTTTTCGGCTTTAAAGGCGCCGTCGGTAACCGCCTGAAAGGATTTAATCAGCCCCAGCACCATGGCTTCTGCCAAGTGGGAGGTGGCGTATTGGTGTTCGGTAAAGTAGCTGGTCAGGCAGGGTCGTGGCTGTTCGCTGAGCTGTCCATGGAGGGCATCACTGATCAGGCGCTGATAGTCGATAACCCGGCGCAGACCATCGCCAAAGGTGGCGCTACTGAGAAACAGGTACTCGAGGATCTGACCCTTGTAGACAGGCATTTTTTCGCCCAGGTGTAAACCGATGCAGGGGTCGCCGGAGAGCTCTACCGCGGCTTTCCAAAAATGCGGCTGGGCGGAGAATTGGGTGCGCAGATTACTTTGGTAGAGTTGCTTGGGATCCAGTCCACTGCGACGCAGCACGGCATCGGCATCGACACCCAGATTGGCCAAACCTTGATACGCCAGTCTGACTAAAGTTCCCGCATCGGTTAAACCTGGCATACACTTACCTAATGACTCTTACAAGACTGTCGAAGGCACCTATCATACACGATTGGCCGAAATGACAATGTAGAGTTTTTTTACTGCCAATGATTACCAGGGAGGTTTCAAGCAGAATGATAAAAATGAATAGTCCTAATCCTCAATCCAGTAACTCTCATCGCGACCCAGCAGATATTGGCCTGTCGCCTATTGTGCTCGACCATTTGCCAAATATGCCGTCGCTATTAGGGCGTGCTGCGTTTAAGTCTGGCTACTATCAGCTAGGTGATATCCTGCCGGCTCTGAGCACAGAGATTAATCAGCTGCGTATCCGGCAAGATGATCTAAATGCTTATAGAGCACTCTGTGGTTTTTCCAATAACTCAGTGCTGCCGGCGACCTATTTACATATGCTGTCGTTTCCCCTGTCCTTAAATCTGCTGATTCAGCAAGATTTCCCCATGAAAGCTATGGGTCAGGTGCATCTGCGCAATCAGATCTCGGTACTCGAAGAGTTTGATCTGCGGGCGTCGATCAGTATGAAGGCCACAATAGGCAAGAGTGAATTGACCAGTCGCGGTGTTGAATGGGACATTGATGTCTCCGCTGTAGTGGACAACCAGCTGGTCTGGTCTAGTACTTCAACCTATTTGAATCGCTGCAAGACTGGCGTGGCCGCGGTACGACAGAAAGAAGTCTTACCTGAGGGCAATACTCAAGACTGGATTGTTGAGGCTGATATAGGTCGTCGCTATGCGAAGATCTCGGCTGACTACAACCCGATTCACCTGTCGGATATTACCGCCCGATTATTTGGTTTTAAACAGGCGATTGCCCACGGTATGTGGTCGAAGGCACGCTGTTTAGCCGTACTTGAAGATAGATTGCCGAATGCCGGCTATAGCGTCGATGTAGCATTCCATCGTCCTTTGTTCTTACCCGCTGAGGTAGTTTTTAATAGCGCCGTAAACACTCAGGGTGAGAGTTTCTCATTACAAAATAAACAGAGTGGAGTCCTCCACTTGCTAGGCCAAATCTCATAGGAGAGTAGTAAATGCCTGATTATAAAGTCCCGGTAAATGATTACCTGTTTCTGTTCAACGATGTTCTCGATATGCAGAGCAAATATAAAGATGTTCAGGGCGGAGATGAAGCCACTACGGATATGGTTGAGGCGATCTTTACTGAAGCCGCCAAATTCTGTGAAAACGAATTGGCGCCGATCTATCAGAGCGGCGACGACGGCTGTACCTGGGACGATGGTGTAGTCACCACACCTGCAGGCTTTAAAGAGGCCTACCAGAAGTTTATCGAAGCGGGCTGGACCACCTTGACTGGCAGCACTGATATGGGCGGCCAGGGCTTGCCGTCTTCTATTGGTATCGCCATCAATGAAATGATGACCACTGCCAACTGGGCTTGGGCCATGTACCCAGGTCTCAGTGAAGGCGCGGTTGCGACTCTCGAAACCAGTGGTACCGACCAGCAGAAGAAAGATTATCTGATGAAGCTGATCAGCGGCGTCTGGAGTGGCACCATGTGTCTCACCGAGCCTCACTGTGGTACTGATCTCGGTTTGATGAAGACCAAGGCCGTGCCCAATGATGACGGTAGCTATAAGGTTAACGGCACCAAAATCTTTATCAGTGCGGGCGAGCACGACCTGACTGAAAATATTGTCCATATTGTACTGGCCAAGTTGCCGGATTCTCCCAAGGGCACCAAAGGTCTCTCGCTGTTTATTATTCCTAAGTTCTTAGTCGCTGAAGACGGTTCTGCCGGAGAGCGCAATGGCGTTCGCTGTGGTTCCATTGAGCACAAGATGGGTATTCATGGAAACGGTACTGCGGTACTTAATTTTGATGATGCCAAAGCCTTTTTGATCGGCGAACCGAATCAGGGTTTGGCGGCGATGTTTACCTATATGAATGTGGCCCGTATCGGCACAGCCAGTCAGGGTGCAGCAGCAGCTGAGCGCTCTTATCAGGGCGCAGCTAAATATGCCCGCGAGCGTCTGGCTATGCGTTCTATCTCTGGTGTGAAGAATCCAGACGGCCCAGCCGATGCCATTATCGAGCACCCAGATGTCCGTCGCATGTTGCTGACTCAGCGGGTTATCGCTGAGGGCGGTCGTGCCATGGTGACTTATGCCAGCCAGTTTGCCGATGTTTATCGCGGCGGTAACAGTCAGGCAGAGCGTGATGCTGCGGAAATTCGTCTGGGCTTCTGCACACCTATATTGAAAGGTTTTATTACCGAGTTGGGTGTTGAAGCTGCCAACCACGGAGTCCAGGTATTTGGTGGCCACGGCTATATCAAAGAGTGGGGCATGGAGCAGATTCTTCGCGACAGCCGCATTGCCACATTGTATGAAGGCACCACCGGTATTCAGGCATTGGATCTGGTTGGCCGCAAAGTGTTGATGGACAAGTTCAAGCAGCTCAATGTCTTTACCGGTGAGATGCTCAGCTTTGCCGGACAGTTTTTACCCTGGAAGAAATCACCCCAGGCCAAGCAGATGCGCAAGCAGGCTTGGACCATTACCAAGCTGGCGATTAAGTGGCGCTACCTGGCTTATCGCCTGGCCATGCGTGCTAAGAAGAACCCGGACAATGTAGGTGCCTCATCGGTGGATTTCCTGATGTACTCAGGTTACACCTACATGGCCTTTATGTGGGCGCAGATGAGTTTCGCGGCACACAAGCAGTTGGCGGCGGGTGAGGGGGACAAGAACTTCCTCGAGTCTAAGCTGCACAGTGCCGAGTTTTTCTTTGAGCGTATTCTGCCCCGTGCCGATGCTCATGCTAAAACCCTGAGCGCCAATCTTGAAAGCCTGATGGCCATGCCGACTAGCTACTTTGAGTAAAGGCTAGCTTGTAAAAAAGAGCTCGTAAAAAAGGGCTTGGAAACAACAGTTCAAAAGCCCTGTAGTTTGCGCTGCAGGGTTTTTTTACGTCGGTTGCTTTGAATACTTAATATAGGACTGAAATAAGTGACAGGCCATAGCAGCATTGCTACAGTCCAGCGCAACCAAAATAGTGAAAGGAAGAGACAATGGAATTTGCAGATGTGGTCAAGGCGCGGCACTCCTACCGAGGGTTTTTACCCAAGGCAGTGGACGAAAAGACCTTAAAAGAGATTTTTGAACTGGCCAGCTGGTCACCCTCCAACTGCAATGTCCAGCCTTGGCATGTCCATGTTTTATCTGGCGTCGCCTGTAATAGCATGCGCGAAAAAATGAAAGCCGCGGCCATAAAAGAGCCCAGCGGCAATCCAGATTTCCCCTGGCAGGGGAAATTTACTGGCGATTATCGCGAGCGTCAGATCTGTTCAGCCCTAGGCCTCTGGGAACATCAGGGTGTCACCCGGGAAGATAAAGAAAAGCGCGCCTGGTCGTGGATGCGCAACTTTGAATTCTTCGATGCACCGCATGTTGCCTTTATCTTTGTTACCGATGAGTTTCCTGAGCTGGTGCGTTTGGCCGGGGATACGGGTATGTATGCCCAGACATTGATGCTGGCCATGGAGAACGCCGGTCTGGGTTCTTGCCCGCAGACTTCAGTGAGCTGCTATCCGGATCTGGTGCGTGAAGAGTTGGGTATAGAGAGTCAGTTCAAATTGATGATGGGCCTGTCCTTTGGCTATGTGGATCATGCTGACAGCGCCAATAATCTGCGCACTGATCGAGCTGCGTTAGAACAGTCTACGACCTTCCATAACTAGGCTCTTCATTAGGCTCTTTGTTAAGCTCTTTATTAAGCTCTTTATTAAGCTCTTTATTAGGCTCTTCGCTACTAGCT
>Ga0075441_10001243_pt1 | contig 12381 bp, 6 predicted proteins | sample CoawatmetaG00DNA_FD_71582 | JGI IMG/M metagenome (GOLD analysis project Ga0075441, IMG submission 71582) | Marine microbial communities from the West Antarctic Peninsula - Coastal water metaG002-DNA | ecosystem: Environmental > Aquatic > Marine > Coastal | place: Atlantic Ocean: West Antarctic...
GAATATATATGCGGCATGAAGGTAATCCTCTTAGGATGGACTTCTTTAATTTAGTGTTTCCATTAATTAAAAATTTGTCCATTAAGCTCCCTAACGATTACTGGAAAGGGAAGTCGCTCTTCGATGTGGTTTTTCATTACGTTGAGGTTTGGTTTGGTGAGCATAGAAAGTTTCCAGCTGGAAAACATAAAATACTTGGCCAGACCATAAACTTTACATTAATTTAGGGATATTATTTTTCAGTCCCATTTTTCTTAAACATTGAAATGAGATCGGATGAAGTGTGCGAAACGACAGTACCATCCAAAAAGCAGATATAACTAGCATCTGCAAGGGACTTAAAATACTGTTCTTTAGAACTATAAATACCAAGATCGGAAAAGTGTGGGCCGTTCTGCCCACGTATCTCACATTTTACGCCAATACAAATTTCATCTATCTTATAATATATGGCAGATTCCCAGAATGATGATTCATCTTTAATGTGTGAAGCAATAAATTTAAGAATATCAGCGTCAGATTTCAGGTCCATTCCGTAATCTTCGAAAATTTCAGAAATATCTTCTGGAATTAAAAAAACATCTACACTTTCGAGAAGTACATAGTCCTTTTCACCAAGTTCCATATCCGATGCCCAACAGTTGAACTTATTTTCGTCTCCATTTATCTCTAAGAGACAGTTCTCAATAGATTTATTATTTTTAAATTTAATAACGGCATCATTGATCAAATCATCAATTTCACGATCGGCTGAAATATGTGGAACATTTTTATTAGACATGTTTCTAAACACCCGTAGAAAGTTTCACTACAGAATTACTAAGTTACACATTAACCTTAGCACCTTGTATCTTTAGTTTTTTAAAGCTTAGCATTAGCAGCATTAAATGGTGGACAGCTGTCTACGAGGCTTGTCAAAAATTCACTCAACTAATATCTTCCTTAGCGACATCGTAATTATCAATACAGCTTTCGCACACAGAATACATATCCCAAACAGTATACAGTGCATCCACACGAACCCCGCACGCTTCACACTCAGCTAAACCATCATCGTCAGATTCAGAATCCCAAATATCGATACATTTTGGACAAAGGGGCGTCTCATATTCGTTACCTGAGTTAACTAATTTAGAGTGAGTGTTGCAAGACTCGCACTCTGACATCATCTAAATCACTCATAAGAAACATTCTCCTTTTTTAGGGTTTATAGATCTCTTAGTAATCCTCAGGATAAATATTATCCAACTACTGCATAGCCATGTTCAACCTTTTCGTATTTGCTAGGGGAGCAGCTATGTAGTTTTGTTAATCGTTATCGAAGTCCATGTGTGCATCTTCAAGTGAGCCAGAAAATCCTTCCCCGCTCGAGCAGTCATCCTCACCACTGTAGTCAACGCTGAGTTGTCCTTTGAAGCCTGAGTTGAAACTGAATTGATATGAGAATTTCTCTCCTTCATAGGATGATTCTAAAGTACCTGCAAATGGCACGCCTGTTTTTATCATTTGCCATTCAGCGTCTGTAACAGTTAAGCAATGAAGTTCGTATCCCGCCTCAACGCAAATACTTACACTCAAAAATAAATACCTCTAACGATTCTATTCTTACTTTAATCAACTCGAACTATCTTTACCGAATGCCCTTCAGCGTTAAATTGTTCAATTAGCCATTTTTCAGCCTCTTGATTGGTTATGAAAACGTATTGTCGGGGGCCGTTCACAGTGGTTTGTAATAACTCAACGCCATGGTGAGAACCATTTCCATCCTGGTCAGTTGTGAATTTTTTCAGACTGCCAATCAACTCAAACGCGAGTGCACACCCTCCAGAGTAATTATCAATGTAAAAACTTATTTCAGTCATGTACTGATCAAAATGCTCTGATGATAGTTGATTATCTAACTCATCAAGTGAAATACCATAGTCTTCTTCTAGTATTTCATTATTGTCGATCTCGTCATTTTTAACCTCTGAAATTAAAGTCCGATACGTGATATCACTAAATGAATCAACTTCTGAGTCGATCGTTTGGTTTAGACTGCCTTCATTGTCGTACTGTGAATTGATATACAGGGTATGCTCAATTAATTCTGTCATAATCATTATTACCTTTTACATAATAATTAAAGCTCGATGAACTTTGAGGGCTCCCCTGCCCAAGAAACTCTTAAAAACGCCTTCGCCCGGGTCGCTGCCACATGGAGTAGAGCTTTTAGTTGCCCTTCCGTATCCTCTTGATCAGCATCATCAACTGCCTTATCAAGCAGCCACTTGGGTGGAAATAATGAGTTAGACATAAAAGGAATAGCTACAGCTTTAAACTCAAGTCCTTTGGCACGGTGCATGGTACACAGGCGGATTCCTGCATTTGTTTGGTCGTCCGCTTTATCGCTTGTGAGGATTAATGAATCAACACCGGCGTTTGAGAGGTGTTTTTGAATATCTTTTACCTGGTTATTGGTGTGGGCAAGAACTCCAATTTCAGAATCCTTAATTTTGTCATTAGGCAGTTCTTTTAACCACTGAACAAGAGCATTCAGCTCCGCTTCATCAGAACCATAGCCACTCAACTGTGGAGCCATACCGTGCTGAATACTAACGTATCCGTCTAAAGTGTCCTCTCCCGCATTAAGATCGTCTACTCTCATGCCTTTAAGGACAGCTACCGCCCATGCACGGATTTCATGGGTAGTACGGTAGTTAAGTTTGAGCCTACGTGATCGCCCAACGATGTTAATACCACACCCCGACATGCTAGCCCGGCGGTTGTATATTCGCTGGTGTGCATCGCCCACAATGAAAATTGAGTTTCGATCATTATTTAATGATTCGGGTACTAGCGCCCTAATAAGTTTAAAGGCCTGTTCACCCATATCCTGTGCTTCATCAACAATGACAGCAGCGTAACCAAGTTTTCCTGGCTCCCCTTGAAGCAGAGGAATGACTTCGCGGTAAACATCATCGCGCTCTACTAGGCCACTTTGCAGCAATTTTGCACGATATAGAGCAAAAATATTCCAAAGTTCTTTGCGTTTCGAGCGGTTAAGAGGTGTTCCTCGTCCAGCGCGGGAAATTTTTAAATACGCTGGAAGATCAACTAATCCTTTGGCTTGAATAATATGTTCCCATTCCGCTTTAACAAACACTTCAGTCAACCCCATAGGGAGCTGGTAGGTATCGAATACTTCCAACCACAAATCATTAATCTTAGAGAGGTCTTTTGAACTCGTTGCTACACGTCTATCAAACTGTTTTTTCTTAAGGTACTGGCTTCCCCAGCGATCGAGGTTAATCACTTCAATGCGCGAGGAACTACCCATAACATGTTCTGGGCATAAAGTTTTTAAATTAGCTTCAATGTCCTTCGCTAGAGTGGTGGTGAACGTGGTAACAAGAACCTTTTGGCCCTGTTTTTGTGGGTCTGACGCTAATTGATCCGCAATATATTTCGCTCTGTGCATCGCTACAACAGTCTTACCTGTTCCAGCACCACCGCGCACCATAGCAGGCCCATTATAATCTTTGTAGGCAAGTTTTCGTTGTTCTGGATGCAGCCAAACGCGCCAACCTTCAAGTTCGCCATCAAAGAATCGACGGAGCTCTTCGATACTCTGTGGTGTAAAGATGGTCTGGCGACTTTCTTCCGTAGTAATCAGTTCTTCGAAGCTTTTATCACCAGTATTCTCAGGATCATCGACTGCACTTCCTGTAATTGAATAAACTTCCTCTTCGCTATAGCCAGCGGCTAGTGCATAAAAAACCTGGAAACTTAGCGGATCAAAGCGGTCTTCTGAAGCCTCTAATTCCTCCTCCGTTTTAATAGCACGAGCTATAACAATAGCCTCATCTGCGGCACCCAAAGATATCAGTTTTTTGTCTTTAAATGCAGCAAACAAACCTGACGGTGAGTCATCAACATCAACCACCTCTTGGGTTTTTTCAATCTCTTCAACAACACGTATTCTGTTTGAAGCGTTGTCAAGTTTTATGCGTCTGCCTTCTGCCCAACGATAAGCTTTATCATGATCATTAACATGAACAAACATAATATCCGTTGCTGTTTCGAATGCGATTGCGCGGTAACTTTGATCAAGGCGAAGCGATTTAAGGGACTTGTCCTTACTTCCTTCTACGGATTCGAGGTTTAGTCCATTTGCCGCAGGGTTATCCATGTACCGAGACATAACGTCGAGGAACTTTCCAGATACGTAATCAGGCAATTTTCGCACAGATTTCAAGCAACCCTGATCATACGAAACTCGTTTTCCTAATGCAGTGTTCATACATTATTCCCCTTATTTTTTTCCAAACGCAAAATAATTTCTGCCACAACCGCTGGAAGTGTCTCAGCAGTTAAATCCCAATTAATTACATTAGCTTTTTTTATTGTGTCGTCGTCAGTGACCCACAGATTTCGAGTTGTCCAACCAATCTCTGCGCCACCAAGCACACGATTCCCCTCCATAATTTCCTCACCTATAGCATCTGGCGCATCAATTTGAGCTGCTATTAACGCGTCTATGAGCCCGTGATATTCTTCCAAGACCTCAGTGCGCACTTCAGTCCAGACAATATCAGTAGACATGTCATCTGACTCACTAGCTAGGGTCGGAAGGTCAAGCGTATCAAGACCTGGGAACTCAATGTGCAAGCCATTAAGCACTTGTAGCAAGTTAATTGCCCGCCATAGGCCTCTGAACGCTGCAACAAAATCTTCAGTAATCTCTGCTTCGAGCTGCACCGGCGGATGATTGAATTTAATTAATACTTTAATATCATCAAATGCCCGCTCAAATTCCGTTGGCTGCAAACGTTCGAGCGAGACACATAAATCCAGGTTAGGTACCTGAATACTCTGTGCCATCGGATTAGACTTAATCCAATCAGCATTCTCAGCTCTTAGATCATCAATCATTTCTATTGTTTCTGGTGGGCGCCCTTTTCCAACTATTCCACGAAGAAGAATCCCTGTTGCTGCGTTAAAAGCGCCAGGTGCTTGAAGCGTCTCTCTCAATAAATCAAATGAGCCAAATCCTTGAGCCTGCTTTATTTGAGTCCCGTGAGAGTTGAAGTGTGATAGAACTCTACCCAGTGATCCAAGAGATTCAGCTGTTAGAGCCTCAGATAATAATGGATTGCGGAATGGTTTATTGGCTTTAAATTGTAAGTCGTGCCATGACAGCGACCACACCATTACCTTTCCCGAACGGATCATTCCCAAGCGATCTAGGATATCTTTCGTCACTGATTCAGCGTGATACTTGATTCCATCAGTCTCTATTACAATCGGTTTTGATACTGAACTATCAATTGGCGTCATCAAAAAGTCGACCACTTTTTGTGGCATATTTTTGAAGCGATTTTTAATTTGCACCTGTGGTTCGATCGTCCAAATAGGATTACCCTCCCCAGTCGACAAAACGAAGCCTCGCGTGCCATCGCCCACAACTTGCGGAGTAAGCGAATTGTCGCCAAACGTGTTCTTTAAGGACCCCAAAAAAAGTGACTCAAGCTCACTTTGAATCAAACTATTGGAGAGATTATCATCTAGTGATGATGCCGACTTACTCAGAGAATCCCAATCACCAAGCACGCGCTCCATCATCGAGCGCGCCATATCTCTATCAGGTTCACCAGGGCCAAATTGAGAACGATACGACTTCACACAACGGTAACAACCTGATTTATCCTCCTCCACACATGGACAGGTATCTAGCGCTTTAAACGCACTTTCTATAACCGCTTTCATTGCGCCAGGGTTATCAGCTAGTTGCCGGAGATAACCACTACCACCTGGCACTGAATCGTATAGAAATAGACTCCTTACGGTAGATAAGCCATCGATTTGCGCTTCCACCACTGCCGTTCGAATATGATCAACACGTCCAGCAAAGTAGTGACGCATGCCAAGGTTAATAGCCGCTACGAAGCTCTTAATCTCATCATAATTAACTTCGCCTGCCACGGGAATAATCACCCGAATGGCTTCAGTTTCAAAGGTTCTCATTAAAAAACTATGACTAAGCCAGCCAGACTGTTGTTCCAAATCATTTTTCATTACATGACAAGAAGGCGGGTGCTCCCCTCGCTCATCAGAGGGTAGAAATGGGGACTGATGCGTTCCGCAATAACGACAAATTCGGAACGGGTTCGATGCCCTAGAAATACCAGCGATGCGAGGTCCAACAGGACCATCAGCGCGCTGACCAAAGTTAAAATCACGAAATGTACATCGCGATATCAACTCATATCCAAAAGGTGCACTGGACCTTTGATTTTTCACCAACCATGCCGCCGTAATATCAGTAGATTTATAGTCTGGTACCATCGAACGATCAAACTGCAGTTGAGTACGTTGATCGGTATCACGAATAGTGGCCTTGTCTTCAGAGCTGATTGCCAACACAGACTTCAACTCAACCACATCATGAACAGAACCACCATCAGACCACATATCATCACCACAGCGCGGACATTCACTATAGCTGTCGGTAATGGTCGTATTTTCAACATGGGAACAGGTTGGGCAAAAGCGCCAACGCGTCAAATCTTCTGATGACATATCAAGACGTGATATCTCAACCTGACGCCCGTTCGCATAAAACGTTTGACCCAGTGCAAACTCACTGAGTGCAGAGCTTGCAGGACGCTGGTACTCAACAGAGAATAGATTATCTTCATCCGACGCGGCGCTACCCTCTCGGCGAGATAGTAGCGAGGTAAGCTTTACACCCTCTTCGGGGAACGCGTAGTTTGGAAGACGGCCACGGTCGGTGAGAAACTTAATAACAGAAACGTCATCGATACCATTGCGAATCAACCGGTTGATTTCTTTTCGGTCCTGTTCGATGGCACCTTCAAGTTTTTCTAGTTCCGCTGGGGTGAACTCTGCTTGGCTATTTTTTAGCTTACGCTTTTGTCTTGTGAGCTCTTCACGCTTATCTACCAAACGCAATCGTTCGGTGTTGGCATCATCGAAGGCCTGCAGGACACTCCATCGCATTGATTTCGGTTCGTCAGAAATAACAAAGTTTTTGAGCCGCTCAACAAGCTTAATTTGTGCTTGAACATCATCGGGCAGGAGCGCGACAAACGCATTAGCCAATACTTCACCTTCAGAAGTTGTAAAGGTTAGCCAATCCATGGGAAATCCTACGGTATGACCCGCCTCGCGGCGTTTTCTAACATCACTCACTTTACCAAAATCACCTTTTACCTTTGACGCAGCAACATAAGCATCAATCGTAAATGCTGTTATTTGACGAACGAGCACAGATTCTGCAGCTATATATACGCCTGGCGCTTTAACCTGTCCTTTTAGCATGGGTGATGGGTCTTCCCAGAATTGCAGATCATGCGGGCGGGCATTGGCTAATACCAAATTGAGCGCGTTGCCATCCCGCCGCCCAGATCGTCCCATGCGTTGAACGTAGTTAGCTTCTTCTGGAGGCACTGAACACAACAGCAGTGTCGACAAGTCACCAATATCAATACCCATCTCAAGTGTGGGAGTGGCCGAAATTAAATTTGGCGCCCAAGGTGTCTCGCTTTCTATAAAGCCTTTTTCAATCGACAAACGGGTATCAGTATCCAGCAGTCCTGTATGTTCTCGCGCCACTACACGGTGCGTACGATCACTATTGAGCGATCGCAAAAGCGCGTTTTTAGGCACACCCTCTGCAGCTCGCAGCGCGCCCTCACAGGCTAAACGGGAACATTTCATGCCATCCATCCAGGGTATATTCTGAGTCAATACCACTTCGCGCCGATTGCAACAATCACAAGCAAATTGTGTAACTTCCGTACTCACATTAATTTTATGAGAATCGAGTAAATAACCACGAGGACGAGTATCATCATCCCCCTCTTTCGTGATCCCTAACAGCCAGCCATCAATGGCTAAACGCTCAAACAATAGCTGATAAATATCACGGGGATGATGAAGTGAGAGGACATCGCGAAAGAGCGACCGGTTAAGCCAATCCTTAAACCAGTTGGTCAGCACATCACTGTTTAGATTATCAAAATGCACCAATCCTCCGCGCAGTGACACTGGCCTTGGGGCGAGGCCTTTGCTTGGCATCAATGCCGGCATCACCCCCCTATCTAATCCTAAGGTCATCCCCGCTGCAAACCCTGCCAAGCGGCCATCACGATGAGACTTCTCAATCGCGCGCACAAGATAAGGGTGGTCAACAGAGCCTTGTTTGCGAAGTCGCTGCAGCAAACCAAAGATAAATTGACAGAGTTGCACGGAGTCAATATCCTCCATACCCGAAAATTGATTCTTTAATTGCTTACCAAACTTGTCAGCAGTATCACCTAGTTGCTCAATCGCAATATCTGCGCTTGCTATCCCGTGGCCTTCCAGCGAGCTAAGCAGATGTGATTTGTAAGTGAGGTTCTCAAAAATTGACCAGCCAAAGCGCCACTCAATACCCCGCAGTAGCTTACGAGATTCAATGGGTTTATCAGCGTTTACCAAATCTTGATACGACCGTCTCCAGGTAAGATCACGCGGTATAAAAAGTGCAGTAAATCGATCGGCTCCCATGTTTGCATGTAGTGATTCAGGTAGCTCTAAAAAAAGGGAGGCAACGGTTTGATCACTTTTTTCACCGCTGTTTAGTGCGCCATACAGAGCTTTCTGTATAACAGACTGGGTATTACGTACTTCAGTCACTGCACCACGCTGAGCAGCATCTTGGACTGAATCTGAGAAAAGTAAAAAGCGCGGTTTATCTGCCACATGCTCTTCATTCTGTTCTGAGGTAAAAAGGATTGAACTAACGGCTGACGTCATCCTAGTCGAACGAAGACCAAAAAGCACAAGTCCTTGGGCAGTGCCACATGCAGGGCATGTGCGATCCAGTCGACCATCAGTAGCAGGCATATACATCCAAACAGGAATTTTGCCATCAGTGCGATCAAGCTGCGGCTCATCACGCTCAAACTCTAAGGTGCTAGGGTTCATTAGCCCAGGAAAGACTAACTGGTTCGCGGCTTTTTTCGCCCGCAATGAAAGCTTATCGGTGTAGAACAGGCGTAACTTATTAGCGTTTGAGCCATCAAAAAATTCATTGTAAACCACGTCTAGTTGGGCGTGGTAGGACGTAGACCCTACATTTTCTCTACCAACGTGGGCCGTTGCACCGCAGCGCTGGCAATTTACAATGGGCATTGTTTGTTCTAACTCATCAGCGTCTAAATCATCTGCATGGTGCAGATCGCTCGGTACAAGTCGCTCGTCGTCAAAATAAGGCAAGCCCGCTACCATACGTGCCATTTCGCGTAGCCAAATCTGGATGCGAAGATTAAATAAGGGCCTTAGAGCGTCAGACTGACCACTGCGAGCCCAACTGATCAAGGAGACTAATAGCTCTGCCAAACCATGAACCGCCTCATCACTCCAATTGCGCAGCGGCTTTGCCTGAGCTAGCGATACCCTGAGGTCATCCATACTAATGGGGCCAGAGTGTTGATCGATCGTTTCAATGAGCCGCTGACCAACCCAGTGTTCTTTAATTAAGCGGCCAAGGGTCAATCGAAACTCTGCACTGTCTGGCGAAGATATATACAGAGGCGCAAGGTCTGGATCATCTTGATCATAAAACAAACAAGTTGCCAGAATTTGAGCAGCTTCAAGTTGTGAGCCGTTTTCGGCTGCTTTTATTGCGTCCATTACAGCTGCTGGTTCAGGTGTATCAAAGTGCTCTATTCTTTTCAACTGGTCGCTAGCAGATACCCGCGTTTCGCGAACCACAGCATCACCCAAAAAGCGCTCACCGAAGATTGTTTCCGCATAGGTAATTAGATCTTCTACTGCATCGTCGCCGGAACCTAGGGTCGCTGAAGAACCGACACAAATAAGGTGATCTTTCGGCATATCTACACGGTGTTTGACGCGGCGAATAAGCAGGGCCAAATCAGAGCCCTGCGCCCCATCAAAGGTATGCATCTCATCCACTACAAGAAATCGCAGTGTCTCTTTGCCATTCTGCGACCACAGCGGCAAGTCATCACCGCGCAGCAAAAGATAATCCAACATCTTGTAATTGGTTAGAAGAATATCTGGTGGATTCTGCCGTAACGTTTCACGGCGCGTAATCAAAGAATCTGCAGTAACCACATCACTGGCATGGCGCGGTTCTGCATCAGCATAGATACCTGCTCGAATACCATTAAGGGCTGGGTTATTAGTTATTGCAGCTGCCACCCGTCGGGCCTGGTCAGTCGCCAGGGCGTTCATGGGGTAGATCAAAATAGCTTTGATACCCGGTTTATCATTATTCTGGCGACAATAATCTAGAATCGGCCAGAGATAGGCTTCCGTTTTACCAGAGCCGGTGCCCGTCGCTACCAAAGTGGAGAGTGGCTTTTCGGCTGTTAAGCGCTGAAAGGCTTTAGCCTGATGGATGTAAGGCGCAAATTTTAACGGGATCTGCGGAAAGGGTTGCGTCCAATTTCCGTTCGCATCTTCAATATTCTTGAACGGAAGATCGACGGTGACCCACGGCCCCTTCATAAAGTGGTTAGAGTTATTAAGAAACCGTTCAACCGCGCCATCAAAACCTGAGCTTGTGGTATTCAGTGTTGAATGTACGAGCTCTCGTAAGCCTTGTTCAACATGACGACCAAGCAAGATGGGATTCATGCAGCACCCTCTTGCTCAAGCTTTTCAAAGTGTGCCCAGGCGCGTTTGTAATCTTCCACACGATCGCATTTGAAGAATGGGCCAACGAAGCGTCGCTCAACAGTATGCGGACCGTCAGGGCACGTGTCGTCTTCCGTAGTACACACCAGCTCGGCAGGATTCGACTCAAGAATTGATTCCCACTCCTTGCGGCCAGGATTTTTCCCTTTGTCGTTTAGGTAGCCAATACCAGATAAACCCTTGGAACAGGTCCAGACAATACGGCCGTTTTTGTCGTACCACGTACCGGCTTCGTTTTCTTGGAGAACTGGAAAGTAAATGCGATACAGCTCTACTAACTGGTCAAAGGTTAGTTCAAATGCTCTGGCAACTAGTACATCCAACTCGAGAAGTGCTTGGCGTCGAGGATAATCTGCTCTGAGAGCTGAGTCCCTACTCCAATTCGGTTCCAATTTCAGGTTTATGTCACTGCGCAAGCAAATATGCTGACTCGACCAATCAATAACTTCTGACTTGTTAACCATTCGCTCCCAAAGTGGGGCATAGCTGGAAGTTAGGCAGCATAACTTCAGTTGCCGCTGCAGAGCTTCTTTCTGGACCTTTCGATAAGGAAATCTTGCGACATCCGAATTGAAAAGATGCGTCATTCCAGATGCTTTGACAAAGAAATCTAGGATCAAACTACCTGAGATACAAGCCAAATTAAGTAACGCCTGATCAGAGTCAAACGCTATGGATTCAACCGTATTCACATGCAAAACACCCGGCGGAATGATGGCACCTATTAGAGATCTTTCAGAATACGGCTGCATCATATTTCTAAATGCCAAACGATAGAAATCACCGTGTATTTTTGAGGGATTCCAGTTGGACTTCACCATTCTGCGTTGATACTCAGCAGGCATTAAAGCGGGCCCATAGTTCGTCCGAGGCGCATAGTTTTCTGGAATTCTCTCTAGGTCAATTGGATCGTAGGCCCTGTTCGTATTACAAACTCTTTTTGGGGTTTTATAAAACGGATTACCCACATAAAACAGCGGACCTTGAATCACCATTTCCTCTGGTGGTCGAAAAGCTGTTTTTCGTTTTATAGTTCCGTCATTCTGAGATGCTGTTTCATTCCAGTGTGGTGACATTTGCCAAGTCGGCTCACCTCTTGTATCAACAAGGGCGGTGCCTACCTTAGGAAACGATGCCAGCTGCTTGAACACTTCAAGAGTTGCGCTAGAGAACGGCTGAATAAATCTTGCTTCCTCTACCGGAATATTCTGCTCTTCCGATAGTGCATGAATTGTCTCCAACGCATTTCGGTCGATACGAATTACGCGATCTTTGTGGCCTCGGGTATCCCAGTTTCCCTTGTTGTCCTTAGTGCCAGGAACCTCACCATGACCATCGTTGTCAGCAAAAGAATCTTCAACCTGCGACGGTAAAAAAGCGCTAGTAAACTGGTCAAAATCTACTTCAGCTTGATTTCCTCCATAGACATTTAGAGAGAAGTTCGTATGGTTATCGACCTCAGCAAACATCTTCTTTTTGATTTCGTTACGAAATTGAAAGTGTTTCTTGATACGACCATACCAGTGTTGCCTTAGCGCTCCCGCTTTTGGTTCACCTAAATGACCATCCTGATGGATCAGTGCGGCATATCCCTCTAGTGAAGTTAAGCGAAACGATAAATCCATGAAACAGCGGTAAAGATTGTTTGAGCCACCACCAATAAAGGGA
>Ga0075441_10001244_pt1 | contig 12380 bp, 10 predicted proteins | sample CoawatmetaG00DNA_FD_71582 | JGI IMG/M metagenome (GOLD analysis project Ga0075441, IMG submission 71582) | Marine microbial communities from the West Antarctic Peninsula - Coastal water metaG002-DNA | ecosystem: Environmental > Aquatic > Marine > Coastal | place: Atlantic Ocean: West Antarctic...
ACAGGATATTTGCAAAATGCACAAGAAATAGGACATGGTTATGAAGATGCTTCAAAACCTTTGAATGTTCCGAATTCAGAGAAATTAACCTGGTATTTTAAAGCACCAAATGTGCATGATTTTATGTGGGCTGGAGATCCTGCATATACACATGATGTTTTAAAAATGGCAAACGGCATAGACTTACACTTTTTGTATAAGAACAATCTAGAGGAAAAGTTTTCACAGAATTGGAAAGATTTACAGCCAAAAACGGCTGAGCTAATGACGTATTTTAGCAAGCATATTGGTGCATACCCATACAAGCAATACTCTGTAATTCAAGGTGGAGACGGAGGGATGGAATATGCAATGTCTACTTTAATTACAGGAGAACGCAAGTTTGGAAGTCTTTTTGGAGTAACGGCGCATGAAATGGCACATACTTGGTTTCAGTTTTTATTAGCTTCTAATGAAAGCAAACACCCTTGGATGGATGAAGGATTTACCTCTTATATTTCTAACAAGGCCTCTTATGAAGTCTTGAAGAGAGGAGATAACAATCCGAATGCTGGGCCTTACAGGAGTTACAATTTTATGGTAAATTCTGGTACAGAAGAAACATTAACAACACACGCAGACAGGTACAATACCAATAGAGGGTATAGCTTTGCGAGCTACGGAAAAGGAAGTATGTTTTTAGCCCAGTTAGAATATATTATTGGAACAGAAAACACAGCAAAGGGTTTAAAAAAGTACTTTACAGACTTTAGTTTTAAGCACCCAACACCAAATGATGTAAAGCGTTCTATGGAAAAAGTTTCTGGAATTCAGTTAGATTGGTACTTGAATGAATGGACACAAACCTTGCATACCATAGATTACGGAATAAAATCTGTAGACGGAAAAAACATTACTTTAGAAAGAATAGGGCAAATGCCAATGCCAATAGATTTAGAAGTTACTTATGAGGATGGGTCTGTAGAAAATTTTAATATTCCGTTGCGGATAATGAGAGGAAACAAACCAACTGCCGCAACAGTTTTAGAAGATTGGGCTTGGGCAAATCCTGTGTATTCTTTTGAAACCTCTAAAAAGGTAAAATCTGTAACTATTGATAAAAGTAAATTGATGGCAGATGTGAATGATGATAACAATGTTTTTGGATTAGAATAAAGCTTAAATTTTACACGTAAAAAGACCTCATTTAACTGAATAAATGAGGTCTTTTTTATTGTTTCATAAAAATTTATTGATTCATTATAAACGATTTTATCGCTATATTTTGACCTCATTATTTAAAGAGATATCCTGTGTTTTCAAAACGTTGGTTCTATTGTAATTGAAAGTTTAAAATTTACAATGTATGCATTCGCTAGAATGCAGTCTTTGGTCTTGTTTCTATTAGCGAAGCGATCTGATGTTTTATTTTGCACATCAATAATTTAAAGAAGGTAATAAGTTCTCTTTTATTGAATAAGGGCTTCTATTCTTTCATTCGGAATAAAGCCTTTCAGCATTAGAAATACTCCGCAAACGATTAAAATAACTCCCATAATTTTTTTAATTCTAAAAATCACTGGCGGTGTCATTTTGTTTTTTAACTGTTTCGCTAAAAATATTTTACCCAAATCTGTCACAAAGTAGCTTAACAAAACGGTTCCGAAATACCAGAAAATAGCGCTTTGATTCATCTTTAAAGTGGGGCCAATTACAAGCACAGTTCCTAGCCAGAAAGCTAAAACACCAACGTTTATAAAGTTTAAAAAGAAACCTTTAAAGAACAGTTTTAAGTAATTATTTTGAATCGGCACTTTTAGCAGATTGGCAGATTCTAGTGCTTCTTTTTTGTTTTCTTTCTCTAAATAAGTGATTAATCCGTAAATAATTAAAACCAAGCCTCCTAAAAAAAACAATCTTGGGTCGTCTTTTATTTCCTCTAACAAAGACCTACTGCCGTAATATGCAATTAAAATAAAACATAAATCTCCTAGAATAACTCCTAAATCAAAAATAATTGCTGCTCTTGCACCTTTTAAAATACTGGTTTGAATTAGCATAAAAAAAACAGGTCCAATCATAAAAGCCATGAAAAAACCAATTAAAAAAGCATTTTTAAAGTCGTAAATATCCATTGCTTAAAAATATTGTTTCATTATAAATCAGTAGTGTCTGAGTAAAACAGCTTCGTTTTATGTATTTTTTCGAATGAGTTCAAAGAGCAGCGATAAAAGGTATATTCTTTCGACCTATAGCTGTTTGTCAGATACTTGTAATTTATCTTGGTTCTTGACCCTAAAAGCACAGCAGTCTTTTGTCTTTTATCGAACAACAGTGCTTATAAAGAGTATATTTAAAGCCATAACTATACTTACATGCTGCTACACAGTTAAACATTTGAACAATTACACATCCTTACACATCATCAAAATCTATTGTAATAGTTGGTGTTGTTGGATGCGCCTGGCAGGTTAAAATAAGACCTTCTTCAAGTTCACCATCTGTTAAAATAGAGTTTTTTACCATTACTGCTTTTCCTTCCGTAACTCTTGCCAAGCAAGAACTACAAACACCGCCTTGACAAGAATAAGGTGCATCGATATTGTTGCGTAAATTTGCAGCTAAAATGTCATCCGTTTGAGACATTGTAAAGGTTGTTACTTCATCATCTAACAACACTGTAATTTCAGTGGTTCCTTCTTTTACCTGTGCTACTTTTTCTTCATCAGCAGCCACCACAAACAATTCAAAATGAATGTTTTCTTTTGCAATGTTATTTTTTTCTAAGGTTTTAGAAACGTCTTTGATCATTTCTTCCGGTCCGCATAAATAAGCAGCATCAAAAGAAGTTTCTTTGTACATATTCTTTACAAAGTAGTTGGTTACGTTACCATCAATTCTACCGCGTAAACTATTCTTTACATTTTCTCTACTGAAGATATAGTGCAACTTAAACCTACCTGGATAGGTTTCTTTTAGTTGATTTAACTCCTCATAAAAGATCGTGTCTGCAGCAGATTTGTTTCCGTAAACCAAAGTAAAAGTAGCGGTAGTTTCTGTTTGTAAAACCGATTTTAACATTGATAAAATAGGTGTAATTCCAGAACCAGCCGCAAAACCAATATAATTTTTGTTTGCATCTGGGATTAATAAAAAACGTCCTTCAGGAGCAGTTATTTCTATGGCATCGCCAACTTTTAGTGCTGTGGTTGCATAGGTAGAAAAAATACCTTTCGCTACTTTTTTAATAGCCACTCTAATTTCGCCACTTTCTGGAGTAGCGCAAATAGAATATGCTCTTCTAATTACTTCTCCATTAATTGCTGTTTGAAGCGTTACGTATTGTCCTGCGGTGAATTTAAAATCAGCTTTTAAATTTTCAGGTATCTTAAATACTACAGAAACCGCATCTGCGGTTTCTGGTCTTATTTCTTGTATGTGTACTTTGTGAAATTCTGCCATAAATGTAATTAAACTAAATTATTTTCAACTAAATATTCAGCTATTTGAACTGTGTTTGTAGCAGCACCTTTTCTTAGGTTATCTGCAACAATCCACAAATTTAAGGTATTTTCTTGAGATTCGTCCCTTCTAATTCGACCAACAAACACTTCATCTTTATCATGGGCATTTATAGGCATCGGATAGATGTTATTTGCCAAATCATCTTGCACAATAATACCCGTAGTTTCGGTTAAAATTTGACGCACTTCTGCAATGTCAAAATCGTTTTCAAATTGCACATTTACAGCTTCAGAATGTCCGCCAGCAGTGGGAATTCTAACGGCAGTAGCGGTTACAGAAAACGAATTATCGTTTAAAATCTTCTTTGGCTCTTTTACCAATTTCATTTCCTCTTTTGTGTAGCCGTTTTCTAAGAAAACATCACAATGAGGCAATGCATTTCTACCAATTTTATAAGGATATGCCATTTCACCGGCAATACCAGCCTCTTCATTTTCTAGTTGTTGCACTGCTTTTACACCCGTACCAGAAACCGATTGGTAGGTAGAAATTACCACGCGTTTCATTTTATATTTTTTATGCAATGGCGCTAAAGCCATTACCAATTGAATGGTAGAACAATTCGGATTTGCAATAATTTTATCATCCGCAGTTAAAACGTTTCCATTAATTTCAGGAACCACCAATTTTTTTGTTGGGTCCATTCTCCAAGCAGAAGAATTATCAATTACGGTAGTGCCAATTGCAGCAAATTTTGGTGCCCATTCTAAAGAAGTATCTCCACCAGCAGAAAATAAGGCAATATCTGGGTTCATTTTTAGTGCATCTTCCAAAGTTACTACGGTGTATTCTTTCCCTTTGTACGCTAATTTTTTACCAGCAGATCTCGCAGATGCTACAGGAATTAATTCTGTAATCGGTAAATTACGTTCTTCTAAAACTTTCAACATTACGGTACCAACCATGCCAGTTGCGCCAACTACAGCTATTTTCATTTCTCTTGCTTTTAAGACTGCAAAGATGCTAAAAAAAAGAGTAAAATAAATTACTTAAAACGTTATAAATCAACCAAAGTTTAAAAATGGAGCAAATAAATTTCTACTGTTTAAAATTAAACTTTCATTAAAAAAATAGTAGGTTTGTGCCAGATTTAAGTAATTCGCTGAAAAGCGTTCTAAAAAATAATTTTAACCTAATTAGTATAGCATGCAACTGTACAATAAGTTAAGCGCTATAGAACGCGCTGCCTTAATAGACGAAGCGGGTAAAGACCGTATTACCATTTCTTTTTATCAATATTTTAAGATAGAGAATCCACAATTATTACGAGACAAATTATTCTTAGAATGGAATGTTTTAGACGTTTTAGGTAGAATTTATGTTTCTTTTGAAGGCATAAATGCACAATTATCTGTGGCGTCAGAAAACTTCTATGCGTTAAAAGAGCAGCTAGATACCATTTCTTTTTTGAAAGATATTCGTTTAAATGTGGCGATAGAACACCATAATAAGTCGTTTTTAAAACTGAAAGTAAAGGTTCGGAAAAAGATTGTTGCAGACGGTTTGGTTGATGAAACTTTTGACGTGACCAATAGAGGTGTTCATTTAAATGCAGAGGAATTTAATGAAATGTTGGCAAATCCTGATACGATTTGTGTAGACATGCGAAACCATTATGAGAGTGAAATCGGACATTTTGATGGCGCTATCACTCCGGATGTAGATACGTTTAGAGATTCTTTAGATGTTATTGAAGAAGACTTAAAAGACAACAAAGAAGATAAGAATTTGTTGATGTATTGCACGGGCGGCATTCGTTGCGAAAAAGCTTCTGCATATTATAAGCACAAGGGTTTTAAAAATGTTTTTCAATTAGAAGGCGGCATTATAGAGTACACGCGTCAAGTAAAAGAAGAGGGTATAAAAAATAAATTTATAGGGAAGAATTTTGTATTTGATCATCGAAGAGCAGAGAAAATTACAGAAGATGTGGTTTCTAATTGTCACCAATGCGGAAATGCCTGCAATACGCATACAAATTGTGCAAATGAAGGGTGCCATTTGTTGTTTATTCAATGTGATGTTTGTTCAGAAACTATGGAAAACACCTGTTCTACAGATTGCCAAGAGGTAATTCAGTTGTCTTTTGAGGAACAAAAAGAGTTAAGAAAAGGCAAAGGGAACAGTAATAAAATCTTCAAAAAAGGCAGAAGTGAAGTTTTGAAGTTTAAGAAATAATAATAAAATAGATCATTTAAAGGCCTCAATTTTGAGGTCTTTTTTTTGTCAAAAAAATCCCTTTCACTTCTCGGTCAGATTTCTTATATTAGCTGATTAGACTTTGTTAAGTTGCTTTTTTGTAGCGACTTGATAATCAAATTATGAACCAAAAATAGTGGTTGGTTTTAGACGTTTATTTTTAGTGACAGTGTACTAAGAATCAACAACAACCAACCAACTATACTAAAATATAAATCACATGGCATGTGGAAGTTGTGGTACTACAGAAGATGGCGTACCTAAAGGGTGTAAAAGTAATGGTAATTGCGGGTCAGGAACTTGCGGAAGCGGTAGTAATAAACTAGCCGTTTTTGACTGGTTGTCTAACATGACGTTGCCAAGCGGACAAGAAAGATTCAATATTTTTGAGGTTCGTTTTAAGAACGGAAGAAAGCATTTTTATAAAAATCCTGAAAATGTACCTGTAACAATGGGAGATATTGTTGCGGTAGAAGGTTCTCCAGGACATGATATTGGTACCGTTTCCTTGGCAGGAGAATTGGTAAAAGTGCAAATGAAAAAACGCAAAATTACCGAAGACCACGAAGATGTAAAGAAAATTTACAGAAAAGCATCTCAAAGAGATATTGATATTTGGCAACAATCTAGAGGAAAAGAAGAAGAGACTCAGAGAAAAGGAAGAGAAATTTTAGGGCGTTTAGGGCTGCAAATGAAACTTTCTGATGTAGAGTATCAAGGAGATGGAAACAAAGCAACGTTTTACTACACCGCAGAAACCAGGGTAGATTTTAGACAATTAATTAGAGATTTGGCAAGTGCATTTTCTATTCGTGTAGAAATGAAACAAGTAGGCGCAAGACAAGAAGCAGCGCGTTTAGGCGGTATTGGTTCTTGTGGTAGAGAATTGTGTTGTTCTACATGGTTAACAGATTTTAGAAAAGTAACCACATCTGCAGCACGTTATCAGCAATTATCTTTAAATCCGTTAAAGTTAGCAGGACAATGTGGGAAGTTAAAATGCTGTTTAAATTTTGAATTAGACACCTATTTAGATGCTTTAAAAACATTTCCGAAGCAAGACTTGGTTCTAAAAACAGAGAAAGGAGAAGCGGTTTTTGTAAAGATGGATATATTTAAAAATCATCTTTGGTACACCTATAAAGAAGAGCGCTTTAAGTGGTTTCGTTTAACTTTAGATCAAGTTTTAGAAATCGTAGCACTGAATAAAAATAATGAAAAATCAATCTCTTTAGAAGAATACGAAGCAGATGTTGTATTGCCAGAAAAGGTAGATTTTGAAGATGCAGTTGGGCAAGACAGCTTAACCCGTTTTGATGTTCCAAAAACGAGTAAACGCAGACGTAATAATAAAAACAACAATAATAAAAAACCAGTTGGTGCAGCTTCAAACGGTGGGCAAAACAAACCAAACCCGAGAAGAAAACCACAAGCACAGCAACAAAATAAGCCACAGGAGCAAGATAAAACGCAGTCGCAACCAAAACCGCAACAGCAAAATAAGCCGAAACCAAGACCAAGGCCGAAGCCCAATGCAAATGCGAAACCAAACATAAATCCGAACGCGAATCCGAATTCAAATCAGCCAAAAGGAGAAGTAAAAAAGCCGAATAAGCCAAGAAAAAATAACAATAGAAACCGCAACAACAACGATCCGAAAAATGGGAACGATTCTGAAAAGTAAATCTTTAATTCTTTTATTGATTTCAATTTTGATGATTTCCTGTGATGATACTACAGAATTTAATCAGTACAAAGCGGTAGAGAATAGTTCTTGGAAGTCTGGTGAAAAAATGAGCTTTACTTTTGAAGTAAAAGACACTATTTTACCTAAAAATTTATTTATCAATGTTAGAAATAATAGCGATTATGAGTTTAGTAATTTATACCTTATTACAGCATTAAAGTTTCCCAATAATAGTTTGGTTATCGATACGTTACAGTATGAAATGGCAGATGCTTCAGGAATGTTTTTAGGCAATGGTTTTTCTGAAATAAAAGAAAATAAGCTGTTTTATAAAGAGCACAAGGTTTTTCCTGTCTCCGGAAATTATAGCTTAACCATAAGGCATGCTATGAGAAAAAATGCAGAAATGAAGGCTGTTGAAAAATTATATGGCGTGCAAGACGTTGGTTTTAGTATTGAGAAAATAAAATAGATTTCCGTTTTTACGGGAAATACAAATAAATGAAATCTCAACGATGTTGAGCAATAGTTTTTATTATGGAAAAGAAAAAAACAGCCAGTTTTAAAAAATATATAAAATGGTTTTGGGGCCTAATTTTAGGAGGCTTTACACTTGTTTTAGTATTGTTTTTATATACGGCTTGGGATCCTTTTGACACCCTGCCTTCATTTGAGGAATTAGAAAATCCGCAAACTAACTTAGCTACAGAAGTTATTTCTAGTGATGGAAAAACCATTGGCAAGTATGCTACAGAAAACAGAACACCTATTAAATTTATAGAACTGCCTACCAATTTGGTAAATGCCTTAACAGCGACAGAAGATGAGCGCTTTTACGAACATTCTGGCATCGATTTTAAAGGAACCGCAAGGGCTGTTTTAAAACCAGGAAGTGGTGGTGCAAGTACCATTACACAGCAGTTGGCGAGAATGCTTTTTACAGGAAGAGCTTCAAGAAACAAAGCTAAAAGAGTACTTCAAAAATTGAAAGAGTGGGTTGTGGCTACTAAATTAGAAAAGCAATACACTAAAAATGAGATTATTGCAATGTATTTAAATAAATACGACTTTCTAAATCAGGCCGTAGGAATTAGATCTGCGGCAAGAATATACTTTGGTAAAGAGCCGAAAGAGTTGAACATAGACCAAGCGGCGATGCTAGTTGGTATGTTAAAAAACTCCTCTTATTTTAATCCTTTAAGAAGAGAAAAATTAGTAAAGCAACGAAGAAATGTGGTGTTAAAACAAATGACACGTAACAATTTTATTACAGTCGCTGAAAAAGATTCGATACAAAAACTAGATTTAGGTTTAAATATTAATAAAGAAAGTCATAAAGACGGTTCTGCAACTTATTTTAGAGGGCATCTGCAAAAGATGATGCGCACTTGGGTAGAAGAACATCCAAAACCAAACGGAGAACAATATAATATTTTTAAAGACGGTTTAAAAATCTATGTAACCATAGATTCTAGAATGCAAAAATATGCAGAAGAGGCTATAGATGAACACATGTCTAATTTGCAACAGTATTTCTTTGAAGAACAAAAAGGCAACAAAACAGCTCCTTTTTATGACCTTGATAAAAGTGAGATTTCTAGAATTATAGAAAGAGCTAAGAAAAATTCTGACAGATACAAGCGTTTAAAAAATGCTGGAAAATCAAATAAATACATAGATGAGGTCTTTAAAAAGAAGACAAAAATGACCGTCTTTTCGTATAAAGGAGATTTAGATACCATCATGTCGCCAAATGACTCTATAAGGTATTACAAACATTTTTTACGCTCTGGTTTGTTGTCCATAGAGCCACAAACAGGTCATATAAAAGCGTGGGTTGGTGGTGTAAATTATCAGCATTTTAAGTTTGATGCAGTAGCACAACAAAAAAGACAAGTAGGTTCTACGTTTAAGCCATTTGTGTATGCAACAGCAATCAATCAACTAAAATTATCTCCTTGTGATTCTTTTCCGAACGTTCCGTTTACCATACCGAAAGGTAAATACGGAATTCCAGAAGAATGGAAACCAAAAAATTCTGGCGATAAATACGGAGGAATGCTAACTTTAAAAGAAGGTTTGGCAGGTTCTGTAAATACAATGTCCGCTCGATTAATAGATTTAGTTTCACCAGAAAATGTAGTACGCCTTGCAAAATCTGCGGGTATAGAAAGTAGAATCCGTGCAAATCCTTCAATTGCTTTAGGAGCTGTAGAATTATCATTACTAGAAATGGTAAGTGCCTATTCTACTTTTGCAAACAAAGGCTTGCGGGTTAGCCCAATGATTATTACAAGAATAGAAGATAAAAACGGAACAGTTTTAGAAGAATTTACACCGAAGACAGAAGAAGTTTTAAGCGAAGAGTCTGCCTATGTGATTTTAAACTTATTGGAAGGTGTTACGCAATATGGTTCTGGTATTCGTTTGCGTTTGCCTTGGGAAAAACCAGGATATGTAACAGGATATCCTTATGAATTTACCAATGCAATTGCTGGTAAAACAGGAACCACTCAAAATCAATCAGATGGTTGGTTTATGGGAATTGTACCCAACTTAGCAACGGGTGTTTGGACGGGTGGAGAGGACAGATCTATTCATTTTGAAGGAATTGCAAAAGGACAAGGAGCAACAATGGCTTTGCCTTCATTTGCCTTGTTTTTGAAAAAATGTTATGCAGATAAAAGCCTGAAAATTAGTCAAGAAGAATTTGAAAAACCAGAAAATTTATCAATCAATATTAATTGCGGAAAGGTAGAAAAGGAAGATGACGAGATAGAAGAAGATACCGAAGAAATAATAATAATAGAAGAAGATATCGACTTTTAAAATTTAGTTGACGAGCTGCGGCAAGTCATTTAAATATTTTTTGAGATTGCAAAACATAGTTTGAATATAAGGTATAAGAAATAACCATATGATTAACAAAAAAGTAAAGAACGTACAAGAAGCACTCCTCGGTGTTAAAAGTGAAATGACTTTTATGCTGGGTGGTTTTGGGTTGTGCGGAATTCCAGAAAATGCCATTTCAGAGTTGGTAAGATTAGATATTAGAGAGGTTACTTGTATTTCTAATAATGCAGGTGTAGACGGTTTTGGTTTAGGGCTATTACTGGAAAATAAGCAAATCAAAAAAATGATTTCTTCTTACGTTGGTGAGAACGACGAATTTGAAAGACAAATGCTCTCTGGAGAATTAGAGGTAGAATTAACACCTCAAGGAACACTCGCAGAAAAATGTAGAGCTGCACAAGCAGGTTTTCCAGCATTTTATACGCCTGCAGGTTACGGAACAGAAGTCGCGGAAGGAAAAGAAACAAGAGAATTTGATGGTAAAATGTATGTTTTAGAACCTGCCTTTAAAGCAGATTTCGCTTTTGTAAAAGCCTGGAAAGGAGATGCTGCCGGAAATTTAGTTTTTAAAGGAACATCAAGAAATTTTAATCCGAATATGTGCGGTGCAGCAACAATTACAGTTGCAGAGGTTGAAGAAATGGTTGAGGTTGGTGAATTAGACCCGAACAATGTTCATATTCCAGGAATATTTGTACAAAGAATTTTTCAAGGAAAAGACTACGAAAAGAGAATTGAACAAAGAACCGTAAGACAAAAATAATAAGTATGGCTTTAGATAAGACGGGTATTGCAAAAAGAATTGCCCAAGAAGTTGAAGACGGATTTTATGTAAACTTAGGGATTGGAATTCCAACCTTGGTTGCAAATTACGTAAGAGAAGATATAGAAGTAGAGTTTCAATCTGAAAACGGTGTTTTAGGAATGGGTCCTTTTCCTTTTGACGGGGAAGAAGATGCAGATATTATAAACGCCGGCAAACAAACAATTACTACAATGCCGGGTGCAAGCTTTTTTGATTCATCAATGAGTTTTGCCATGATTCGTGGCAAACATGTAGATCTTACAATTTTGGGCGCAATGGAAGTTTCTGAAAACGGAGATATTGCCAACTGGAAAATTCCTGGTAAAATGGTAAAAGGAATGGGTGGTGCAATGGATTTAGTGGCTTCTGCAGAAAATATTATTGTAGCAATGATGCACACAAATAAACACGGCGATTCTAAGATTTTAAAGAAATGCTCTTTGCCGTTAACGGGTGTTGGTTGTGTCACAAAAGTAGTTACTAATTTGGCAGTTTTAGAAGTGAAGAACAATCAGTTTCATCTGCTAGAAAGAGCTCCTGGGGTTTCTGTTGAGGATATTCAGAAAGCAACAGAAGGAACGCTTGTTATAAACGGAGAAGTACCAGAAATGAATATCTAGTGTGAGAAAATTAAAGCCATTTGTACGTCTTTTATTTCCAGTTTTGATACTTTTAATTGGACTCGTGATTTATAAAATTTTAGGCTACGAACCGAGTATTTATACAGTTTTCATAAATATAGGATTGGCCTTTGTTTTGTCTCCAAGAATAAAGAAAATTCAAACAGAAAACGGAACAGAGGAGCAATTTAGATGGTTGTTTTATAAAAAAATGTGGAAGTAATATGAAACTATTTAAAAAAGTATATTGGTTGATTTATCCGATTTTGATTGTGGTGTTTATGTTGATTTTTGATCAACTTTACAAAACAGATAATTTTATCTTAAAGGCAGGAATCTGCGCTGTTTTAGCTTTTATTTTATCGCCAAGAAAGAAAATAATTCAAACAGAAAAAGGGAAAATAAAACAAATTACTTGGCTGTTTTTAAAGGAGCCTATCAGTATCGGTTCCTAAAACATAAAAGTATTTCCTTCCTAAAAAATATAAAGAGTCATTTTCTATGAAAATAATATCATACAACGTAAACGGAATTAGAGCCGCTTTAAAAAAAGGTTTTATAGATTGGTTGCAGGTTGCAAAACCAGATGTAATTTGCATTCAAGAAACCAAAGCACACAAAGAACAATTAGACTTATCTGAGTTTGAAGATGCAGGTTATACCCATCATTATTGGTTTTCTGCTCAGAAAAAAGGATATTCTTCGGTAGCTA
>Ga0075441_10001248_pt1 | contig 12370 bp, 13 predicted proteins | sample CoawatmetaG00DNA_FD_71582 | JGI IMG/M metagenome (GOLD analysis project Ga0075441, IMG submission 71582) | Marine microbial communities from the West Antarctic Peninsula - Coastal water metaG002-DNA | ecosystem: Environmental > Aquatic > Marine > Coastal | place: Atlantic Ocean: West Antarctic...
CCTTATACTGTATTCATATCTAGATATGTTTAGATTGTACTTGTAGTAGTGCTTAGTTAGAGATAACTCCCTTAGTTAAGTTTCATTATTTTCACTATCACTGCAATATGAATTATATTAAAACACTTAAAATATTTGTACTGTTAACATTCCTTGTTAGTTGTAGTTCTTCAGATTCTCCAATAACAGAAGATCCTTGTGATGGTAATTGTGGCACTATAGTGGTAAATGAAACTCCGGGTTGGACTGAAAGTGACTCTTGCCCTTACTGGTATTTGAATGATGCAGGAGGCTTTGTATCTCATGGAGGTTCTAGTCAGAATTGCTATCATGTAAGAATTGAGAATGATTGCTCTGGAGAAATAAGGTCTTTTATCTATTATAATGATAACTCTGTTGACATTGACATGAATCCAACTGGTGACTACATCTGTAATTATCAGTAGCTAGCATACAGTTATCATTATCTTCTAAGCTCAAAGTTTTCACCCAAGTACACTTTTCTTACCTGCTCGTCAGCTGCTAATTCTTCAGCAGTACCTTGTTTTAGGATATTTCCTTCAAACAACAAGTAAGCTCTATCGGTAATTTTTAAGGTTTCATGTACATTGTGGTCGGTAATTAGTATCCCGATATTTTTATCTTTCAGTTTCGCAACAATTTGCTGAATATCCTCAACTGCAATAGGATCAACACCTGCAAAAGGTTCGTCCAACAAAATAAACTTTGGGTTAGTTGCCAAGGCTCTGGCAATTTCAGTTCTTCTTCTCTCTCCTCCTGAAAGTAAATCACCCATATTCTTACGTACATGCTGCAAACTAAATTCATCCAATAAGGATTCACATTTTTCAAGCTGTTCTTTTTTGGACAGCTTTGTCATTTCAAGTACAGAAAGGATATTATCTTCAACCGACATTTTTCTAAATACTGATGCTTCCTGCGCTAAATACCCTACTCCCATTTGAGCACGCTTGTACATAGGTAATTTGGTAATGTCAGTATCATTTAAATAAACAGCTCCTTCATTGGGCTTCACCAAACCAACCATCATATAAAAAGAGGTAGTTTTTCCTGCGCCATTAGGACCTAATAGCCCAACTATTTCACCTTGTTTTACCTCAACAGAAACGCCTTTAACTACTGCTCTTTTACCATAATACTTAATGATATTATCTGCTCTTAAAATCATGCTGTTTTCTTTTCTTGATTCTTAATTACTCTAGCTGAAATTTTAATACTTAACTCATACAATATGATTAACGGAAAGGATACCAAAATTTGTGATGTAATATCAGGGGGAGTAATTATTGCTGATAAAATAAGGGTAACCACCATGGCATGCTTACGGTAAACACGCATGAAATCAGGGGTTAAAAAACCTATTTTTGTTAAAAAATACACCAAAATTGGCAATTCAAAAATAATACCGTTCGCTAAACTAACTGTAGTAACTGTTGATATAAATGAGGTTAAACTAATCTGATTAGCAACCGTGCTACTTACTTGGTAAGACCCTAAAAAATTAACTGAAAGTGGCGCAATTACATAATAGCCAAACAACACTCCAAGCGCAAATAATACTGAACTGAAAAATACTACTCCCCTCGCTAGTTTTGTTTCCGAATTATAAAGTGCAGGACTTATAAAACGCCATAATTCCCAAAAAACATAAGGGAATGCAACAATAAATCCTGCGAAAATAGATGTAGTTATATGAGTTGAAAACTGTCCACTCATACTTATGTTCATTAAAGTAAATGGAGAATCCTCCATACAAAGAGCATCATTTAATCCCAAAAAGTTGGAGACACTACATAAAGCTCGGTAAGTAGGGAAGTCAGGACTTTTAGGCCCTAAAAGAATCAAATCAAAAACGATCTCTTTATAAATAAAAGCAATAACAGCAAAAAACATAATTGCACCGGCCGAACGAATGAGGTGCCACCTAAAAATTTCCAGATGATCTAAAAATGACATTTCCTTTTCTTGCTCTTCCATTAAACCACTCCTTCTTTAATAATTTCATGAATATGTACTATACCAACATAATTAGCATTATCCATAACTATCATTTGACTAATATTATTTTGTTCCATTAATTGCAAAGCATCATAAGCTAGTGTGTTTATATCAATCGTTTTAGGATCAATACACATAATATCAGTAGCTTTAAAAGTAGAAAAAGAATCTCCTTTCTCTAACATTCTCCTCAAATCACCATCTGTAATAATACCTTTTAATATATTATTGTCCAGTACTGCTGTAGCGCCTAATCGTTTTTTAGAAATTTCAATTATTACCTCATTGATAGTTGCATCTGCATTAACTGACGGATTACTATTTTCACTGAGTATATCTGATAATTTCAAATATAATCTTTTACCCAATGTTCCTCCAGGGTGAAAACGAGCAAAATCTTTATGCGTAAAATTCTTACAAGCCAATAAAGTAACGGCTAAAGCGTCTCCCATTACTAATTGTGCAGTAGTTGATGTAGTTGGCGCCAAATTATTAGGGCAAGCCTCTTTTTCCACACTTACATCTAAAGCAAAGTCCGACTCTCTAGCTAAGAAAGAATTCATATTACCAGTAATTCCAATCAAAGAATTACCCATATTTTTAATAAAAGGTACAATAGCTTTTATCTCAGATGTATTCCCACTTTTAGAGATACACAATACAACATCTCCTTTTTGGACATTTCCTAGATCGCCATGAATAGCATCAGCAGCATGTAAAAACACAGCTGGCTGTCCAGTGGAATTAAAAGTAGCCACCATTTTGCTAGCAATATTGGCGCTTTTCCCAATTCCAGCAACAATTAAACGGCCTTTGGATTTCATAATCAGCTCAATAACAGCAGCAAAATCATCATTGATGCTATTTTCTAAATTCTGAATTGCCATTGCTTCTAATGCAACTGTATCTTTTGCAATTTTTTTTATTTCAGCTGAAGATTTCATAAAAATAAAGTAGTATATTCGTTCTCAAAAACAAGAACAAAAGTATTACTTTTATATTAAGAATGAGCATTTCTAAAGAAACACTAAACAAAAACCTAAAAAGCATATTTGGCTTCAATAGCTTTAGGGCAGATCAAGAGGACATCATCCTTAACTTGCTAGAAGGAAAAGATAGTATGGTAATAATGCCGACAGGTGGAGGAAAATCCATGTGTTATCAATTACCAGCTTTAATATCTGACGGCTGTGCAATTGTGGTATCACCACTTATTGCGCTAATGAAAAATCAAGTAGATGTGTTAAGAGGACACTATCAGAATGATAGTATTGCCCATGTACTTAACTCTTCATTAACAAAAACGCAAACCAATCAGGTAAAGGAAGATATAAAATCAGGGAAAACAAAACTATTGTATGTTGCCCCTGAATCCTTAGTAAAAACTGAGAATACAGAATTTTTCAGATCAGTAAAAATTTCATTTTATGCTATTGATGAAGCCCATTGTATTTCAGAATGGGGACATGATTTTAGACCAGAATACCGTAAACTAAAACAAATAATCGACAATATAGGACAGGCTCCTGTAATTGCACTTACTGCTACTGCAACTCCTAAAGTAAGGCAAGATATAATGAGGAATCTTAAGATAAATGACGGAAAACTATATCTTGATTCATTTAATAGAAGTAACCTTTTTTATGAAATACGTCCTAAAAAAGATGTTGCCAAACAAATAATACAATATATAAGTACTCGTAAAGGAGAGTCGGGAATTGTATACTGCCTTAGTAGAAAAAAAGTGGAGGAAATAGCAGAAACTCTACAGATAAATGGAATAAAAGCATTGCCTTATCACGCAGGTCTAGAAGCAAAAAAGAGAGTAGCACATCAAGAGGCATTCTTAATGGATGATTGTGATGTTATAGTAGCAACTATTGCCTTTGGGATGGGAATTGATAAACCAGACATCAGATATGTAGTACACCATGATATACCTAAAAGTTTAGAAGGATATTACCAAGAAACTGGTCGTGCAGGTAGAGATGGTGGAAAAGGAGATTTAATTACTTTCTATGATTACAAGGACATTGAAAAATTAGAAAAATTTCTACAAGGAAAACCAGTTGCCGAACAAGAAGTTGGTCGATTACTTATAATGGAAACCATTGCTTTTTCTGAAACTTCCATGTGCAGAAGAAAGTACTTACTCCACTATTTTGGTGAAGAATTTGATGCAGTTAAATGTGAGAACATGTGCGACAACTGCAAGGATCCTAAAGAAAAAACAGAAGGAAAAAAATATGTTAAACTCTTACTTGAAGGAGTTTTTGCCTGCCGTGATCGCTTCAAACCAAAAGAAATGGCCAGTATTATGATAGGAGATAGCAATTCGCTTATCAAACAACATATGTCACAGATTGAACATGTATTTGGTTCAGGAAAAGATAAATCAATAGGATTTTGGCATTCGATAATAAGACAAGTATATGTAAAACAACTACTGACTAAAGAAATTGAAAGCTACGGTACGCTTAAAATTACTGAGGCAGGGAAAGAGTATATCAAAAATCCATATAGTTTTGAGATAACGGAAGATCATGACTATGATAATATGAATGTTTCTGACAGTAGTCAGCAAAAAGGAATAGCAATAGACCAGGTACTTTTCAATATCCTGAAAGATTTAAGAAAAAGAGTAGGTAAAGAAATAGGCCTCCCTCCTGCTATCCTATTTATGGAACCTTCTTTAATTGACATGGCTAACCAGTACCCTATATCAATTGAAGAAATGGCACAAGTTCAAGGTGTAGGACTAGGGAAAGCTAAAAAATATGGACAAGATTTCATTAATGCAATTAAGGAATATGTAGATGAAAATGAAATTGATCGCCCTCAGGATATTGTTGTTAGAACAGTAGCCAATACAAAATCAAACAAAATATACATCATACAATCACTAGATAAAAAACTATGGATTGATGATATTGCAAAAGGAAAAGGACTTAACCGAGTTGAACTACTTACCGAAATGGAAGAGATAGTTGAAAAAGGAACTCGCCTTAACTTAGATCATATTATCCTAGACATGATGGAAGAAGATGAACGAGAAGATATTCATGATTTCTTTAAAGAGACAGAGGAATTCTCGTTTGATGAAGCTAGAATTGAGTTTGATGAAGATGAATTTAATGATGACGAGATTCGCCTATTAAGGATTGACTTCATCTCAAAAGTAGCAAATTAATGAATACCCTTATTTTATCCAGCTCATTATCCGAAAACTCACGCTCGTATTTGTTATGTAAAGCAGTAGAGCAAGAGTTAATTTCAAAAGGAAACAATATAACTTTTGTTGATTCAAAAGAAATTCCTATGCAACCTTTTCATAGAGAAATAAGTGAGGAAATGAAAGCACTTAGCGAACAGGTAGGAAAAGCGGACAACATTATAATTGGTATGGGAGTACATTGCTATAGCATTAATGATTCCTTAAAAGTTTTACTAGAAGGTTGTTTTGGAAAAGCAACAGGGAAATTTTTTGGCATACTATGTGCTGCAGGAGGTGAAAGAAGCTACCTTGTAACACAACACCTTACTCAAATATGTATGAATGAATCGCGTATGATGCAGTTGCCTAGAGTTGTTTATGCTACTGGTAACGATTTTACAGAAAACAGAATTATATCCAAAGAATTATCGGAAAGAATAGAGCTCTTTTCAGAAGAATTCCATTCGATAGGAAATAAATTACTAGCCTAATTTTTAATGGCTAGATAAGCCATTAGTCCCATCCCCACTTTTAAGGAAGATTCATCAATATTGAAACGAGAAGTGTGCAAACCATGGGTAATTCTTTTACTCTTTTTAGCCGTACCTAAACGGTAAAAACAAGAAGGAACTTGATGAGAATAATACGAAAAATCCTCAGCAGTCATTCTAATAGGTAAATCAATTACATTTTCTGCACCCATATATTCTTTTGCAAAAACAATTGACTTTTTAGCTAACGCTTCATCATTCACCAAACACGGATAACCCTTACGAATATCAAAATCAATTATCAAACTATAAGCTTCAGCTATAGTGTTAGCTATTACTAGCATCTTTTCATGAGTCTTAATTCTAAAATCTTCATTCATTGCTCGTAAAGTACCTTTGAGTTTTACCTGCTCAGGAATAACATTAGTTGAACCTAAACCCTCAATAAATCCGATTGCTAAAACACAGGGTCTATCTTTCTCTTTCTTAGAAAATTCATCAAGGGCAGTAATTAACTTTGCAGCTGCAAGTAAGGGGCTATTATATTTTTCGGGTAATGCAGCATGCCCTCCTTTCCCTTTAATGGTAATATGCAATTCATCAGTTGATGCCATATATATTCCTGGTCGGAAACCTACTTTTCCCACTTCTAAATCAGGAAATACATGTTGACCAAGCATTTTTTCAACCTTAGGGTTATCAAGCACACCTTCTTTTATCATTTGTTGTGCTCCACCAGGAAGCATCTCTTCAGCAGGCTGAAAAATAAATTTTATACTTCCCTCCCATTCTGTTTTTAAAGTATTTAAAATATTTATAACACCTAACAAGGATGCCGTATGTGCGTCATGACCACAAGCGTGCATTACACCATTATTTACCGAACAATAATCAACTTCATTTTCCTCAACAATAGGTAAAGCATCAAAATCGGCACGCAAAGCAATTGTTTTCGAACTCGGATTATTTCCTTTAAGCAATACTACAATTCCAGTATCGGCTATATCCTCAGTAAAAGGGATATCCCAACCACTAAGTACAGACTTAATATAAGCTGACGTTTTATATTCGTTAAAAGAAAGTTCAGGGTTTTTATGAAGATGTCTTCTAATAGATACCACCTCATCAAAAATACTTTCGGCTAGTTGTTTTATTTTAGCTATCATTTTGAAGAAATAAGTTTAATAGCCCCAAGTAACATGATCACACCAAAAACTCTCCGCACCATTTGAGGAGGTAAACTAAGGGAAAGCTTAGATCCTAAATATCCGCCAATAACAAAAGTAAAAGCAATGACAATAGCATATTCCCATTTTACAAATCCTTCCTTATAATAATTAATAGCAGCCAGAATACCAATAGGAGGTAACATAGCAAAAAGAGCTGTCCCTTGAGCCTCATGCTGAGTTAAACCCAAAAAAATAATCAATAAAGGTATCATTAAAATACCACCACCAACACCTACTAAACCGCTAAGAACACCAGCTAGCAAACCAATAATAATCAAGATTATAAAAGTTGAAACACTCATACTACAAATTTAAAAAGGAAAAACAGGTACAGGCAAGCGAAAACGGATAGTTTTAACACACTAATTAACATATCTTTGCCAGAAGAAAGACAGTAAAAAAACTAAAATAATAGCTATGAAAGTCAAATCCTTTACATTCAATCCTTTTCAAGAGAATACTTATGTGGTATATGATGATACTAAGGAGTGTATAATTATAGATCCAGGATGTTATAGTGAAAAAGAGAGAACAGAATTAAGGAGATTCATTACGGGTGAAGGGTTAAAGCCAGTAAAACTGATTAACACCCATTGTCATATTGACCATGTGCTTGGTAACAAGTTTGCAAGTGAACTTTGGGATTTAGAACTCTATATGCATAAAGAAGATTTACTATTACTTGAAAACGCAGGAAGCATTAGTAAAATGTATGGCTTGGATGATTATGAAGGATCACCTTCTCCAAAACATTTTTTAGCAGAAGGGAATACCCTAAATTTTGGGGATAGTAGTTTCAATATACTATTTACACCAGGACATTCACCAGGACATATTTGTTTGCATAGCCAAGAAAACAATTTAGTAATTGCTGGAGATGTACTTTTTCAAAGAAGTATAGGGCGTACTGATTTACCAGGAGGAGATCATAATGCGCTTATCAACAGCATTAAAAGCAAACTATTTACCTTAGATAATGAAACAAAGGTGTACTGCGGGCACGGACGGAGTACTACAATAGGATATGAGAAGGAGCATAATCCACACCTACAATAGGCACAGAATAAAAGAGGATGGAAGCAAACCTCATATCCTAAAATTTTTATAATTTACTATATAGCACAACTCATATCTTCCCCACAACATAAAGGAGATTTGATTTTACCATGTCCATTTGGGCATTTCGAAATCTGCACCTCTCTAGCGTCATCTAACTTGAGTACATCATTAACTAATGGCGCATCGCACTTACCACAAGTTGCATTAACAGTCATACCACATTTATCACACTTATAAGTTTCCATAATATTTTTTAACAAATATAAGGAAAAAGTTAAAACCATGGGATAAAATAATTTCTTTCAGCTGGACTTTTTCTTTTATAATATAATTCTTCTTTTCTCATAATCCAACACTAATAAATAATACATAAACACCCCAAATGCATACAAAGCAGCTGTTATATAAAAGATATAAGCATAAGGTAGGCCTTCAGCTTTTAAGTACCTAAATATTTGCGAACTGAAAAACCAACTTCCACTCCAAATTGCTGCCATAATAGCACTTAGCATTTCCTGGTTTTTCTTTCCCACATAATTCATAGTAAGTTCGGAAGTCATAGGGGCGGCCATATTCATAAGTGGAGTTCTTATCCAAAAGCATAAAACAGCTATAGGAAATGCCCACCAATATTGTGTAAAAAACTCAGTTGTAGCCAAAGCAATCAAAGCAATAACTGCAGTAGTTTGGGTGTAAGTAATTCCTTTTTTAAATCCTAACTTATTTTTTATATTAGGAACAAGTAAGGCCAAAATAGCAACTAATACACTAGCAACTCCACCTATAACAGCAAATCCTGTAGAATCTACTTGAAAATTATGAAAAAAGAATAAATTAATGAAGGGAATAGTTAAACCCGCCCCAACAGCAATAATAAGCGTAGGAATAATAGCCTTAAGCAACAAAGCCCAATCATAGGATTTCCATTGCAAACCTTTTTTGACAGGTACAACTAAATCCACCTTCATTTTTAACAAATAATACACGCCAAAAAATCCTATAAAAGCAATAAATAACAAAATAATACCTTCATCAATTTCTTTCATAAATTGCCCAAAGCCGAAGATGATTATTCCACTTAAAATTGTACCAAAACTATGAGTTGCATAATTTAAGGATATAGCATGCGATTGATTCGCAACTGAAGTATTTCGCATTACATAAGGCAAAGCACTTACTTGAAACAAAGTAAAAACAATCCCCCATAAAATAAATAATGTTGGCAAATACTGATACAAAGCATATTGCACTGCCAAAACAAGTGCGATAGCAACCGTAGGTACACCTAAGCTTCCTAGTATAAAAAAAGGTTTTAATGGTTTTCCTTTTATATAAAACCCCAAAGGAAATGCTAACAACATAACTGCCAAAAAGCGGTAGGAAATAAAATTAGCTATCTCAGGATCAGAGAATCCTTGCTTTGCTAAATAGATATTTAAAATCAGAAAGAAAGCCGCCCCAATTAACTGAACAAAAAACTCTGCCTTTATCATCAAAAGAACGTGTTCTTCTAATTGTAAATATGACTTAATAATTTTTTTCAAAATAGAATATTACGAATTTTAAAATTCCTGAATCACCTCCATTAAAGTACGAAAAGCAACTGCCTTAGCACCATAACGAGCAACATGTTTTTGTTGTAAATCAGGAGCAGAATTAACTTGATATTGATGCAAATCCTTCATTGTTTTGCAGGTATATGCAATAGCAAAAGTATTGTCACTATCCCCTTGTACTATCACTCTATTTATCTGTGATTTTGAAAAAAAACCAGTAGCCATTACCTCAGGAATATGTACATCTCGCATCCATGCTAGCCAATCTACCTCAATACTTTCTTCTACACTTACGGTTACATTATAAATTATCATTTTTCATCATTTAAGTTATCGCCTCTTAAGACTCTGAAACGCTTTCTAGCTTCTGCAACAAAAATACTACTGTTATGTTCCAATAATATTTTTTCGTATAGCTCCATAGCTTTTTCAGGATTACTTAAAGTATTATCATACAGTTTTGCCATTTTGTAAAGCGCATCATCAGCCAAAATATCATAATTCCAATCAGTTGCAATCTTATTATACATTTCCAATACCATATCCGTATTGTTCAATTGCATGTATATTTCGGCTTTTTGCATGTATATTTCATCAGACAAAGTATGACCGGGGAAAACAGTAATCACTGAATCATACTTAGCAATTGCCTTTTCATATTTCTGCTGATAAAACAGCAAATCCGCAGCTGCAAACACTTCCATAGCAATAGCAGAAGTATCTAAGTTTAGATTATCTATAATCAACAAAGATAAATCCATAGCATCATTGGCTATCAGTTTTGAAGTAGATGCTTTCAAGGCTCCTAACTGAGCCTGAGCCCAATAAAAATCACCTTGATAATAAGCAATTTTTGCTCGTCTTAATTTTGCCTTATGCCCTATTGGGTTTTCTTTAAAGTCCTTTTCTACTTGTGAATAATACAATAAGGATTCCCAAATGTTTCCTAAAAGTAATTGCACATCAGCATACTCTAGTTTACATTCTGCCAGATCGTACTTATCAATACCTGGCACTTCCATAGCACTTAACAATATAGTTTCGGCTGCCAACAAATCATGTAAATAGAAAGCTTTAAAATGTGCATAGTTGGAAAGCAACATTACAGTATTTCTATTCTCTCCTAATTCCATAATCAAACTTTTATATGCATCATCTAAACTACTAACCTCTTGATTTTTGCTATTTAATATTTTGGTTTTGGTGTACAACTTATTAATGTTTGCATCAATAAATAAGAAATTATTTTTTCCCTTTTGAATAACATATTCATAAGCTTTAATCGCCAAATCATAGTATTGTTTATCCAAGAAAATTTCTGCCAAATCAAAAACTTCCTCACCATCAGCATCTGTACGCTTGTCTAATGATTTGGCTTGCCTGAATGCCATTTCATATTGCGCATTTTGCATAAAAAGCCAAATAAGCAGCTCAGAAAACTCAGTTCTAGCCTCCTCTTGTCTTACAAAAGGTAATAATTGTTTTTTTACTAATTGATAACTGCTCTCACTTTTAATTCCATCATTATTTAAAAATAATTGCACTCGTGCAAAAACCATTGACTTTTGCTTTGGGTTGCGCTTTAGCTCATTTAAGTACTCTACAATCATCAAATCCACTTCACCTAATTGCGCATATAGTTGTGCCTTTTGCGTACCAAAATGAGATTTAGCATTTAGCTTTTCGGATAATATATACAACCGCAAAGCATCACCATACATTTCATATCGCCTAAAAGTATTGGCTAAATTTATTGCTTGAGATTGCTGTCCTGTTAAATTTTCGAATATTTTTTTAAAAGTACGGTCTGCCTTTTTAGTATTTCCACTTTTCCTCTGAACTATACCAACTTCTAACTGATAGTTCAAACTATTAGGATAAATTTTAGCCACCTTTTTTGCTAATTTCTCAGCCTGCTTATATTGTTCTGTTTTTAATAACGAACCAAAGTAGGGAATATAATATGCAACTGAAAATCGTTCCTTATTCAGCTCATCATAAATAGAAATTGCTTTATCATACTCACCATTTACATAGTATTGATAAGCCAATTTTTGTTCTCCATGCTGTGCAATAGCAAAGCAAGAAATCAGCATAAATACAAATAGTAAACGCATTTATTTTATGATATCAAAACCTGTATAAGGCTGTAATGCCTTTGGAATTTTTATTCCCTCAGCAGTTTGGTTATTTTCAATAAGTGCTGCATAAACTCTTGGCAAAGCCAAAGCACTTCCGTTTAAAGTATGGCACAATTGTGTTTTACCATTTTCATCCTTATATCGTAATTTCAATCGATTAGCTTGATAGCTTTCAAAATTAGAAACTGAACTTACCTCCAACCATCTTTCTTGCCCAGCAGAATATACTTCAAAATCAAAGGTAAGTGCTGATGTGAAACTTAAATCACCACCACACAATTTTAAAATTTTATACGGCAATTCTAATTCGTCAAGTATACTAGCTACATGGCTTACCATAGAATCTAAAGTTTCATATGATTTCTCAGGATGTTGAACTTGAACAATCTCTACTTTATCAAATTGATGTAATCTATTTAAACCTCTAACCTCTTTACCGTAAGAACCTGCCTCACGTCTAAAACAAGGAGTATAGGCAGTACACATAATTGGAAATTCCTTAACAATTACATTACGAAAGAAATTAGTTACTGGAACCTCAGCTGTTGGAATTAAATACAAATTATCTTCTGTCGAATGATACATCTGACCTTCCTTGTCTGGAAGAGCTCCAGTACCAAAACCTGATGCCTCATTCACTAAATGAGGCGGAAGATATTCA
>Ga0075441_10001253_pt1 | contig 12347 bp, 11 predicted proteins | sample CoawatmetaG00DNA_FD_71582 | JGI IMG/M metagenome (GOLD analysis project Ga0075441, IMG submission 71582) | Marine microbial communities from the West Antarctic Peninsula - Coastal water metaG002-DNA | ecosystem: Environmental > Aquatic > Marine > Coastal | place: Atlantic Ocean: West Antarctic...
CCCCGCGGGTCACTTCAAATTCCTCCGGGCGTGGTCAGTCAAATTCCTCCACCCGCGAGGCAGGACATGGTGATTGTTAGTTTGACATTGTCTCCCGGGCAAGGGCTTCAGCGGCCTCTTTGAGGCGATAGCTGCGTCCGTCGAACTCAAGCAGATGGCAATGATGCATCAGGCGATCGAGGATCGTCGTGCTCATGGTGTTGTCCCCCAGGTATGTCCCCCAGTCCTGCACGACGCGATTGGAGGTGACGACGACGCTGCGGCGCAGTTTGTAGCGCTGATGGATCAGGGTCTGCAGCAACGCGCCGGCGTCGTCAGGGATGGCGCGAGCGAGGAACAGATCGTCCAGCACGAGGAGATCGCAGTCGATGATGGTTCGCAGCCGGACCTCGCGTTGTGCCGGGGAGTTCATGGCGTAGCGGTGGAAGAAGTCGTCGGTCTCAAGATACTGGACCTTGTGGCTTTGCAGGATCGCCTGATAGGCAATCGCCTTGGCGATGTGGGACTTCCCGGTGCCAGGTTTGCCGACAAGCAGCGCGTTCTCGCCAGCGGCAATGAACGCCAGGGTGTGGAGCTGGAAGCAGGCTTGGCGCGGCAATTTGGGATTGAAGGACCAGTCGAACTCGGCGAGCGTCAGCTTTTCGTCGAGCCCGGATTGCCGGTGGCGGCGCTCGATGAGGCGGGACTGACGACGGTCCAGTTCGTCCTGCAGGATCAAGGAGAAGGTCTCGAGGAATGGCTGGTTGGCGCCCTGCGCCTGCAGCACGCGCGTCGGCAGCGTGTCGCGGACGCCTGCCAGGCGCAGCTGTCGCAGGCAACGTTCAATTTCCGGCATGGTCATCATGTGGCTGGGTCTCCAGTTTGAGGTGAGAAGATGCAGCGGGAGCGCTCGTGGCGCCGGAGCTGGCCGGGGTTGCGCAGGCGCCACGAGCGCGGCTGTCGTGAGCCTCGGCCTGCCGGGCATTGTCGTCGGCGTCGCGCCGCACGGCGCGGCTGAAGAGGTCGCCGTATTCCTCGGAGGTGCGGATCAACGGATGATCCTGGATGAGCGGCGATGTCGGCGGTGGCGTCGCCCCAACCTGCGCGATCGCCTGTTCGAACAACCGATCGACGGTCGCACGCACGTGCTTGTAGCGGTAGATGCGGTTGTCGATGGCGTGCGCGCAGGCTTGCTCGACCAGCCGCGCCGGATACTTCCGGCTCAGCCCGACAATGCCCCACATCGCGCGCTGTCCGGGGCGTCCCTCGGTGTCGAACACCTGCTGGCACAACGCCTTGGTCTGCGGCCCGATGCGCTCGGCGCTTGCCAGCAACACGGCGGTTTGCCGCGACGGATTGAACGGCCGTTCGTTGGTTGGCAGGACGACAGAACCGGGGTGCGTCATCCTGGAATGAACACGCAGCAGCGCACGGGTGTGGCGATCACGGATCTCGATCATGGAGGCGTAGATCCGCACAACGACCTGGCTGCCGATGGGCGCGGGTCGCGCGGCGTAATAGCTGTTGTCGACGCGTACGGTGGTGTCGTCGCAGACGGTCCGAACGACCTCGGTGAAGATGCGGAAGGGCGCGACAGGCAGCGGTCGCAGGTGTGGCTTCTCCTCCTGGAACATGGCCTCGACCTGACGACGCGTGCTGCCGTGGATGCGCCTGGAGGCCCAGTTCTCCTCCCAATGCCTCAAGAACTCGTTCTGCGCTTCCAGTGTCTCGAAGCGCCGTCCAGCCAGCGCGGTGCCCTGGGTATGTTGAATCGCATTCTCGACGCATCCTTTCCGATTGGGATCGGCCACCCGCGCGGGATCGGCGACCACGGCGTAGTGAGCCAGCATCGCGCTGTAAATCGGGTTGAGCTCGGGCTCGTACAGATCGGGCTTGAGGACGCCTTCCTTCAGATTGTCGAGCACGACATATCTGACAACCCCGCCAAAATACCGGAACGCTTCTTCGTGAAGCTGCGCCCAGACTTGCTGGCTGGATTGCCAGACCACCCGCCGGAAGCTGCGCCGCGAGTAGCGCAGCGTCATCACGAACAGGCGGGGACGGCGGTACCGGCCGCTCCTGGGATCGATCGTCAGAGCGCCCTCGCCATAGTCGACCTGGGCCTCCTCGCCGGGGAGGAACTCAAGTCGATCAAACTGCTCGGGATCGCTGTGGCGCAACGTGCGGACAAACCGCTTGACGCTCTGGTAGCTGGACGGAAAGCCAAATTGATCGACCAGGTCCTGGTAAATCGCCTGCGCATTCCGCTTCAGGCGGACCTGTCCTTCGATCCACGTCCGATGCGGTTCGCAGGCCGAGCGGGCCAGACTGCTGCTGACCGTCGCTTCCGATGCCCCAAAAGCCGGTGGTCGGGGTGGAGGAATTTGACCGTCGTCGCTCACCGGGCCGGTGGTCACTTCCCCGGGGGAATTTGCCTCCGCACCAGCCCGCAGCGCCCGGTAACGCCGGATCGTCTTGCGATCGACCCCCGTCAACCTGTGGATCTCGCGCTGGCTGGCGTTGCGATCGAGTAGCGTAAATACCGTGCTTTGCAGGTGTGGCTTCAAGACGTTCAACTCCCCGGTCCCTTGCTGGCTAAAGGGACCGAAAATAAACGTCCTGCTTGACCGGGCTACCGCTGTTCAGCGGCCCTGACGGCCATCATCAGGTGGGGGAGTTTCAAGTGACCATACCCGGGGGATTTTGACCGACCCACGGGGTTCAAAAGATCACTGAAGCACTTCGTAATCAGCCCTTGACGACCCCACTCGTGCACGGCCGTCTCCGAGATGCCGAACTTCGCAGCGACCTCGCGCGTCGTGAGCATGCCGCGGCGGCGCAACCGATCGTATCGGCTTGCCAGTTTGTAGGCGCCGCGAATGAACGCGATCTTCTTCAGGTTGAAGGGCTTGCCCTCCCAGGTGCGCCATCCGTCGCGGTTCAAAATGTCGGCAATCTCGCGGTCGCAATGCTGATCGAGCAACCGGTCGACGGTCGCGACAAGCTCGGGCTTGAACTTGCGCAGCTGGGCGATAGGCAGCGGCCGTTCGAGTTCCAATGTGCGCGTAGCCCCGCCGGACAGACGCACATGGGCGGTAATCTTCTGCGCTTTGATCAACGTCACGTCATCGATGAGCAGGCGCACGATGCGTTTACGCTCACGGAAGTCGACGCGCGAGTCGTTCCAGATTTGTGGCAGCTGCTCGGCAAGACCGAGAATGCGTTGGCGGACCTCGGCGCTGAGTGTCGCAGCCTGCTGCTTGCTGCGGCGTTCGTATTCCTCGGCAGCTTCGGCATGACGGCGCAGCTTGTCGTTCCATTCCGCCTCGAGAGTATCGGCGACGAGTCGATTGTCGGGGTCTACTTTCATGTAGCGTCGGCGGGCAAGCTCGGCGTCATAGCGCAACCGCTCCACATGCTGGCGACGTGCGGTATTTGCCTCGTGAGCGCGCGTCTCAAGTTCGCGCTGGACTTCCAGGGTGACGGCCAGCGTCATCGGCGTCATCATCTCGATCAGCACGCAACAACTGCCGCATCGACGATCTTGCCGGGCACCGTTTGACACGTTTTTCCGGCACGGCGCACCGCGCTCTCCTGACAGATATAAGTCGGGACCGTACTGCCATGCTCGCGGCTGTAACGCACGCCCATCTTGCTGTGCAAACACGGCGGTGGGCAGGGCAGGCTCCGCGGAAGACAGGATATCGGTCATAATGCTCCTTGTGGGGGTGTCTGCGGCGCTCCGTTGCCGGCGTCGGCTCCCAGGAAGTCCAGAATTGCATCGGCGAACGCGTCATTCCTGTCACCTGAAACCATGTGACCCGCACCGCTGACGTCGACCATCTGTGCGCGCGGTACGAGGCTTCGAAAGGCCTCCGCGCTTTCGAGGGAAACAACGTCCGACGACCCACCGCGGACCAGCAGTATCGGCAGCGTAAGATCGCTGGCGACCTGCTCGAGCTGATGCAGCACCGCGTCGCCGGCCCCATCGACGCGGCGTGGTCCATCCAAAAAGCGCGGGTCCCAGTGCCAGTACCAGTGCCAGTGCCAGTACCAGCGCCCGTCTGCACGCTGCTTCAGGTTTTTGCGCGAGCCGTCTGTCGAACGAGGCTTGGCTCGATGCGGCAAATATGCCGCGACCACTTCAGCAGCCTCGTCAAGGCTGATGAATCCCTTCCCTTGCACACGCTTGCATGAAATCGCGGATGTTGGCGACTCCGCTTGCCTCTAGACGTGGCGCAATATCGACGAGGACCAGCGCTGAAAAGCAAGCCGCCTGGCCAAGTGCATAGAGCGACGCGAGCCCACCGAGGGAAGCACCGATCGCAACAGGTTTGGCGCCGAAACGCCGTTCGATCTCCTGGCCGAGCCAGGCCGCCTCCCGGCCATAATCTTCAAGAGCATAGGCACCACTATCGACCCATGCACTATCCCCGTGGCCGCGCTGATCAATGGCAATGGCAGTGAAGCCTCGCCCGGCGAGCTTTTCCGCCGTCGTACGCCAGGCGTGCCGGGTCTGTCCGCCACCATGCAACAGCAACGCCGTACGAGTACCGCAGCCCTAGGCATCCCCTTCGATTTCGTTTCCTTCAGCACCGACGAAGATGATGCGACGTGGCTGAACTGACATGTAACCTCATGACGAACATTGGCTTGCGATTGGCTATGCAGCACACAGCCGGAAATCGCCATAGCCCATTAAGATTCTGCTCTGGCACCACGGACCGCGAGCGCGGACCGCATCTACCCGGCCGTTCAGCTAGGTTCGTGCCTCTCCAGGATCGTTATTGCACAGGCCGCTTCGTCAAAGCCAATCACACCCCCACCATTTTCTGCGAGCGCCAGGCGTGCCTTTTTGGCCTGTCGTTCACCGGCCTCGCCGCGCAACTGCAGCACAAGCTCATGAATCATCGAAAGACCTGTGGCTCCGATCGGATGTCCCTTGGAAACCAGCCCCCCGGAAAGATTTACCGGACGATCTCCTCCGAATGTCGTTGCGCCTGAGGCGACATAAGACCCGCCCTGTCCCTCCGCGCAGAAGCGCAGCATCTCGACTTGATAAATCTCGCAGAACGAGGTCGCGTCATGAACCTCGGCGATATCGATTTCCGACGGCGAAATCCCCGCCATTTTGTAGGCCCTGTCCGCGGCAATACGCGAGAGGCCCGGTTCGTCGAGCGACCGGTATTTGCCGCCCGACATCGTGCTGGCCCTGATCTTCACCGCGCGATCCCGCACCCGGCTCGGCAATGCCGCGAGATAGTCCTTCGAGCAGACAAGAGCGGCGGCGGCGCCATCGCCAACCGGCGCGCACATGCTTCGTGTCAGCGGATAGCTGATCGCACGATCCGCCAGCACGTCATCGGCAGTCATCCTGAAGCGATATTGTGCCAGAGGATTAAGGCTTCCGTGATGGTGATTTTTGGACGCGCCGATCGCGATCTGACGCTGCGTCGTGCCGAAGCGCTTCATGTGATACGCCGCCTGCATGGCGTAGGTATCCATGAAGATGGTGCCACGTTTTTCATCAGGCAGGAAGGGCTTGCCACTGGCCTCACCCGCATCGCGGTAGTAGGCGAGCCATTCGCCGGGATCCAGCTGATCAATCCCTCCGTCGAAGATTTCCTGCGTTCTTGCCGGGTCGTCCGGCACGAAGGTCTTCTCGACCCCAATGGCCAGTGAAAGCTGCGCGTCGCCCGACGCGATGTCCTTCCATGCGCCATGCAAGGCCTGGGACGCGGTGGCGCAACCGCCTTCAACATTCATCGTCGGGACGCGCTCGGGAAACAGACCCTCCCGCACCAACGGAGAGAGGCAGACTTGTCCGCGGATATTGCGCTGTCCGAATGCCCCCATGCCGCAGTTCCCAAACCACGCCATTGCAATGTCGCGCCCATCCTCCATCCCCGCGTCCGCCAGCACCGCAAGGTAGGCCTCTCGGGTCAAAGCCTTGAAGCTGGTCTGCGGCTTTCTACCAAACGGAGTACATGCAGTTCCGATCACATAGACTTCAGAGGCCATCTTTTTCACCAGTATCCAGTATGACGCTTCATGCGCATCAGCGCAGGCGAACCGGGAGCGATTGCATGCCTCGGAGGATGATTGAATCCTTCCACCCCGGGGCGGAATCTGCTGCAAGTGAAATCCCGGGAAACCGCTCGATCAGAGAACGCAAGGCAATCTGCCCTTCGAGTCTGGCGAGCTGAGCGCCGAGGCAAAAGTGGATCCCATGACCGAATGTCAAATGCGGATTCGGCGATCGGCCGAGATCGAAGCGATCCGCATCCCCGAACTGCTCGGGATCGCGGTTGGCCGCATTGATGAAGGCAAACAAGCGTTGCCCCTGCAGCAGCTTTCGGCCACCGAACTCCACATCGGCCGTGATGACACGCACCAAAGCGCCACTTGGCCCATCATACCGCAGCCATTCCTCGACGGCGGATTCGGCCAGTGATGGATCGTCCTTGACGCGCGCCCACTGCTCCGGCGAGCTCATCGTGTAATAGAACCCGTTACCGAGCAGGTTAGTCGTCGTTTCATGCCCTGCGAACAGCAGAAGGATGCAGGTTGCGATCACTTCGTCCTCGGTCAGCGCCTCGCGCTTATCGGGCTCGCTTACGAGCTGGCTGATGATATCACCCTGAGGATCGACCGTTCGCTTGGCAATAATGTCGCGAAAGTAGTCTGCCATGGCCTTCGCCCCGGCCTCTGCGCGGATATACTTGTCTGCCGTCGCGCGCGACGTTCCGATGAACAAGGCGATGTCGTCCGACCAGTCCTTGACGCGATGCAAGTCTTCCCGCGGCACGCCGAGTAGATCCATCATCACGGTTGCCGGCAATGGGTAAGCAAAATCCGCGATCCAGTCGACGACCCCCGTGGAGCGCGCCTTTTTCTCTATCTCGTCCAATAGCAGCGCGACGATCTCCTCAACGTTGGGTTCAAGCGCCTTGATAGATCGCGAGGTGAAAGCCTTGGTGAACAGCCGCCGCAGCCGGGTGTGCTCGGGCGGATCACGGAAAACCATCCATTTGCCGAGGTAGGTCATCAGGTTGGCATAGCCGCCCTGACTCTCGGCGGGCACCGTCGCAAAGAACGGCGCCAGTCGCTCCGCCGACATGTCGGAGTTCGACACCGCCACGCGCCTCACATCGTCATAGCGCGTAATGACCCACGCCTTCAAAGCTGTCGACCAATGCACCGGATCGCTCTCCCGCAACTGCGAGAAAATCGGAAACGGATCGGCATTGGTCTTGGGATCGGCGAAATCGAGATTCAGCATCAACGGAAACTCCCTGTCCTTTCCGCGCGAGCAGCGCGGCGCGCGGGACCCGATCGCCGGGCCCGCCTCAGCGGTCATAGCTCAGCCATCATTTGCGAAATCTGGCCTCGTCGGGCGTCGTCAGCCCACAGACGCCGCGCTCCTCGATGATCCGTGCAATATGCTGCCCCCTCTCCGAACCCTTTTCGAGCTCGCCCAACGCCTCGCGCGGTGTAACCGGCTGTGCGTCAAGCTTAAGATGGGGCGTGTCGAACAGGGCGGGCGGCAGGCTGGCGCAGAACGCGGAAAATCGAGCGAGCGCCGTGACCAAGGAGTCACCCCAGAAGTCCACCAGCGGTGGCTTCAAGGTCTTTCCTGCCGGATTGGCCGGCAGATTGGCTCCGAACACCACATATTCCGGTGTCTCGTACCTGGCGAGATGCTGGGCGCAATGGTCACGAATTTCGTCGGCCGTTGCACCCTCGCCGGGCTTGAGCACCACGACTGCCTTCAATCGCTCCGAGAACACATGATCGGGCACACCGACCACCGCCGCCCGCAGGACCTTCGGGTGCAGGTACAACTTGTTCTCGACCTCGATGCAGTAGACGTTCTGGCCGCCTCGCACGACCATGTCCTTCTTGCGGTCCAACAGCCAGAGATAGCCTTCTTCGTCGATCTTGGCCCAGTCACCGGACAGGACAAAACCGTCGTGGCGGAAGACTTCGGCGGTCTTGCCCGGCTCTTCCCAATATCCGGCATTGGTCTGCTGGCCACGATAGGCAACTTCACCAATCACGTTGGGTTCGAGAACTTCGTTACCCGCATCGTCAAAGATGGCGATGTCGGTATTCGGAGTCGCGAGGCCGCAGCTGGTGATCTTGCGGATCGCGTCTTCGGTGGGCAGCGCGAAACCGAGCGCCGTGCTCTCGGACACCGAGCCGGCGTTCACCATGGCAATCGGTGCAAATTCAAGATTGAGCTGGTTGATGAAGGTCTCCGATGACGCATGGCCGCCAAAGATGATTTTCTTGAGCGTCGAGCAGTCGTGGTTCTTGAATTCCGGATGGTTCATCATCATCCAGAGCATGATCGGCGCTGCGACCGCCCACGTTGCCCGCTCGGCCTCAATCAGCTTGATTGCGTCCAGCGGCGTGAAGGCCGCCATGACGACGCATTTCCCGCCGCTCAGCAGCGCGGGCAGGAAGTCCGCGTAGACCGCGGTGTTGTGGTACAACGGCGGCATGCACAGGTTGACGTCGTCGGTACCTAGCCCCTTGGCCGCGATGACCACGTTCTGAGCGCAACCGAGCGCGTTGATGTGCATGGCCATCGTCCCCTTGGGCACGCCGGTCGTGCCTGACGTGAAGGAGATCGCACACAGATCCCACTCATCGACCGCCTCGTGTTCGACCGGCGGCGTCTCCAGGGAGCTTAGTTCTGAAAAAGCGAGCGTCCCCTGCGGCGCCTCGCCACCGATGACGAACACCCACTCGACACTGTCGAGGCCGCCGCGCACCGAGTCGAGCTTGCTGCTCCAGACTTCGGAAGAGACCACCAGTCCCTTGGCACCGACCTTGTTGATCTGCGCCGCCAATCCTTCAGCGGTCAACCCGAGATTGACCGGCACTGCGACGCCGCCGAGTTGGATGATGGCGAGATAGCTGATGACGTATTCCGGGCAGCCCGCTGTCAGCAGACATAGCCGGTCACGCTTCTTGAAGCCAAATTTCTGCCGGAGTCCAGCAGCGGCGCGATCGACCTGCGCGCCGACGTCGCCCCACGTCATCCTCTCGCCGCCGGGATGGAAAACATAGGCCTCGCGATCGGGCCAGCGCGCAACATTCGCCGCAAGGCACTCCGAAATACTGCGTGGCCGGTCACGATAGGCCCATATCTCGGTGCCTTCCCACGCGATACCGCGCCCGAGTGGTGCCGTGATCCTGGCGACCTGTCCGGCAAGCTCCGGATAAACGTCGCGCCAAGACTTGCAAGTACCCTTCGCAGGGCCTTTGACCTCCCAGGCTCCCATAATCCCTCCTGCTGATCAGATCAGTCGTCGACCTGCACCAAATCTCAGAAGCCATCTTCTAACCAAACAATCGCTTGTTTTGCAAGTCACAATGCTCGACGAGGTGGAACACGTCAGGTAAGAGAGCCCTAGCTCGAACTCCGAACGAACCCGATGATCGCGAAAAGCCGACCCACCCGCCCTACACAGCAAACCCGACGCGCTAAGGTGGCTCGCCCTTCCGCCGCTGGTAAAAAGCGGCAGGTGCTTTCCGGGGATCGTCGACAGGTGCTGATCAGTGAAGCGGCGCGGTTGTTCGGCAACAAGGGCTACGAAAACACTTCAATGCGCGACATCGCAGCAGCGGTCGGTATCCTGCCGGGGTCGCTTTATCACCACTTTTCTTCCAAGGAAGAGCTGTTCGTCGCCGTCTATTCCTTTGCCGTGTCGCAATCGGTGGACGCAGTGAAGACAGCGATCAAGACCCGACCCGACCCGTGGGTTCGCCTGGAAGCGGCTTGCATCGCACATATGCAAGGGCTGCTGGATAAGAATCGATTCGCCGCAGTATTGGTCACTCACCCCTCGGCCTCTGGCCTGCCCGAACAGGTGGTTACGCTTCGCGATAGTTACGAAGCCGTTTTCAAGGACCTGATCGCGGAGCTGCCGCTTCCAGCGGGAATCGATCAGCGCATCTTCAGACTCGGACTACTGGGCGCGATGAACTGGGCGATCACCTGGTACCGCCCCTGCGGCGAGACGCCCGCGAGCATCGCGCGGAAGCTGCTGAGCGCCACCCGCCGCGAATAGGCTGACGCGCACAATCCCACGTTTCGCGGCTGGCCTGGCGATCTCCAGGAGCGGAGCGCGGCGCACGTCTGCATGCCCGATCGCGGGATCCCTCACTCCGACTGATCATTTGGCTAACGCATGCAGCAGCCTCACGCTGCCGATGCACGCTGGCTCTTGCGGAGCATCCATCGTCGGCCCACGCATGGCGCGTGCAAAGCCCTTGAAAAAGAGCTCTGCCAATTTATGATGATAAAATGGGCAAACCGGAGCTTCAGGGCGTCGCCCCTTCGCGGCGCGCGTCGATCAGGCGCAAGTGCTCCGACGCGGTCGCCGACCTCATCCGCAGCCGCATCTTCCAGGCGGGACAACCACCCATTGACCGGCTGCCGCAAAAATCCGCACTGATCGAGATACTCGGCAGCAGCCGCTCTACCATCCGCACGATCTTGACTGCTACCTCAAAGCTTGCTAAACAATCGTTTAGTTAGCTATCGAGGATCCATTGGCAGCAACGATCGCGAAACGCCAGGCAAATCGTCTGCCGGCGCTGCTTGATGCGGCGGCCGCTCATTTTGCAGAGCGGGGCTACCATGCCACGACCATGCGCGACATCGCGCAGGAAGCGGGAGTAACGCCGGGAGCGGTCTATTTTCACGTCCCCACGAAACAAGCCCTGCTCCTGGCCGTCTATGCCCAAGGCGTCGACCGTATCATTGGTCGCTTCGAAAAGGCGCTAGAAGGTCAGCGTGATCCCAACATCCGTCTACGCTGCGCGATCATGGCGCATCTTGAGGCTATTCTCGACGCCAGCGCCTATGCGCGAGTTATAGTCCGCGTGCTGCCTGAGGACATTCCTGAAGCTACCAACGAGCTGAAGTTGCAGCGCGAGCGCTACGAGTCGCGCTTACGCTCCCTCCTGGCTGAGGTCGATCTTCCAGCCGGCCGCGATCCCAAGCTCGCTCGCCTTATGCTGATCGGCGCTCTGAACTGGACGCCGGTCTGGTACCGCAAAAGCGCCGGCAGTCTCGATGGCATCGTGAACGAATACCTTGCGTCCTTCGGGCTCAGCCCTACTCCCTTGGCAGGCAAATAATGAGCACAACTTCAGGCTTCCGGCCAATCCGAGTTCTGGTCACCAAGATTGGCCTCGACGGTCATGATCGCGGCAGCCGGATCGTCGCCGCCTATCTACGCGATGCCGGCATGGAGGTGATCTACACGCCGCCCTGGCAGACCGTGGCCGGGGTCGTGAAGCTCGCGACCGAGGAGGATGTCGAAGTCATAGGGATTAGCTCCCTCGCGACCGATCATCTCATCGTCCCGAAGATGATGACGGCCTTGCGCGCCGCCGGGCTCGATCATGTCCGCGTCATTGTGGGCGGGATTGTACCCGACGAGGAGAAGACCGCCCTCATCGAGGCCGGCGTCAGCAACGTGTTCGGGCCGGGCGCGGCACGCGACGAGATCGTGGCTTGCGTGACATCTCTCGGACAGGATGCGCGCCACGCTCGCATCAACGAATTCTTGGAGGCAAACCCATGACCCATACGGCGATCCAACTTCCCCTTCCCGGCTTCGAGCAGGCCCAAGGGGAATGGCGTGCAGACTATTCGAAGCAGATGGCTGGCGAGCAACCGGTTCGCAACCGCTCTGGCATCGAGGTCCAGCCGCTTTATTCCCCGCGTGACTGGTCGAGCGAACGCTATCTCGACGATCTCGGTTTTCCGGGCCAATTTCCCTATACGCGCGGCGTCTATCCCTCCATGCATCGCGGACGGACCTGGACGCAGCGGCAGCTTATCGGGCTCGGAACACCGGCGGACTACAACAAGCGCGTCCTCCGGATCATCGATGCTGGTGCGAACGCAATCAGCCTGTTGCCGTGCTGTTCAGGCTTCCGCGGCATCGATTGCGACGAGGTCGACCCGGAGTTGCTCGGCACGTGTGGCACGGTCGTGAACACAACCGACCACATGGACGATGCTCTCGCCGGGGTGCCTCTCGGCAAGATCTCGACAGCTATGAACGATCCATCGCCGTTCACCTTGCTCGCATTCACGCTGGGCGTCGCGCGGCGGCGCGGCGTGGACTGGAGCCAGGTCACCGGAACATCAAATCAGAGCGACTACATCTCGCATTTCATTGCCAATCACCAGTTCTACCGCCTGTCGTTGCCGGGATCGCGGCGCATGTTGCTGGATCACATTGAGTTCTGCCGCCGTCACGTTCCGAACTGGAACCCGGTCTCGGTCGTCGGTCAGCATATGCAGCAGGCCGGCGCGACGCCGGCGGAGACGATGGGCT
>Ga0075441_10001255_pt1 | contig 12330 bp, 1 predicted proteins | sample CoawatmetaG00DNA_FD_71582 | JGI IMG/M metagenome (GOLD analysis project Ga0075441, IMG submission 71582) | Marine microbial communities from the West Antarctic Peninsula - Coastal water metaG002-DNA | ecosystem: Environmental > Aquatic > Marine > Coastal | place: Atlantic Ocean: West Antarctic...
ATGTATAACCAATACATTACCGCACCATACCATTCACGTGTAATTTAAAAGTGAAGTAAATTACGTGAAGTAGATTACAACAAAGTATACCAATGCAATCCAAAAGCCAAGCCCCACTATAATTTCAGCCAGCAACAAAATCATATTTTCAATTTTCAAACTATTTTTATTTTGTTGACGACTTGCAACCGACGATATACGTCTGTTATAAAACATTTTTGACATTTAAATAGGAATCCTCTTCTCTAAAATTAGATCAAAATGTCACGCAAAAAATCAGACGTACCAAAACGTCAGCAATGGATGATATCTAGAGTAGCTGAAAGTTTTGGTCTTGGCGAAGCACAAGTTACACGTTCGTTTAAAAGAGAAGAAGCATTAGACAAACTTGCAGAGTTCTCACATGCAAATGGTCCACGTCGCATCTTTGTCTTTTACCAACCACGCGTAGATCCCTTAGCACCACCAGAAGAAGATGTTGCTGAGAAAACAGATGCCGAACCAAATACCTTTATACCTGGTTTAGAATCTGAATTGTTTTTAACTTGGGGTAATCAAGAACCAGTCTTATCAAAAGCTTGTTACTTTTTACGCATGGATGCAACAGGAACAGGTCTTGAACTAAATATGGATTTGTTTGCAGACGAAGATTTATTATTTGGTGAATTAGGTACTTCGGCATCGGTAGATGTGGATGCAACAGATCCTAAAAAACAATCTGCACAAGATAAAAATCCACCTCCTCCGGTATTAAGTGATTTAGAAACCCTTATCGAAGTTTTATTTTCCAAAGGATTACGTCAAATGACAACATCAGCATGGGGACCAAATTCAGAAGACAGAAGAGACGAAGTGTTGGGTGATGTAGACAGTTTTGCAGTTGAACTGCGTCAAACAATTAAATCACGTTCCAGAGTCATTGATCTTCCATTGCCAGAAGAAGAATTTTTAGATTCACCGAGAACGCATACAAACAAAGAAATTAAAAAAGGAAATGTGGGTTCAACAAGAGGATCTTCCTATGGCAATAAAGTTGATTCGTATGAAAGTAAACGATTGCAACACTACGCTGCTCTATTAGTGACATGGTGCGAAACCGTTGAAGCAGATTTGCAAGACATACGTAACAGTGAAAAAAAACATGGTACTGATTCTGCTCTTGGACCAGCAAGTGAAATTGAATATTGGAGAAGACGAGTTCAACGTTTAACAAATTTAGCAGAACAAATTCAATTGCCTAAATGTCAAAACGTAGTCAGAGTAGTAGCTCTGTATTCCAAAGAGACCGATGTAGATCAAAAAAGAAGCATGGGAATGGATCCATCGGATTTAATAGTCATTATACGACGTTGGAAAACAATTGATTTAACCATTACGGAATATATAAACGAAGCTATGGATAACGAAAAATATTTAAAAACATTGGATAAATTTATAGGTCCATTATATAATCCAGATCCAGCAATAATTACAGAAATGTTATCACCCTTGATGAATTCAATCAAAATGATTTACACAATTGCTAGATATTACAATACAGAAGAAAGAATGACTAATTTTTTTCAAAAAATTACGTATCAAATGATATATGTCTCTTGCGGACACATATTAAAATGTTGCCAAAAAGATAAACCGAAACCAACCGTCGAAGATATGAAAAAAAAGAAAAAAACCACTGGTGGATCAGGCAATGGAAAAAAACAAGAAGAAGAAGTAACGGAAGAAGCTGACAAAGTAGATTTTTCATTTAAAAAAGGTGTAGTAGGTGCATCTTTTGCTGCTATGTTGTGGGATGCACATGCTGAGAAACTTGTTTTAGGATTTCAAGTTGTTTTACAATTGAACGAAGCTTTTCATGCAGCATATACGGAAACCAAAATCAAATTGGAAAATCAACAAGATCAATCGAAACAATTTAATTTTTCAGAACAAGAAATCTTTGGTTTGTTCGATGTTTTTTGTCGTCGTGTTATAAAATTAGTCGATATGTTTGAAATTATTAAAGATTTTCAATCGTTAGAAGCACAAAAAATTGAAGGCATGGAAAAATTAAATCAATCGTTTCATAAAATTGTAGCAAATTTTAGAAATAAAAAACATAATTTACTGGAATTTCAAAATAGTAAATTTGATCGTGATTTTGTGGAATTCAATGTTAAAATAGGTAAATTGGAAGGACAGTTGCTTGAATTTGTCAACAAATCGTTTGAAAACGTTACAAACATTAAACATTCCTTAAAAGTATTAAATAATTTTAAAAGAACATTAAAACGTGATTCCGTCATATCTTCGTTGGATGAAAAAATGGGAGTCATATTTAAACAGTACGGCAATGATTTGGAACAAGTACAAGTCTTGTACGAGAAACACAAACAAGCACCACCTATGCCACGCAACATGCCACCAGTTGCTGGTAACATTACATGGTCTCGACATTTATTAAAAAGAATTGAAGGTCCAATGAAATCATTTGAAACAAATCCATCTATATTATCTACCAGAGAAGGTAAAAAAATTGTCAAAATGTACAATAAAGTAGCACGTACATTAGTAGCATTTGAATACTTGTGGTACAAAGCTTGGACGGAATCAATTGAAACTTCAAGAGCTGGTTTGCAAGCCACATTAATTATTCGTCACCCAGAAGATTCTAAATTATATATTAATTTAGATCCAGAAATATTACAATTAATAAGAGAAGCCAGATGTTTAGATCGTATTGGTATTGAAGTACCAGAAGTAGCACGTATTATATTGTACCAAGAAGAATCCATTAAAATTCGTTTCGAAACATTGACAGATATGTTGGCGGACTACGAACGAATCGCAGCTCTAGTCATACCAGTGACCACTACATTGCTTCAACCCCATATTAATGATTTGGAATATAGATTACGACCGGGTATGATAACGCTCACTTGGACATCCATGAATATTGATGCATTTGTTAATAATGTACGTAACGGTATGCATCATTTAGAAATATTAATACGCAATGTGAACGATGTCATTGAACATCGTTTAGAAAAAAGTTTAAAAGCAGTTTCTAAATCATTGCTGGTTGAATTACCTGCTGGTGCTAGTTTTACATTAGATGAATTTGTAGATAAGCAAGAAAAAAAAATCGACGACCAAGTAAAAAATTTACAAGATCAAAATCTTTTAGTGGAAGCATCAGTAGAAGATTTGGTCAAAATTATTTCACAATATCCAATTGATTCACACATATCTGGTGTTACGCAAGAAGACATTGAAAATTTACGCAAACACTACAATCATTTCATGTATCAGGCTTTGTTAAATTGTTCTAAAAATTCATTGAATGCTATTAAAAAAAGAATGAGTAACAAAGCCGATCCAAAAACGGGTGCTGCTGGCATTCCATTTTTTGAAGTAGATGTACAATTAGCATTGCCTGATTGTCAACTCAGTCCATCTTTAGATGACGTACAAGCTGCTATTAACATATCTGCGAAAGCAGTTTTGACTTGCAATCGATATTTGTACGACTGGGGACAAAGCAACATATCTAAAGCGGATCGTTTAACATTTTTTCGTACGATTGCTAAAGATATTGAAATTGTTCGTGTTGTTTTACTTTTAACAGGTTCTATTCAAGGTTTAAGAAATTTAGTAGCCGATTTTTTGAAAGGATTTAAAGTATACGAATGGTTGTGGACCGAAGACAAGGATAAAAGTTACGAAATATTTATGTTGACTGAACCTAATCTGGATGATTATAGTATGGAACTTGCAAGATTTAGTGATACCGAAGCAGATATCGACGCAATACAAGATCGTAATACAATTGGTGCTTTGCAACTTGTGACTAAAAATATTAAAGCACAATTAAAACATATGGCCAGTATGTGGCGCGTATCTTTTTCAAAAAAATTACATGTGAATGCACGAGATCAAATGGAAAATTTAATGGAATACATTGCAACATCTGATAAATGGTTGAAAAGAAATCATCCAGTTGATTTGACAAGTTTAGCTGCAATTATGGCAAAATTAAATGAAATAAGAAAAAGAGAATCTACGATAGATGCAGAAATAACACCTGTTTTAGAAATGTATGAAATGTTGCAAGCTTTTTTACCCGAAGGTTATCTTGGTAACGAAGAACTCGATCAAATAACTATATTAAGAAGTTCATGGAGAAAATTAATTGAAAGAACAATGAGTGTCTCTGATAATTTAACTTCAATACAACATGAATTTCGTGGTGATTTATTAAAAGATATTAAACATTTTAAAAAAGATTTAATAACTTTTGGAAAAGATTGGAAAAATAAAGGTCCTGGTGTTGCTGGATTAAAACCAGCCGAAGCAGTAGAACGTCTTCGTATATTTAAAGCGGAATATGAAAATCGTGAAAGAAAACAAAAATTGTACAAAGTAGGAGAAGAATTATATGCATTTCAAGTGACAGAATATCCAGGTTTGACTAAAATAAAAAAAGAAATGGCACAATTAGATACGTTGTACGGTTTGTACGTTGATGTACATGAAAGTTTAGAAGTGAGTTGGCCTGATTTGCCATGGCAAGATGTAATGGCAGAAATGGAAGTCATGCAAGAAAGAATGGATGGTTTTACTACACGCGTCACTAAAATGCCAAGAGCTTTACGATCATGGGATGCCTATGCTGATTTGAAAAAGAAAATTGAAGATTTTAATATAACGTTGCCTCTTTTACAACATTTATCTAAACCGTCAGTTAAACCAAGACATTGGACTGAACTTATGGAAATTACAGGTACACAATTTAGAATTGATGGTGATTTTCGTCTTGAAAATTTATTAGAATGCAATCTTGCTGGTTTTGAAGAAGATATTGAAGAATTAACAGATGGTGCAGATAAACAATTAGCTATTGAGAAAAAAGTTGAAGAAATCGAAGCTCGTTGGTCCACTGAAACCTTTACATTTATGGATTGGAAAGCACGTCGTATTCCTGTGTTACGTGCAACTGGTGCAATTATTGAAGAGTTAGAAGAATCACAACTTCAATGTCAAACTATGTTGACTATGCGTCATGTCAAACCATTTCGTGAAGAAGTCTCCACTTTATTGACTAGACTTTCAGATACTACAGATACATTGGAAAGATGGTTAAAAGTACAAATGCTTTGGTGTTCGTTAGAATCTGTATTTACGGGTGGTGATATTGCTAAACAAATGCCAGTAGAAGCAAAAAAATTTCACAAAGTAGACAAAGAATGGGGTAAAATGATGATCAAATCACAACAGACTGAATTAGTTTTTGCATGTACGGAAGATGAAGTGTTGCGTGAAAATTTACCACCCATGTTTTCTGAACTTGAAGCATGTCAACGTGCTTTGGAAGGATATTTAGAAAAAAAAAGAAATCGATTTCCAAGATTTTATTTTTGTTCGAATCCAGTATTATTACAAGTATTATCGCAAGGATCTAATCCACAAATGGTACAACCCTACTATCAAAATGTGTTTGATGCTATTGATCATGTTGTTCACGACGAAGAAAATCCAAAACTAGTCAACAGTATGGTTTCACGTTTTAAAGGGCAAGAAGAAGAAATCATGTTTTCGTCACCTGTCATGGCCAAAGGAAATATTGAAGAATGGCTTGCTAATATGAAAGTCGAACAGCAAGTTACAATGAAAGAATTGTGTCGTAAATGTGCAGAAGATGCTGATCAACTTTCTTTAGATCCTGTCGAAGCACACCGTCATTTTGTAGACGAAGCTTGTCCACAATATGCATTGCTTGGTATTCAACTTACATGGACATCGGAATGTACGGATGCATTTGAAAACATGCGTTCCAAAAAAGGAGCGATTAGTGATGTATGTAAACGTGCTGCAGCAGTATTAAAAGAATTGAGTGGTTGGTGTTTAGAAGAATTGACCAAAATGATACGAACCAAATACGAAACTTTGATTACTATTCAAGTACATCAAAGAGATGTCCTTGACAATATCAATTCCTTGTTTCGTCAAAAAAATTTCAGTGGTAGTCAAGATTTTACATGGCTTCAACAAGCAAGATTTTATTGGCGTCCAGAAGAAGAAGATGATATTGATGACGATGGTGCCATGCGTATTGTATGTACAGATGCAGAATTTGATTACCAATACGAATATCTTGGATGTAAAGGAAGATTGGTTATTACTCCGTTGACAGATCGTTGCTACATTACGTTGTCACAAGCTATGAATATGTGTTATGGTGGTGCACCAGCTGGTCCAGCAGGTACCGGTAAAACAGAAACCGTCAAAGATATGGGTCGTGCACTTGGTATCTATGTAATTGTTACTAATTGTACGGATCAAGCAACTTATGCTTCCATGGGTAAAATATTTAAAGGTTTGTGTATGTCTGGTCTTTGGGGATGTTTTGATGAATTTAATCGAATTGCACTTCCTGTATTATCTGTTGTTGCACAACAAGTATTAGCAGTATTGGATGCGAAAAGAACCGGTGCCAGTAAACTTACGTTTCCAGGTGACCCGCAAGAAATTGGATATCAAAAAGCATGTGGTTTCTTTGTTACAATGAATCCTGGTTATGCTGGACGTCAAGAGTTGCCAGAAAATTTAAAATCATTGTTTCGTGGTGTTACAATGATGGTTCCAGATCGTGAAATTATTATTCGTGTCTTTTTATGTGCGAAAGGTTATGAAGAATTTACCAGATTATCAAAGAAATTTACAATATTATACGTCTTGTGCGAAGAACAATTATCTAAACAAAGACACTATGATTTTGGATTAAGAAATATTTTAGCCGTACTTCGTACTGCAGGACAAACAAAACGTGAAAACAGAGATGCACCAGAATCTATTCTTTTGTATCAAACGCTTCGTGATATGAATTTATCTAAAATGGTCAGTCAAGATGTACCTTTATTTTTATCATTGCTTCGTGATTTGTTTCCAAAATTAGAAGCACCCGCAGTAGCATCGTATCCAGCGGTAGAAAAAGCAATTGAAGAAATAATATTAGAAGAAGGTTTAGTAAATTACGCGCATTGGAAACAGAAAGTCGTTCAATTGTATGAAACACATGAAGTTCGCCATGGAATTATGGTGATTGGACCAACAGGAGGTGGTAAAACACAAATATTTAATGTGCTTCGTCAAGCTTTGGCTCGTGTTCGTGAAATTCAAATTCGTGAAATACGTTTAAATCCGAAAGCTATTACAGCAGCACAAATGTATGGTGAAGTGGATCCAATGTCAGACGAATGGACTACTGGTGTCTTTGCCGCAATATGGACCAAATACAACAATCGTGAAAATCCATACAGTTCTTGGATTGTTTGTGATTCACCAGTAGATACGTTTTGGATTGAAGATTTAAATACAGTATTAGATGACAATCAAATTTTAACATTATCGAACGGAGATCGTATACCAATGACGGACAATGTCAAAATTATGTTTGAAAATGAAACACTTATTAATGCATCTCCTGCTACGGTCAGTCGTTGTGGTATTATTTATGTCTCGCAATCGGATCTTGGATGGACACCAATCGTACAAGCATGGGCAAAAAAAGGAGATGCAACCGAACCAGAACTTTTAAAAAAGAAAGCTGTATTATTAAAACAATTTTATATTTATATGGGAGACGATGAAACACCAGCCGATGCAGGCAAAATGTTTTCCTTTTTAAAACGTATAGTTGCACCAGTCATGAATGTTGTCATTGCCGGTGTTGCCAGAGCATGTTGTCGTATGTTGGATGGACTTCTTGCACATATGAATATTGGTAAAGGCAGTAACGGAGATTCAGCCTTAGCACGTATCTTTGTTTATGCATTGACGTGGTCCATTGGTGCATTGTTAGAAGGTGAAGATCGTCGTAAATGGGATAATTTTCTTCGTGAACAACCAGGTAGTGATGAAAATGCACTTCCACAATTACGTGGTGAAGAAGATACAGTTTATGAATATTTTGTAGAAGACGATGCACCAAATGAATGGAAAAGATGGTCGGCACCCAAATGGAACTATCCTAAAGTACCGCATGGTCAAAAACTTCGATTTTCATCTTTATTAGTACCAACTATGGATTCGAGACGATCGTTGTATGTAATGTCACAAGTTCAATCGCAAGGATTGCCTGTGATGATGACAGGATCTCAAGGAACAGCAAAGACATCAACAGCATTAATGTGGGCAGAAACGTTTGATACTACTGTTATGGAATTTAAATTTGTTAATTTTTCAAGTGCTACATTACAAAGAAATTTTCAAGATTCAATAGAAGAATCGTTGGACAAACGAGGTGGTAATAGTTTTGGACCACCCAATGGTAAAAAATTAACAGTGTTTGTAGATGATATATCAATGCCTGACATTAACGAATGGGGTGATCAACCTACAAATGAAATTGTACGTCAATTAGTAGAATTTGGAAATTTTGCATTTCTTGATAAAGATAAACGTGGTGTTATGAAAAAATGTGATGATTTAGTCTTTTTAGCTGCGATGACACATCCAGGTGGTGGACGTAACGATATCCCAGATCGATTAAAATCACACTTTTTAATTTTTAATCTAGTACCACCATCTCTTGAATCAATTAATGACATTTATGGACAGATTTTAGGTGGATACTACAAAGAAAACAAAGATTCTGATTTTCTTGAATTAGGTGGTGTTAATTTAGACAAAGAAGGAAGAAGTGTTGTCGAAAAATTTACTAAAACAACTATTGATTTATGGACGAAAGTAAGAAAATCTTTGTTGCCAACACCCGCAAAATTTCATTATGTATTTACAATGCGTGAATTATCCAGAATTTTTCAAGGTGTATTAACAGCACCTATGGAAACCGCCAATACTGGTGGTATTGTGGTAGCCGATATGAAATTACAATCTTCTACCATTTTAGTTCGTTTGTTACGTCACGAATGTGAACGTGTCTTGTGTGATAAATTAACGAACAACAAGGATAAAGATTGGTACAAAACTGCTTTTAAAGAAGTTATATTAGAACATTTTGAACCAAATGTATTTGAAGAAGAGACAGGTAACATAACCGATAATTATTTTGTGGATTTTTTTCGTGAAGATGTCTTTGACGAAGACGATAATTTAGTGGAAGCTGCTCCAAAAATTTATGAATTTGGTGGTTCTTTAGAAAATATTAGAAGTCGTGCTGAAATGTATATGGCACGTTACAACAAAGAAAATCCTTCTACTCCTTTAAATCTCGTTCTTTTTGACGATGCCTTACGTCACATGATGCGTATTACACGCATTATTCAAATGTCTCGAGGTAATGCTTTATGTGTCGGTGTAGGTGGTTCAGGAAAACAATCTTTGACTAAATTAGCAGCTTTTATTGCTCGTCATCGTTTGTTTCAAATTAAACTTACTAAAACGTATAACGTGACTAATTTCGGCGACGATTTAAAAGAATGCATGGTACATGCAGGAACTATTGGACCAGTGACATTTTTATTTACAGATGCACAAATTAAAAAAGAAACCTTTCTGGAATACATCAATGGTGCTTTGTTGACGGGTGATGTTCCAGGTCTTTTTACCAAAGAAGAAATGATGGGTGCAACTGCAGAAGTATCTGGTTTGTTTGCAAAAACATTTCCAGGTGAAGATTCGACGCCGGCACGTCTTCGACAATTCTTTATTGATATCGTACGTGATCGTTTACATATGGTTTTATGTATGTCTCCTGCAAATGCTAAATTTCCAAAAAGAGCCAGAAAATTTCCGGGTATTATATCAGGATGTACAATTAATTGGTTTCTTTCATGGCCGCAAGATGCTCTGGTAGCTGTTTCACGTGGATTTATTGGTGATTTTGAAGTAGAATGTACAGACGCAGAAAAAGAAGAATTAATGATTCATATGGGTGAAGTGCATAATATGGCTACTAAAGTATGTGATGAATATTTTCAATCCATGCGTCGAAATGTGTATCAGACACCGAAATCATTTTTAAGTTTTTTGGCAGATTTCAAAGTAATGTATGGTACTAAATTAGCTGCTTTAAAGAAAAAAGCAGCCAATATTGAATTAGGTCTTGAAAAACTTGAACAAGGAGGAAAAGATGTTGCCGCTATGAAAATTGTTTTAGCTGGCAAACAAATTGAACTTGAACATGCTACGGAAGCAACAAATAAAATGCTTGCTTCGTTAGAAATATCAAGTGCAGAAGCATTAAAAGAACAAACGTTGGTAGCAGGAATTGCAGAAAGTTGTGACAGTGATCGTAATCGTATTGCCGGAGAAAAAGAATTATGTATGACTGAATTAGCTAAAGCTCAACCTTACGTGGACGACGCAAACAAAGCTATTGATTCAATTAAACAAAGTGATATTGGTGAAGTCAAAGTATTGAAAAAACCAAGTGATATTATTCGATTAATCTTTGACTGCGTATTACTATTGTTCTACCAACCATTAAATCCAGTAGTACCACTGACATTAATTATTAAAAAACAAGAAGTTTCATTTTTAACACCAAGTTGGGAACACGCCTTGCCGTTTATGGCACAATCTGGATTTTTAAAAACATTACAATGGTTTGGTAATGGTAGTGAAGCTCAACCAATTGCAGGTAAAGATATGATGAACGCAGAAACAATTGAACTTCTCAGTCCATACATTAATTTAGAAAATTTTAATGCTGCAACAGCAAAATCTGCTTCGAATGCTGCAGAAGGTCTATGTAAATTTTGTGTTGCTATGAAATTTTATTACGAAGCGTCGAAATTAATTGCACCAAAATTAGAAGCATTACAAGTCGCTGAAGGACAATTAGCTGAAGCTGAAAAGAAATTAGCAGAAGCATCCGAACGTTTAGACAAAGTGAATTCAAGACTTGCTGAACTTACCGCTACATTTGAAGCACAAATGGCCGAAAAAACACGCATTGAAGATGGTGCAAAAGCACTGGAAAGAAAAATGGACATGGCTTCGCAACTGATTAATGGATTGTCGGGCGAAAGAGTACGTTGGGCAGAAGATTCTAAATTATTTGGTCAAGAAATGAAACAATTAATTGGTGATTGTGCCGTAGCATGTGCTTTTGTGAGTTACTGTGGAGCGTTTAATCAAGAATATCGTTTAATGATGATTAATGATCGATTTCGTGCAGATTGTGTTCAACGAAATATTCCAGTATCCCCTACTATCGAAGTGACAGAATTTTTAGTCGAACCTACCGTTATTGGTGAATGGAATCTTCAAGGTTTGCCAACCGATATTTTGAGTACGCAGAACGGAATTTTAGTGACAAGATCATCCAGATTTCCATTAATGATTGATCCACAAGCACAAGCTATTAATTGGATCCGTAACAAAGAAGAAGATCGTTTACCACCTTGGAAAGAAACAAACATTTCTAATAATAAATTAAAAGATCAATTGGAATTTTGTATGAGTGAAGGAAAAGCGATGATTGTAGTTGGAATTGAAGAAGAAATTGATCCATTATTGGATCCAGTCATGCAAAAAGAAATTGTGAAGAAGGGACGTTCCTATTACATTACAGTAGCCGATCAACAAATGGATTATGATCCAAATTTCATGTGTTATTTTGTTACAAGACTTCCTAAACCACATTTTTCACCGGAATTACAAGCAATGACAACGGTAGTTGATTTCGCAGTTACAAGATTAGGTTTAGAAGACCAACTTCTTGGTATTGTCATTGGACAAGAACAGAAAGCACTGCAAGATCAACTGCAAGAAGTATTGCAAGAATGTAACAACAACAGAAGAACACTCGATCAATTAGATGCCGAATTATTAGATCGTTTGTCATCAGGTTCAGGCAATCTTTTAGACGATACAGAACTCGTCGGTGTTTTGAACGAAACAAAGAAAAAAGCAAACGATGTGAAAGCAGCTTTAATTGCTGCTGTAGAAACACGTGAAAGCATTAATGTAAAACGAGAACAGTTTCGACCAGTAGCAACACGGGGCTCAGTCATGTATTTTTCGATTGTAGAAACATCACAAATTAATGTGATGTACCAAACTTCACTTCAACAATTTTTAGATCTTTTCTTACGTTCTATGGCAGAATCAGAACCTGCCAGAATTGCGTCTAAACGTGTTGATTTTATTTCGGAATATTTAACTTACTTAGCATACCGATACATTAATCGTGGTTTGTATGAGGAACACAAACTCACTTTTGTTTTTATTGTCACTTTAAAAGTATTAGTAGTAGCAAAAGTAATTTCACAAGCCGATGTTGGTTTACTTTTACAAGGTGGTGCTGCCTTAAATATTAATACGGCAAAGAAAAAACCATACGTATGGTTATCCGATGAAGCGTGGTTGAATGTTGTTGAAGTC
>Ga0075441_10001264_pt1 | contig 12256 bp, 5 predicted proteins | sample CoawatmetaG00DNA_FD_71582 | JGI IMG/M metagenome (GOLD analysis project Ga0075441, IMG submission 71582) | Marine microbial communities from the West Antarctic Peninsula - Coastal water metaG002-DNA | ecosystem: Environmental > Aquatic > Marine > Coastal | place: Atlantic Ocean: West Antarctic...
ACAGTTGTACCGCCATCCGACGTGGCATCCGCGGCAGTTGTAACTGTTGGATGTATATCTTCTCCAGGTACATCTATTGGTAAAGCCCCTACCGTAGCTGAAATAAAAGCCATGATGTCTTTGGCTGATGGTTGTTTGTTTATGGATAAGGTTCTAGTAGAAGTAACTGTAAAGACATAGCTAAATGGAAGCTCTTTAACACTCCCACCTCTGTTAGCTAGTATTGTTGCTGAGGTTGTGTTTGTACCTAAAACAGTTTCATTTGGAGAGTAACCGTTGATAGTTACGGTGGTACTTAAGGTTTGATAGATCACTTTTTGGATCAAGTTGGAATTAGACCCTGTAGTTGAATTAATATCTATACCTCCATCAGCGAACCTAGCTTCATTATACTCACTATGCTCAGTACCCTCGCCAGCAGTCAAATAAAAATCATATTGAGCTCCAGCGGCAACCAAAGGAAACCTAATATCCCTTTCGTAAGTTCTCCCGGTTACACTCACGTCTTGCAGTTTTGTTTGAGCTGCTTGAAATAAGTTGGTTTTAAAGTTATAATAATTAGCACCGCTTTTGAGCTCCAAACTAAAGATTGCGCCAGTATCTCCAGAAACGCTAAACCTCCTAATTTCACCCGCTGCCTTAATGTTACTTGTATTTAAACTAAAGCTTTTTATTACTTTAGCCGCCGTGTAATTAACGTGCGCTGAGTCAAGCATTAAACTTCCGTCTGGCATGTAATGATAGCCAGCTGGAGCTGCTTGCCCTTGCGCATTTGTTGTAGACCGCGCAGTTGACGTGGTTGATGTAGTTGATGTAGATGTACCGTGGTATGACATAGTTTATTTTTATTTACTACTTTCTGAAACCTGTGTTCCTAACGTGAATAACTCCGCTCTTTCTTTAGAGTCGTTTAAAAGTTTAACATCCGCATAATAACCTATTAAACTAGATGAGTTAACTTGTTTGTCTTTTTCAAACATAATATAATCGTTCATGGCTGGAGGAAATACAGTTGCCGTCCCAGTGTTACCTGGATCGTCGTCATAAAAAACGTTTATACTTGGTGGCTCTAATATTATACTATTTACAACACCAAACTTTACCATGGTACTAGTTGACGCGCTATTGATATTAGGGTTCGCCACGTTGGTAGTAGGAGAGTAATAAACCAAGTCCCCTGTTTGAAGGCTTGAGTTTATTGCGTTGGCAAATGTTATAGTTGTTATTGGCATAATTTAATGCTTTTAGTGATTAGAATCCTTAGTATATGCAAAGGGAGTCATCGTAGAAAGAAATAGGTCCATTGTAATTGTTAGCGTTAGAGTCGTTACAACCTAACATAACGTTGTATGTTGCAATAGGTGTTTCGTGTGTTGGTATGTTTCCATTACTAAAAGCGAATTTACCTCTCTGCTGCTGAGCGCCATTACTAACGTGCGGCGGGTAGCTTGTTTCATTACCCACGAATACAACTTTTCCAGAATCAGATTGGTTTAAGTAAACTAACTGCATTGGATCCGTACCATTCCAATTATTTCCATTAATCCAATTTACACCGCCGTCGTTACTGTAATGCCATGAGTTGTTAGTGTACACGTTGATGTCACCGGCATAATTACCAGTGGTAAAGGAGTTTTCCCAAGCAAAATCTGGATAGGTTGAATTACTTAACTTTGGAGATAAACTAACATCCCAAATAGCCCAAAGCTTTCTGTAGGTACCACCACCCCAAAGACCACCACTCTTCCATCCTGGTGTATTTAGGAGCTGTGAGGGTCCTCCTGGAGGAACCACACTCCATTGCGCCGGCATGCTATACACACAAGAACCATCATCTTGAGTTGCAGTAGGGTCGTAATTGGTAGCGGCATAATTAATACCATCATTAGCTAAAGAAGAATCCATACAACCGGTGCTAGGGTAAGCACATGAACCATCATCAGCAGTTGCTAAAGCATCATAATTCAATGCTGCAGGATCAGTACATCCATACACATATAGACAAGAGCCATCATCATTAGTTGCAGTAGGAATGTAATTAGACGCGATTGAGTCCGTACAACCTGAACACGAAGCCATTTCACATGAACCATTATTTGTTGTGGCCGTTGAATCATAGTTACACGCATTAGGATCAGTACATCCATAAACAGGTGTTTGGGGTGTTGTAATTGTTATAGCCCCGCTCCAATTAGATGATGTATTCCAAGTTGGGTTCAATGGCGACGTACCTGTCACACAAACAGCTTGTACCTCTACTATATATGAGGTTGAACCAGGCAAGCCTGAAAGAGAATAACTTACTGTGCCTTGAACAATGTTTGGTTGTATGTTAGTTATCGTAACGTAGTTAGCACCACCATCATTGCTATATCTAACATCATAATGATCAACCTGCGCGCCTGCTGCAAATGTTTCGTCCCAAGATATATCTACTGAATTTGGATTTCCAAAAATTTCCTGTAGGTTGGTTATATCCTTACAAAATAGACAACCATTATTACACGGATATGGATCACCATCAGCACCTACCCCATCATAATTATTAGCTCCAACTTCATTACACCAATTGCAACTGCCATCATCAACATTTGCTAACGGATTGAAAGAACAAGATGTAGCATCCATACAGCCATTGATAATATAAAAACATGGATTTGGTCCAGGTGGAGAGGGAAGGGCCGATGATGTCCATTGAACGTTGTTAGTGGCGTTGTAATTGTCTGCTAACGGATCCATACAACCGTAGACAGCTGGAATACAGCAGCAGTTGTCAACATTATTTCCATCGCAACCACTTCCTGTTACTGCGGTGAAGCCAGGGAAATTACCACCAGTTCCATTACACCCTACTGTGGCGTTTATGTTGAAATTAAGCATTGAATAAACACCGTTAATATCAGTAGAGGCGTCTGTACAACCGTAGACTAGGTAAACACAAGTACCATCATCAATCACAGTACCACTTGTAACGGTTAATTCGTTGGTTGCATTAGCGTCTGCACAGCCCAAGTAAGTACAAGTACCATTATCAGTGTTTACATTGTTGGTAGCAATACCATTCGCATCAACCCCGTTACCAGTGTAGTTGTTTGCAGTAACATCTATACAGCCAAACACTGTTTGAATACAGGGATTACCTGGATCTTCAATAAGAGCGAAAGAATCGTAATTAAATGCCGCGGTACCATCTCCAAAGAAATCGTTAACAACACCAGCTCCATTTTGATTTATACCATTAGCAGTGCAACCAATAACGCTGGAGGTAACAGGTTCTTCGGACATCGTTCCTAACCCCTGAAATGAAAAGTCAGCATTGTCAAAACCGCTAGTAATATTAATACCATCAGAAACGCTACCTGCTTTACCTCTTATGTAGTTAAACCATTTTCCTTCTTTTTCTATAAACTCATTCAAAGAACCTTCCTCTTGATCAGTTGTTATGCTTTGTACTTTCCACCCTAACTTGTCTTCTAAGTTGTAGTACTCATTGTTAAACACGTTTCCAGCACTTGTAGTGTAGTTTGTAAAGGTTTTTACTTTAGATTGCGTTCCTTCATAATTTAAAGTATGAAAAGTTTTTATGACACTAGGTGATTCATTTAAGATAACATTAACACTTGATGGTGTAAAGCTATTCTCACTAAGGGGGGTTTTGTAAAAAGTGTTCCTATCTTCAGTCTCACTGTGTTGCTGCCAAAGTGTCCCTTTATTAAAAGTGTAGTACTCATTTGCACAGCTAATAGCATTCTCAGGTGTGAATGACTTAAAACTAACCCAACCCTTAACGTCTTCTTTAAAAGTAACTGTTCGTCCATTAGGATAGCTAACTACATCAGCAACGGTATCAAGAGTTATATTATACTCATCATTTCTATCGTCGTAACTACCCATGAGTTTAGTTGGTAATTTTAAATTATCTCTAAACCAATCTTTCATTCCGTGATTAGATATAGCTGTTAGGCCATCTTTAGACAATCGCATCACCGCTCCTCTAACTTTGTCTGTAAAGTAAACTCTATATGACTCTGACGCGAATGACTCTGGGTTTTTGGATATGCCAAACTCCCCAGCAAAAGGTGATGCTTGCCCTAAAACCCTGTTAGTAGCTATTAATTGTGGATTTCCATCAGCGTTGAACAAAGCGTCTTTTGCAGCTAGTATCTTTAAAACTCTATCCTCACATAAAACTATTAGATCTCCATCAGCAGTAGATCTGGAGTGTAGTTTTTGGATACTACCGTATATAGGATTTATATCTTTTGTTATTTTCTCAGCTTGTATAAATTGGTTTAAATTATTAGTACCACTGTTAGAGTTATATATTCCAGAGTATATTAAACCATACTTTCGATGCTCTTCTTTATATTCATCCTCAAAGGTTGTCGACACTTTAACACCATTTGTTATATATGGTAGGTTAAAACCGTCTCTAATTCTATTTGATTCAACTCCATTTCCAAAGGCGTAGCAATTATACCAGTTTAAAGCATAACTCGTATTATATAAGGATTTTTTTAATCTAAAAGTCTTAGATATGGTGCTGAATCCAGAAACAACTGTGTCGAGTACTTCTGCTACCTCAACACTTATACTAGACCCATTAGACCTTTCAACGTTAAATATATCTCCTTGGGTGATACCTGTTGTTACTAAACCACTGCTATCTGTGCATCCAGCCGGGTCCACACAAAGCTGCTCGTTTAGAGTGATGGTATCTCCGCTAAAATAACTATTGGTTGCTATCCTCAATCCGTCACTACCACCACCGTCGATACTCGATACCCTAGACCCCACTTGTAGGACTGTCTTTATTGTAGAAGGCGTTAGAGCGATGGGGTTGTTGCTACTTGCCTCATAGTATATATCTAAGTCTGTGGATTCTTTAGGCTCAGTTTCCCAAACTGCTGGATTAACTGGTAATTCATTTTCCTCATCTTTCTCATCTAAAAACTCTAGAGTATAGCCAACAGCGCCTATTCCGTCCGTAGTACTATTGAAGTCAGTTATATTGGCAGCTGAATTCACACTCAAACCATTCATTGATGGTTGTCTAAATACGACATGATCAGCATCACCTTGATCACCAATAACAAAGCTGCCAGACGTTCCTTCGTAACCTTTAAAAACAAGAACCACAATAGATGACTGATCCACCTCAATAACCGAATCAACTAAAACCGGTGTACCTAGCGCAGTACCATTAACATGCGTTAGTATCATGCCTTCCAGTTTATTATCTGCTGGCCTAACACCATTTAAGGAATCAAAAATATTTGCGTATTGATCAGTATCAATAATCATAGTGTTATCGAGCATTGCTGCAGTTCGGTAACCAATAAGATCACTGCTATTTGCTGCTGGATCATTCCAATTTGTAACATACACATCAACTCTAGATCCTCCACTAATAGGTCCTAAGACGTCCTGCTCGGTTGGATCCCAACCTGTCATCGGGGGCGAGAAAGTGAACCTTTTCGTCAGTTGAAAATTAGATGACAATACATATGGGGTTCCTGGGTTATTTTCAGAAATAAACCCTTCATTTGAGTAATATCTTGTAGTCCATTTCCTCCCATTTGGGTTTCCTCCATCTGCCCATCTTTCGTTATAGCCTTTTCGAGCGGTATTGTCAAACCGCACTAAATTAAAATTATCCACCTGCTGTTCTATCGTGTAAACAGTCTGTAATGGATCTTCTTTCCAACGGAATCGCTGCCCAGACTGTATTTTATTGTAAATGCTTGCTAGGTGATTATATTTTTCTCTCCCATCATGCGCTAGGTCCCAAAAGTTTTTTGAAGAACCTTGTGCTTTATTATTGCCCTCAAAATCCCATGTCCCCGTGAAGTGACCCGACAAGCCTTCAATTTGGATATTGGTAACTTCCTCTGGTTCAATTGAACCAAAACTTAAATCCATTCGACCCGTACCGTTGCTACGATGCCTAACACCTGTTGACTGCTTAGCCTCTGTATTCCAAAGGGTATCGGCTCTAAAATCTATTTGGGGGCCACTGTAGTTTTGGTTACCACTATAGTGCCCTTTATCTATAAACATCACATCTTCAAAAACATCACCCCTACTCTTAGTGTGATACGAGCCATTAAAACCAGTTTGCAAAGTTGCATCAGAGTTAAGGATAGTAGTATCATCGTAGTATTTATTCTTGAAGTAAGTCTCGTAATAATACCAATTCTTAGAGGTTAATACAGAGCTTGGCGCGCCATAGCTAAAGTTCGTTAGCGCTTGCGCTCCGTCTGTTTCATAGTAATTGTGTATGTTTGCATTTGCCCCAAATGTTCCATTAGTCGCCGAGGCGTTATGTCTACCTATATGATCTCCGGACATAAAGTATACCTTCTTGTCTGCCACTACTTTGTATTCCTTCTCTTTAGCACTTTCCGTCGTTATGTTCCTATCAAATACACCATCACTAAGTATTTTAACAAAAAACTTACCGTCATATATAGGTTTATTTTCTACCTGATACTTATAAAACCTAACTATAGCACCCTCTATAATTTCGCTACCATCGCTAATAAAATTAACGTCGTTTTCAAAAGTACCATCAATCTGTACGTTATAATAACCACCAATCCCCTTTGACAATTGCGTTATTCGGTATCTATTAGATAATCTTTCAGAACCCGCTAATCCAAACTCTACATATAGCGCATCTTTTATTTCGTCCATATTACTCGCGCTACTCTTTTCAAGTTGAGTAGCTAAAATCCTGAAGGAAATTGCGGTTTCAACCGGAGCATCTTCTAAACTTGCGAACAAACTATTATCTCTTTGGCTAACCTGCCCTATGTTATAACGTGAGGTTTTAATATAGTCAGGAGCCTCATTTTCTATAGCTAACACTTTGTATCTAGCCTTATCGCCAACCAGTACTTGAGAGTCATGCCCTTTCTTTAGGATTAAAAAAGTATCTTCATCAATCTTGTTTCTGTCCGAAGATGGGAATGCCAACCAATAATTGCCATCATCCGCATCGAAAAACCTATCCATTGCTATATTATAGTACTCTCCTGAGATTTCTTTTATAAAGAACTTAAAGTACTCCATGTCAACTGGTGGTCCACTACCGTTGAAACCCACAGACAACATATTGTTTTTATTAGCGTCATTTTTGGCAACTTTTAAAGCCCCACTTGAATTTGTTATAACCGGCGTTTCTCTACCATATTTATCAGTAAATACAACGCCTAATTGGTAATCTCTGAGTGACTTTATAGACTGTATATTGGAATTGTTCTGCGGTGCACTCAATCTCCATGAGAACTCTGGGTAGAAATCCTTATTGTCCACCGTTAGATCATAGTTCTGCAAATAATTCCCATATACGACGCGGTTACCGGTTACCTCTTGCGCCAATGCTTTCCTAGGAACGTTATCCCACGACCTAAGCAGTTGGTTACTCGGCACTACCGCGTAGATCGTATCAGATGTTATCTTATAAGCATTACTATCCCAATTATTAAAACTCTCTCCAAGTGCTGCTTGATCACTCGGTTTTATAGTGTCAATTATATATATATTGGGACTAGCGTCTTCCTTGTACAATAAATCGATCGCAACCACGTCACTTGGCATATCTTGTGTTATAAACCCTTTAACCGTAAGCGCGTTTATTACGTTTGTCATACCTAAGTTATAACCCTTTGTAGGATGGTAATTGAAATTACCCGGTAAAAATGCTACGTTCGTAAACGGTCCAAATGAAGAGTACTCTCCGTCCCTATATTTATATCGATATGAGAATCTAGGGAACTTAAATTCAAACAACTTTTCGGTATCGAAATAAGTATCCACTACGTAGTCTAAAGTGGTATCAGTTTGAGGTGGAAAACCACTTACCGATGTGACTAGAATGGAAACTTGGGCTGGGTCGCCAGCTGTACTTGTCATCTTGTTAAGGCTTCCAGTATTATCCTTCCACTTAGCAATAACTCCTTTTATTCTATACTCATTTCCAGTAAACGGTACTGGAGGCGCTACGTCATCTTCATCAAACTCCTGCAATACCACTACCGTACCCTCTTTCCAAGGCAAGGAAAATGAACTTGAATTATCAAGATCTGTTTCTATTTTAATTTTGAAGTGATCCCCTTCTTTAATGTTATTGAAATCACGCCTATCCTGCGATGAATCTATAAACGAAGATGTATTAGCCCCACTAGAAGAACATATATTCATTATACCAGAATAATTCTTATCGACCTCTCTATCGGTGATAAAATCGAAATCTAGAGCTGATTTTGGAGATTGCCTGATAACGGTTATGTGCTCTTCTTTTAGTGGTGGACCTGTGGTGCTTATGCTATCGTTTATTAACCGTGTATGAAAGTCACCTGAAACGTCAGTACCAGCTATACTTCTTTTTATGTTTATCTTCTTTGGTTCAGTACCTACAACTTTACTATCCCCTGTCATGTCCTCCCTGCCATCGACCCATAGCAACATATCATCAATTATATTGATACCTGTTATTTGTTTTGTTGGAGAGAAGTTTAATACTCTTTCTTTGGTGAAAACCAAGTAGTCAAAACCACTACCTTGTGTAGGTAATAAATGTAAGGGCCCATCCAAAGTGACTACCTCATTATTGAAAGCACCACCTAATACGGACAAAAATAAATCGCGAGGAGGAACGTTAGTCGGCGCATTTGCAAACGGAATACCACTATTACAATCAACTATATAGTAATCATTACTATATACCAAATCCCCATTCCCATTGATGTATGGTGCTATTAGACTTGACGCACTCGTATCTATGCACCCACCGTTTGGCCAAGTTGCACTAGCCGCAATTTGTAATTGAGGAAGCACAGCTCTTAGGACATAATTCTCATCGAAAAATAAATCAGATATTTCGTTTAACCACTGGGAATTTTCGGGAAAAATGACTTGATTTGTGAGTGGAAACGACGTTCTATCAACGGTGATTTGTCCCATCGCACCCATTGTCCCAAACTCGTATGGGTAGTAAGCAATACCATTGTTCCCTACCAATGATGTAGTGTCAGGGGGGTTTGGGTTGAAGTTAGTTTCCGTAGCGCCTAGATTAGTGTCGATTTGAAATAGTCCGCCACCCAGTATACCTGTGACAACGGCATTCTGCATGAAATAGTTATTAGGGAAAGAAAACTGCACACCGGTTGTAAGTGTGTCCCCGATTAGTATACCCCCAGTAATACTACTTTGATTTTCAATAAAGATAACGTCCAAAGCAATAGAGTGTACTCCTTGGCTGTTTGGCAGTATAACCCCTACGAATCTAACCACCGGGAGTGGAGTGTTTTGATTTACCGTTGCGCTCACTAAGTAATCAACTCCAAGAGTGTATGGTGTTGATATCGAGTATAAGTTACCCACGTTGGTCACCATTCGGGTTTGAGGTGTAGTACTCCCATCTATAGCATTAATTCCAAACACGCTCATACCTGGGTGGATGTGATCTAAAAAATCGGGATTACTTAAAACAATGCTGTTATCGTTTGTGTTTGCCCAATATGTCCCGCTTGCCGCGTCATAATTAGGAAATATTCCGCCCCATTGATCAACCAGTACGGGTTCGCAACCGTCAGTTGTTCTACGCATTATCATATCTTTAGCATAATAAGGGTTGCCACCAGCTGTTTCGGAAGCAAACTGTAGGTTGTTTTGAAAAAGATCCACCAAAGAAATGTTATCAAAAGACGTTCCCGCGACAAGCCAATATAAAGCATCGTTTTTTTCGTCTGCAATGGATCCAACAGTGACAGAACCCGCTGGAGTAATATCACTCGAACAACCTAATTCATTCCCCAATATGTTTTGAACAGTTCCAACGTGAGATCCTTCTGAAGTCGATACTTGTATGTTCATTGCATCTCTATATTCTCCATTAGGAATAAGTCTCTCGTCAAGATCCTTATTCATCTTCCCGCCCATAAAGTTATGCTTGATTTCTGACATGTACTAGTGTTTTATTTGTTTCGATTTACCTCTTAAAATTTGAGTGAGTTCTTCTAACTTGAAATTTGATAATCTTAATTTCGCGGTTCTAATAGCAGCGAACCTCTCTTTTCTATATCTATTTATAACATACTCTTGGACATTTGCTCTCGTAGATAGAATTGCGTATGCTATGGACTTGTACATTGCTTCTTCAGCAAATTTATGAACCTGCATTTCTGGATCCGTACCAAGACTATCGCTTATGTAATCTAAGATCACAGTTTTTCCACTAATATTAGAGCTAAAGTGTATTTTTCCAGATTGATCGTCTATGTAGAATGATCCATTAGCTTGAGCGTGCTGTGGGTCTAACCCAAACCTTGACCCATCTAACGGCCAGTAAGTGTCATCTTGATAGTCGTCTTGATTCTCGGCTGGAGTAGCTGATTTGTAGTTATCCCAAGCTGTAGAATTACCAGGTATTGATATAAAAGTTACTTCGTTTGTCGTTGCTGTTGATGGCGCTGTTGAGGCGTTAGAAGTTGTTATGACAGCTCCGTTGACATCAACCACAGTCGTTCCTGTAGGGAAATCTTCATGAGAAACTAGCATCCCAATAATTATATTAGACACGCTTGTGTTTGGTGATTGTGTTATCTTGTCTTCAGATACATTCCATGTTACATTTTCTAGAATATGAGTAGACTCTTCTAGCACTAAAGAACCATCATTATTTGTGAATGTAAGAGTTTCAGTCCCTGAGTAAGTAGCATCGCTACTAATCTCTATTGTTGTTATATTACTAGAGTTAGAAGTAGCTAAGACCGTAGAGCCAGAGCCTATGTTGGGTCCAGAAACAAACATCCCAACTTTTATATTGCTATACTCAGCGTCTAGAACTATAGTGGCATCAGTGTCTACCAACGTACCGGTAGCCACTAGACTGTAGTCACCAGCGGAGTTTTGGAATGGAATTGAAGAAGGATTTGAAGTCCTACTAGTGGGGTATAAAGGGTGTTTTATCCCAGAAGAATCTACCCAACTAACTTTCGTGTAGTTAACGTAGTCTTGTGGTAAGATCATTTGCAATGATGGTGGTAATGTTATCTCTTGGGCCTTCGTGGATTTAAAGGTGTCAAATGATAATTCCTGTAAAGCTCTTTGAGCGTGGAACGCAACATCTACTCTTTTAACTCTTGATATCATCTTGTCCTCACCAACGTAAGCGACAATAAACTGATTTATCACGTCGTCTAAAGAAGTAAATTGATAATTACCATGGTTATTCCCTTGGTAGTAAGATTGCTGCGTGGTGTTATCTAATAATCCCATTTATTTATTGTTTTTCTTGTTGTATCTGATTGCTCTCTAACCCCTGCCCAGCCTGAGTGATGTCCAGCTTCTGCATTGACACGCCGGCAAATTTTAAAATCTTGTAAACCAATTCCGACTCTTCCGCTTGGTGGAGTTGAAAATCAACAGTATTAGACGCGTCGTACATGGCTCTCTCGTTAACGACTACATACCCCCAACTTGGTCTGAGTGGTAAGGCTACGTAAGTGTAAGTGATGCCTGTCGAAACAGGACTAACAGCTATAGTATCCTCCCCAGTCCTAACGTACACCTTTCTAGTCGCGGATGGCATAGTGAGTGGTGCTTGACTCATATACAAGAGCTCGTTCTGCTGTACTTCCTCAACCTCCAGACCGTTAGACATAACGGTTCCTAGTCGATACACCTCATCTACTAACACCTGACCAACACCATCTGCTCTTTCAAATATAGCTACTTTTTCATTTAAGTTATGAGCGTGGTCACTATATTCTTCGGATCTACCTGGAGCTCTAGCAATTTGATTTAAGTCATAAAAATATTGTTCAAATATTTCTTTTTGAGCTTGATCGGCAAATAGATTGAACTGCTGAGGTGTTATGTATCCTCTTTGCTCTTTGTTGACAAATGTTAAAACCTTTTGATATACCGTATCTATACTTATTGCCATAATTTCTTTTTATTTATTATATGGGAACAATCTATTTAATGTATCTTTTCTCGTTCCGCATCCGCAATCTTTTTTAACAGCTTTGCTTACTGTATCTACAACTTTCTTTATTCCAGTTGCTTTTGCTATTTTTTCTATTGTATCTCCTAACCCTTTAGATTTTTCTTTCATATAATTAAATTTAGTAGTTTACGATCGCCCGAAGAGCGACCGCATCTACAGTTAGATTAATTTAATCTTTTTTCAATATTGGAGTAAATCTCCATACCTTCATCAGTTTTAAACCAAGCGGCTAAAGCTGAA
>Ga0075441_10001266_pt1 | contig 12248 bp, 10 predicted proteins | sample CoawatmetaG00DNA_FD_71582 | JGI IMG/M metagenome (GOLD analysis project Ga0075441, IMG submission 71582) | Marine microbial communities from the West Antarctic Peninsula - Coastal water metaG002-DNA | ecosystem: Environmental > Aquatic > Marine > Coastal | place: Atlantic Ocean: West Antarctic...
TTTGCTTTAGTAGTTTTCTTTCATGTATTTACTAGAGTATTGTTTCCTATAGGTATGTTTCCTTATATAATGATAATTAGCTCATTAATATTTTTTGATGCTAGTTTTCATAATAAAATAATTTCATTAATCAGAAGACTTCTACAATTTTTCTTCAAATTAAAATTAAATAAAAAACCTGTTTTAGAAAAAATACAGTACCCTAAAAAACCGAAAGGTTTATATATTGTAATAGTCTTCTTAGCTATCCAACTTTTAATTCCATTTAGATATGGTCTTTATCCTGGAGAGTTATTTTGGACAGAAGAAGGTTATCGCTTTTCTTGGCGCGTAATGCTAATGGAGAAAATGGGATACACAACCTTTAAAATTGTAAATGGTAAAACTCAGGATTTCTTTTATGTAAATAATAGTGATTTTTTAACATCATTCCAAGAAAAGCAAATGAGCTTTCAACCAGATTTGATTTTAGAATATGCTCATTATTTAGGAGACCATTTTACTAGTCAAGGACATAAAAATGTAAAAGTATTTGCTGAGAGCTATGTTGCACTTAATGGAAGAATAAGTCAACCTTTTATTCGTAAAGATGTAGATTTGTATAAAGAAAAAGAGTCATTTAAACATAAATATTGGGTATTACCATTTAACGATGAAATTAAAGGATTGTAGTATTTTAATAATAATGTGCTTGTTAACGATTAATTTAATAGCACAAACTAAAGTGACAGGCATCGTAAATGTATTGGATGCAAATATGCCTATCTATGAAACTGAAATTTTTGATAAAGTAACCGGACAATTACTGACTACTTCAAATAAAGATGGCTATTTTGAATTCACTACAGATAAAGAAACTATGACTATCGTTTTCTTTTCTTACAATTACAAGCTAGTCGAATTAAATATCGTTGTTACTAAAGATTTATTTATTGACCAAAAATTAGAAGCATTTATAGAAGAACTTTCTGAAGTTGAAATAAAAATACGAAAAGCAAAAACGTTTGAGTTAAAACGACTAAAAGATGTTGAAGGAACTGCTATTTATGCAGGAAAAAAAACTGAAGTGGTTTTAGTGGGCCAATCAATGGCAAATTTAGCTTCTAATAATGCAAGACAAATTTATAGCCAAGTAGCTGGATTAAATATTTATCAAAACGACGATGCTGGATTACAGTTAAATATTGGCGGACGAGGTTTAGATCCTAATAGAACTGCTAATTTTAATACTCGTCAGAATGGATATGATATTAGTGCAGATGTTTTAGGTTATCCTGAAAGCTACTACTCCCCAGCAGCAGAATCTTTAAAGGAAATACAAATAATTAGAGGTGCTGCATCTTTACAATATGGTACTCAATTTGGTGGATTAGTGAATTTTGTAATGAAATCACCTAACCCTAATAAGCCTTTTGAGGTCATAACAAGAAATACCATTGGTAGTAATGGATTATTTACTAATTTCACAAGTGTTAGTGGGACACAAAAAAAATGGAGCTACTATACCTCTTTTAATTACAAAAAAGGAAATGGATTTAGATCAAATTCTGATTTTGAATCTAAAAATATTTATACACACATTAAATATAAATTTAGCAAGAACACAAAAATTAGTGGAGAAGTAACCTATTTAAGTTATTTAGCCCATCAAGCAGGAGGTTTAAATGATCAAATGTTTAATGTTGACCCTTTTCAAAGTAATCGTGCTAGAAACTGGTTTCAAATTGATTGGTTATTATATAACTTAAAATTTACACACAAATTTTCATTGAATACAAACTTTACATTTAATGCTTTTGGTTTAAATGCTTCTAGATATGCCATTGGATTTAGAACTAATAGAGTTGACCAAATAGACTCTTTAGAAGAAAGAGATCTTATAAAAGGAGATTTTAATAATTTTGGTTTTGAAGCTAGAATACTGCACAAGTATAAATTTCTTAATAAAAAATCTACAATTTTATTAGGTTCTAAATACTACAAGGCAGATAATACCGGACAACAAGGCCCAGGTTCTAGAGGAATAGATTCAAATTTTAACTTTCAGTTGGAAGAATATCCAAATTATGGAAGTCAATCAAAATATATCTATCCAAATACAAATATTGCCGTTTTTGGAGAAAATATTTTTTATTTAAATGATAAAATATCAATCACTCCTGGATTTCGTTTTGAGCATATAAAAACAGAGAGTAATGGTTATTATAAAAATATTAACACTGATGGAGCAGGTAATGTAATTTTAAACGAAACTATAGACAACAGTGAAGTAAGAAAACGCTCATTCGTACTTATGGGGTTAGGGGCAAGTTATAAGTATTCTAATTCTCTAGAGGGTTATGGAAATATCTCACAAAACTATCGTTCAGTTACTTTTTCAGATATTAGTATTATTAATCCAGCTTTTGCAATTAATCCAAATATTAGTGACGAAAAAGGTTTTACAACAGATATTGGTTTGAGGGGGAATTATAAAAATTTAATCTCTTATGATGCTGGTTTTTTTGGGTTATTTTATAATGACAGAATAGGCTTTGTTCAAAAGGCATCCTCTGATGGTAGAGTAAAAACAGTTCGAGGCAATGTTGGTGATGCTGTAATGTTCGGGGTAGAATCCTTAATTGATTTTAATTTGAATAAATTATTTATTAAAAATAACGACTTCATTTTTAATTATTTTATAAATATATCATTAATTGACTCCAAATATACTGACTCTGAAGAAAATGGTGTAGAAGGAAATAAAGTTGAATTTATCCCAAATTTAAATTTAAAAACAGGTCTGAAGTTTGGGTACAAAAACTTTTTATCTAATATTCAATATACCTATTTATCTAAACAGTATACAGATGCTACTAATGCCATAAATGGAAACCTAAGTGGTATTATTGGTGAGATTCCTTCTTATGATGTTCTAGATATTTCTTTTTCTTATGCATACAAAAGGTTCAAATTAGAAGCGGGTATAAATAATGTTTTAGATAACTACTATTTTACAAGACGAGCTACGGGTTATCCTGGACCTGGAATCATACCTTCAATAAATAGGAATTTTTATACAACACTTCAGATTAAACTTTAAGACAAAGTTAAAGAAAAAAGACATTAATAATTATCTTCTATTTTTTGGAGCTCTACTTACTTTCTTTTTACGTTTATTGAAAGGGACAGGGACAGCATCATCAAATGTGTTTTTTACTTCTCTGTCTTGTTTATTTTTTCTCCAAGAATTATTTTCTGGCAATAAAACATTCAGTAAATCTTTTCTACCAACTTTATTTAAGGTCTTTTTTATCCAATCTCTATTTTCTTTTTTATACCAGAAGAAAAATTTATGTTGATCATCTTTTTCTTTCTTAGTTTTGGGAGTTTTGGTTGGCTTTAAAGTATACGGATGATATCCCGAATAATAAATAACTGTAGCAACAGTCATCGGTGTTGGTGTAAAACCTTGAACTTGCTCTAACTGGAACCCCATGTTTTTGGTTTCAGCAGCCAAATTTGCCATATCTTCAACTTCACTCGCTGGATGACTAGATATAAAATATGGGATTAATTGTAAGTTTAATTTTTTCTTAATATTTATTCTATCAAATCGTTCTTTAAATTTATGAAAATAAGTAAAAGAAGGTTTACGCATCAACTTTAAAACAGGATCTGAGGTGTGCTCTGGTGCTACTTTTAATCTTCCAGAAACATGTTTAGTCATCACTTCTTCTGTATAAGCATCTAACTCTTTTGGATCTGCGTTTTTATTAAACTCTGGCACCAACATATCATGTCTAATACCACTACCAATAAAAGATTTTTTAATTTTAGGGTTTTTGTCTACAGCCTGATATAAGTCTGTTAAAGGCTTATGTGAAGTGTCTAAATTGGAACAAATTACAGGAGAAATACAACTAGGAGCGACACATTTATCACAAATTGATTGCACTTTTCCTTTCATCTGATACATGTTAGCCGATGGACCTCCAATATCTGACAAATATCCTTTAAAATCTGGCATATTTGCTACTTTATCTACTTCTTTTAAAATAGATTCCTGGCTTCTACTTGCAATAAATTTACCTTGATGTGCAGAGATCGTACAAAAGCTACACCCACCAAAACAACCTCTATGTATATTAATAGAAAATTTTATCATTTCAAACGCCGGTATTGGACCACGCTTGTTATATTTTGGATGTGGTAAACGTGTAAATGGCAAATCAAAAGAACCGTCAATTTCTTTTTCGGTCATTGTTGGAAACGGTGGATTTATTACCAATGTTTTACCCTCTACTTCTTGTAAAATTCTTCTTGCCTTTAATTTATTTGACTCTTGTTCAATTACTTTAAAATTTGATGCAAATATCTTTTTATCTGCCAAACAAGATTCATGTGAATTTATAGTAACGTCTTGCCAATCATTTATAACAGGGATTTTTTCTTCATCCTGATTAATCAAAACGGCGGTTTGTTTTATATTCTTTAAACTTGAAAATGGTACGCCTTTTTGCAAAAGCTCTACGATTTCACGTAAAGGTTGTTCACCCATTCCGTATACCAACATATCCGCTTTAGAGGTTTCTAAAATAGTTGGGAATAACTTATCCGACCAATAATCATAATGTGTAACACGCCTTAAAGAAGCTTCAATTCCTCCAATTAATACAGGTACATCCGGGAATTTCTCTTTTAATATTTTAGAATATACTGAAGTTGCATAGTCTGGTCTAAAGCCTTTATCTCCGTTTGGGGTATAGGCATCTTTATCTCTTCGCTTTTTACTTGCTGTATAATTACTCACCATTGGATCCATACATCCGCCAGTAGCACCAAAAAACAGTCGAGGCTTACCTAATTTTTCAAAATCTTGTAAGTTATCTGTTACACTTGGTTGTGGAACAATAGCTACGCGCAGTCCGTAACTTTCTAAAATACGACCAATTACTGCTGGTCCAAAGGATGGATGATCCACATAGGCATCTCCACTAAATAGAATTACATCTAATTCTGACCAACCACGAAGCTTAACTTCTTTATTTGTTGTTGGTAACCAATCTGTTAGTTGCATTTTATTAGTATTATCCATATTTTTTCAAAAGTAGGTAGAAATTAATCAAGTGCAATTAGTTCTTGTTCTTTTTCTATCGAAAAGATTTTCAATTTTACTTTAAAAGAAAATTTAGGCCTACATATTAAAATAATTAAATTAAATGACCCTGTTTATTTTTTGTAAATTTACTGTAGAATTTATCCAATAATTATGAGAAAGAAAATTTTTAAATTGCTAGCTTCATTTCTTACTATCTTATTTTTTATAAGCTGTAATTCATCTTTAGATAAGAATCAAAAAGAAAATTTTGTTTTAGAAAATTATACAAAAAAGGAGGTCTATATCACCATGCGAGATGGAATAAAATTACATACTACAATCTATTCTCCAAAAAACACTTCTACCGACTACCCTATTTTAATGCAAAGAACTCCTTATAGTTCTAAGCCCTACGGTAAGGGTAAAATGAAGACTAAAATTGGTCCTAATAAACATCTAATGATGGAAGGAAATATTATGGTTTATCAAGATGTTCGAGGACGCTGGATGAGTGAAGGAGTTTATGATAATATGCGTGCATTTATAACAAATAAAAAGGAAAATGAAGCAGATGAAGTATCAGATAGTTATGACACAATTGATTGGTTGATAAAAAATATAGATAATAATAATGGAAACGTTGGAACCTGGGGAATTTCATATCCAGGACACTATGCTACTGTTTCGACAATTAATGCACATCCTGCACTGAAAGCTTCATCTCCTCAAGCTTGTATTGGTGATTTTTTCTTTGATGACTTTCATCACAACGGGGCGTTTTTATTAAGTTATTTTAAAGCAATCTCATTATTCGGAACTTATAAGGATAAACCGACAGATTCGCCCTGGTATTCCTCTCCAAAGATGGAATCAAAAGATCAATATCAATTTTTTCTTGACAATGGACCTTTAAAAAATTTAAATAAATATTTTCAATATGATAAATTAGATATTAAAACTTCTTCTATTAAAAGTACCGTAGATGATTTTTTCTGGAAAGAAATTATAGAACATCCAAATTATGATTCTCTTTGGAAAAGTAAAGGGATTATTCAGCACTTAAACAAGGTGCCACCAACTGTAGCTACTATGATTGTAGGAGGATGGTTTGATGCCGAAGACCTATATGGACCATTAGAAACTTATAAAGCCATAGAACAAAATGGTAGTGATCATTATAATACATTAGTTTTTGGCCCATGGGATCATGGGAAATGGGCAAAGGAAACAATTGAGAATTCAGTTGGTAATTATTATTTTGGTGATTCAATTTCATTGAGGTTTCAAAAGAAAATAGAAACTACTTTTTTTAATCATTTCTTAAAAGGGAAAGGTGATAAGAATTCGGGGTTACCAGAAGCTTATGTATTCGATTCAGGAAAAAAAGAATGGAAATCATATAATTCTTGGCCACCAAAAAATATTAAAATAGAAAAATTTTTCTTAAATAAAGAACAAAATTTAGCTAAAAAGCATCTAGGAAAACTAATAAATAAAATTCAATTTATAAGTGACATCAAACATCCTGTCCCATATTCAGAAGATATTAAAACAGTTTTTACACCCCGAAAATATATGACAGATGATCAGCGATTTACAGCACGAAGACCCGATGTTCTTGTATTTGAAACAGATGTCTTAAATGAAGATTTCACATTAGCTGGAGATATTTTAGCTAAATTAAAAGTAGCTACTACAGGAACAGCGGCAGACTGGGTTGTAAAAGTCATTGACGTTCATCCATTAGATACTGAAGAAAATAACGATAAATTACAAAATCATTTAAAAATGAGTAACTACCATTTAATGGTAAGAAGTGAAGTTTTACGTGGAAGATTTAGAAATAGTTTTGAAAATCCTGAGCCATTTATACCAAATAAAAAAACTTCAGTAAATATTAAATTACAAGATGTTTTTCACACCTTTAAAAAAGGACATAAATTACAAGTTCAGGTACAAAGTACTTGGTTTCCTTTAATTGATTTAAACCCGCAAACTTATGTAGATAATATCTATAAAGCTGAAAAAAAAGATTTTAAAACACAAACTCATACTGTGTTTTCAGATTCTAATATTGAATTCTCTGTATTAAAAAATTAATTTATGAAATCTACAGAAATTGCTTTGTTATTAAATAGCAATAAAAATAAAATTACTAGGATTGGTGAAATTATTAGTAAAAAAATTCCTGAAAGAGATTTGTTTAATAATTTGAATGAGTATGAAAAAACGATTATTTATATAGATATTTTTGAAAACCATACTACAAATGGGGGGTTTGAAGAGTTTTTTTGGAATTCTTCGGGTAAATTTTCTCATGAGATTTTAGAAGCTTATGAAAAAATTGGTGCTGTAAATACGGCTAATATTATATACACCTCTTTTACATTATTTGGAGAAATTCCTATTCCAAAAAACATTAATTTAAGAAGAGAACTATTGACAGGTCTAAAAAAAGATATTTGGAAAGATCTAAATAATGAGTTCTATAAAAATAAAGATGATATTCCAGTTTTAATTTTGAAATTTGTTAGTGATAATATTTCTTATTTTCAATGATATCAAAATCCGAATAATTATAAAGCCTCAATCTAGATGAAAAATAATTTCAAAAGAATAATTTTATACTCAACAGCGGTATCCCTGATTTTATTAATGTATTCATGTAATTCTAGTAAAAAAAGAGCTTTAATTGGAGAAAGTGATTATCAACAAAGACTAAATACAAGTTATAAAGACGGATCTAAATCACCTTTGAAAAAAAAAGATTTAAAAACTTTTAAAGGATTAAAGTTTTTCCCTATTGATTCTTCTTTCGTTATTAATGCAAATTTAATTAGAATAAAAAATGCAGCTTCATTTGAAATGGCAACAACGACAGATAGGAAACCTATTTATAAAGAATACGGTATATTATATTTTAAACTAGACGGGAAAGATTTTTCTTTAACAGTTTATCAAAGTCAAGATGATTTAAAAGACGAGAAATACAAAGATTATCTCTTTTTACCTTTTACCGATAACACTTCTGGAAATAAATCATATGGAGGGGGACGTTACATGGATTTAATGATAGAAGATTTAAAAAAAGATGGATCAATCACTGTGAATTTTAATAACACCTATAATCCTTATTGTGTATACAATGATAAATATTCATGCCCGCTAACACCTAGAAAAAATCACTTAGATTTAAAGATAAATGCAGGAATAATGGCTTTTAAAGAGAACTAGGGGTTTATAGAAATCTCACTTTTCAAATCTAATTCTATTGCTTCTTTTAAAGCATCTAAATGAGCTCTTCTAACTTTTAATTTAGTTTGTGCGTGTGCCTTCTTATTTAAATTAGAAAACATTTTTGCAACTTTAATTGAGGTCGATAATAAATCAGTCTCAGCAACAATAATATCTAAAAATCCAGCTTCTATTGATTGTTCTGGATTAAAAATTTCTGCATTGTTTACACTTCTGTTTAAATATACTTCTGATAAACGAGAATTAGCTAATATAATTCCTGCATGATGCATCGTCATACCAATCATAACCTCATTTAAACCTATTTTAAAATTGCCTTCAATACCGATTCTATAATCCGCAGACAATAACAAAAATGCTCCTTTTGCTATTGCATGTCCAGAACAAGCAATAATTATTGGAAGTGGATATGACAACATCCTTAAAGATAGTTTAGAGCCTTGTGTAACAAGTTCTTTGGCTGATTCAGGAGATTTTGTCATTATTTTTAAATCAAATCCGGCAGAAAACATTCCACTTTTCCCTGTCAATATTATGACTTTTCCTTCCTTTTCTGCAGCATCTAAAGAACTATTTAATCCTTCTATTACTTCATGAGATATAGCATTCGCTTTTCCATTATTAATTGTAATTATTACGTAATGTTCTTCTGAATGGTAAGCTACAAATTCGTTCATTATTTGTTTTTAAAAAAATTTAACTAAAAAGATTCCAGCGAAAACTGCTAAAAATCCAACTATAAAAGTAGAAATCGTATAAATAGCAAAACTTGTGAAATCACCAGATTTTAAAAAAACATGGTTTTCATATGCAAAGGTTGAAAAAGTAGTAAATCCACCACAAAATCCAGTTGCTAATAATAAAGTTGAATTCTGACTTATAGTATCATTTTTTGCAGCTAATCCTAAAATAACTCCAATTAAAAGACTCCCTAAAATATTAGCTGTAAATGTTCCGTATGGAAAACCACTATTAATATTGTTTAAATACCTGCCAAATACATAGCGTAAAACACTACCAAAACCACCCCCAACGAATATAAGTACTAATTGCTTCATTATAAATTAATTACAAATTGGCTTTTTTAAAATTTATTCTGCTAAATGAATCATCGCGAAAATTGCATAGTTTATCATATCCTGATAATTTGCATCAATTCCTTCGGAAACAATAGTTTCACCTTTATTGTCTTCAATCTGTTTTACACGTAATAATTTTTGTATTATTAAGTCCGTTAAACTAGAAACTCGCATATCACGCCAAGCTTCACCATAATCATGGTTCTTATTTAGCATTAACTCCTTAGTAACATTACTATGCTTATCATATAATATTTTAGCCTCTGTAACATTTAAGTCAGGATTTTCAACAACCCCTTTTTCTAATTGAATTAAAGCCATTATAGAATAATTAATAATCCCTATGAATTCAGAATTCTCACCTTCGTCAACTTTACGAGTATCATTTTCTTGTAACTGACGTATTCTTTGCGCTTTAATAAAAATCTGATCTGTAAGTGATGGAAGCCTTAAAATTCGCCAAGCACTTCCATAGTCACTCATTTTCTTAATAAACAGACTTCTACATTCGTTTATTACGTTGTCATATTGTTTTGATGTTTCCTGCATCTTCAGTATTTAAAAAAGTATTTCTTCAAATGTAGTAAAACTTAAAAGCATTTCATTTATTTTTACAATGAATTTATCAACCTAATTTATGAAAAAAATTGTTGTTTTTTGTGGTTCAAGCTTGGGTTTTAATCCTATTTATAAAAAGGCTGCTATAAGTCTTGGGAATTATTTTGCTAAAAACAAAATAGGCTTAGTTTATGGAGGGGGGAAAATTGGAATGATGGGGGTAATATCTTCTACAATTTTAAAACAAAATGGTGAAGTTATTGGTGTAATACCAAAATTATTAGAAAAAGAAGAAGTAATTCATACAGAAGTTGAAGAAATGATCGTGTGTAAAACTATGAGCGAACGTAAAGTAATTATGAGCAAACTAGTAGATGGATATATTACATTACCTGGAGGATTTGGGACTTTAGATGAACTTTTTGAAGTGTTGACTCTTGGACAATTACATATAGAACAAAAACCTATTGGACTACTTAATATAAATGGTTTTTTTGACCCTATTTTAGTGCAGTTGGATAAAATGGTGAAAGAAGGATATTTAAAGGAAGAAAATAAGAATATGCTATTAATTGGAAAGTCTATTAATGAATTAATGAACAAGATGGAAAATTACAAAGCTCCAAAAATTAATCATGTAATTCATAAAGTGGTATCATAGAATGACAATAAACTGTAAAGGAACTTTAATAGATTTATCATCTCCAAAAGTGATGGGTATTTTAAATATTACCCCAGATTCATTTTTTGACGGTGGTAAATATAAAAATGACACTGATATCCTAATTCATGTAAAAAAAATGCTAGTTGATGGAGCAACTTTTATTGATGTTGGTGCCTACTCTTCTAAACCTGGAGCTATAAAAATTTCTGAAGATCAAGAAATAAAAAGAATACTTCCAGTTATTGATTTATTGATTAGAGAATTTCCCGATATCATTATTTCTGTAGACACTTTCAGAAGTAAAGTAGCTGAACTATCTATTAATGCTGGTGCAGCAATTATTAATGATATTTCTGGCGGAAATATGGATGAAAATATGTTTAAGACTGTAGCAAAACTTCAAGTTCCTTATATAATAATGCATATGTTAGGCACTCCACAAAACATGCAAAAAAACCCTATTTATAGTGATATTACTCATGAATTAATTTCTTTTTTTTCAGATAAAATTTTTAAACTACATCAATTAAAACTAAATGATATAATTATTGACGTTGGGTTTGGTTTCGGAAAAACTATTGATCATAATTTTGAATTACTTAAAAATTTATCTCTTTTTAAAAACCTAGACACACCTGTTCTAGTTGGAATATCTCGTAAATCTATGCTATATAAAACCTTAGATATTTCTGCTCAGGAAGCTTTAAATGCAACTACATCTGCAAATACTATTGCACTTTTAAATGGAGCTAATATTTTAAGAGTTCACGACGTTAAAGAAGCTGTAGAGGCAATAAAAATTGTAAATAAAACTTCTTGATTAATAAAAAAACTATTTAATTATGAACAGTCTTTTTTGCTAATACCTATTGACGACAAAAATTTATTAGTATTTTAGCATTAAACCAATTTAGAATATGTTCGATTTTATTGAGTTTTCTTTTTTAGATATTTTAGATATTTTATTAGTTGCAACACTTTTATATTATATCTATAAACTATTGAAAGGGACTGTTGCCATAAATATTGTTATTGGTATTGCTTTAATTTTTCTCATTTGGCAAATTACATTGGCTTTAAGAATGGAAATGTTAAGTGGAATTTTAGGGTACCTACTATCGGGAGGAGTAATTGCTTTAATTATTGTTTTTCAACAAGAAATAAGAAAATTCTTACTGATGATTGGGACAACAAATTTCTCTACGAAGAAAAGTTTTTTAAAACAATTAAAGTTTTTAAAAACAGAAATAGTGTCTGAAATAGATACAGATATTTTAGTGAATACTAGTAAAAATTTATCACTAACAAAAACCGGTGCTTTGATAGTGATTGAAAGAACCAATAGTTTAGATTTTTTAATTGACTCTGGGGATACTATGGATGCCTTAATTAATGAAGCTATCTTACAAAGTATATTTTATAAAAACAGCCCTCTTCACGACGGTGCAACAATTATTAGAGATAATTTTATAGTAGCTACAAGGGTAGTTTTACCTGTTTCCAATAGTGATAAAGTCCCTGCAAGATTTGGTTTAAGACATCGAGCTGCTCTAGAGCAGCTCGATGTCTTAAACCAAATCTTGCAGGGACTTTATCACTATTGGAAACAGGT
>Ga0075441_10001271_pt1 | contig 12234 bp, 9 predicted proteins | sample CoawatmetaG00DNA_FD_71582 | JGI IMG/M metagenome (GOLD analysis project Ga0075441, IMG submission 71582) | Marine microbial communities from the West Antarctic Peninsula - Coastal water metaG002-DNA | ecosystem: Environmental > Aquatic > Marine > Coastal | place: Atlantic Ocean: West Antarctic...
GCTCCGACCTGGGCGGCGTCAAGACTGAAACAAGGGCCAGTACCGGCTGCGGTGGCTGTGCGGCTTTACTGAAGAAGGTGGTGGACAGCGAGCTGGAAAAGCGCGGCGTGGAGGTGTGTACCGACCTTTGTGAACATTTCCCCTACACCCGACAGGAACTGTTTCATCTGGTGAAGGTGAACGGTATCCGCACCTTCCGGGGCCTGCTCAAACAATACGGCAAGGGCCAGGGCTGTGACATCTGCAAACCAACGGTGGGCTCCATTCTGGCCACTTGCTGGAACGAGCACATTCTGGCCACCGACCACGTACCCCTGCAGGACACCAACGACACCTTCATGGCCAACATGCAAAAGAACGGCACTTACTCGATTGTGCCGCGCATTCCCGGCGGTGAAATTACTCCGGACAAGCTGATTGTGCTGGGCGAGGTGGCCAGGGAGTACAACCTGTACACCAAGATCACCGGCGGCCAGCGTGTGGATCTGTTCGGCGCCACCCTGAGCGAGCTGCCGGAGATCTGGGAGAAGCTGATCGCCGCCGGTTTTGAGACCGGGCACGCCTATGGCAAGTCGCTGCGTACGGTGAAGTCCTGCGTCGGCAGCACCTGGTGCCGCTACGGCGTGCAGGACAGCGTGGGCATGGCGATTACCCTGGAGAACCGCTACAAGGGCCTGCGAGCGCCCCACAAGGTGAAGATGGCGGTCTCTGGCTGCACCCGGGAATGCGCGGAGGCCCAGAGCAAGGACTTCGGGGTGATTGCCACGGAGAAGGGCTGGAACCTGTACGTGTGTGGCAACGGCGGGATGCGGCCACGGCATGCGGATCTGTTTGCCACCGATCTGTCGGATGAGGAGCTGATCCGCACCATCGACCGGGTGGTGATGTTCTATGTGCGCACGGCGGACCGGCTGCAGCGGACGTCGGTCTGGATGGAGAATCTGGAAGGTGGCCTGGAGTATCTGAAGCAGGTGGTGCTGGAGGACAGCCTCGGTATCGGCGAGGAGCTGGAGCAACACATGGCGGATCTGGTGGATACCTATCAGTGCGAGTGGAAGACCGCCGTTGAGGATCCGGAGAAGCGTAAGCGGTTCCGGGAGTTTGTGAATGCGCCGGAACAGAAAGATCCAGTGCAGCGTTGGACTTCGGAGCGGGGGCAGCGTCGGCCTGTTTTGGAGCTGGCGTCTTCGTAGCCTTCTGGTTTGGGGGCGGAGCATGAGGGCCGGATTCATTTTCTTCTGGAAAAAATAACTCGCTTTGCTCAGACATCTTTTTTCCTGCCAGAAAATGAATCCGGCCCCCACGCTCACAAACATTTGTGGGATAGGAAACTTAACGACCTTGGAATTTGGAGACTTTGCTATGAAAGCTCGGACTTGTTGGGAAGCGGTTTGTACGGTGGACGATCTGGTGGCGGATTCCGGGATTGCCGTCTGGACGGAGGACGGGCCGGTGGCGGTGTTTTATCTGCCGCATCGGTTGCCGGCGTTGTTTGCCATTAGCCACACCGATCCGTTCAGTGGCTCGAACGTGCTGGCCCGGGGGATTACGGGGGATTTGAACGGGGAGCCGGTGGTGGCTTCGCCGTTGTATAAGCAGCATTTCAGTTTGCGCAGCGGGCGGTGTCTGGAAGACGAGGGCGTGCAGGTGAAGGTCTATCCGGTGTTGCTGGACGGCAACCGGATCCGGCTGGAAGTGCCGGTGGCTCAGGCGGAGTCGGTGGCCGCCTGAGGTTCGCCTGTCAGCTGATAAACTCGACGTTCTCTGACTGCGGTGTTCAGGCAAACCCAGGAATTCGCTGATGGTTTTCGGGTACACCGAGCGGCGTGACACATCAGCCTGCTGAACATCCATAGGCAAGACTCCACATCATCCAGAACATTGGGTTGGGAACACAATCCTGCATCCAGTATGCGCACAACAGCCGCGCTTGACCACCTCCCGGGCGCCGTATAGTCTGCGGCGAACCCCATAGGGAGAGCCTCAGGTTATGGAAGATCACAGTCAGTTTCGCCTGCTATCCGAGCGACGGTTCCTGCCATTCTTTGTCACCCAGTTTGCCGGTGCCTTCAACGACAACCTGTTCAAGAATGCCTTGTTGCTGCTGGTGACCTACAGCGCCGGGGGCCTGTTTGGCCTGTCGTCGGATGTGGTGGTCAATCTCGCCGCGATGCTGTTTATCCTGCCGTTTTTCCTGTTCTCCGCCATCGCCGGCCAGGTGGCGGACCGGTACGAGAAATCCACGGTTATCCGCTGGATCAAATTCGCCGAGGTGGTGATCATGGGCATTGCCGCGGTCGGTCTCTGGTTTGGCTGGTACGAGGTGTTGTTCCTTCTGCTGTTTCTCACCGGCGTACAATCCGCGTTTTTCGGGCCGGTGAAGTACGCGATCCTGCCCCAGGCCCTGAAAGAATCCGAGCTGGTGGGTGGTAACGCGCTGGTAGAGATGGGCACGTTTGTGGCCATCCTGGTGGGTACCCTGATGGCCGGCGTGATGATGAAAGCTGCGGCTTCCGGCCCCGTGATTGCCATCGCCGTTGCGGTGCTGGCGGTGATTGGACTGGTGGCCGCCTGGCGGATTCCCAGGGCCGAGGCGGCAGCGCCGGATCTGCGTATTCGTTTCCGGCCGCTGCAGGAAACCTGGAAACTGATGGCCATTGCCCGGGACAATCACAATGTATTCCTGAGCATCATGGCGATATCCTGGTTCTGGTTTCTGGGTGCCGCCTATCTGACCCAGTTTCCGAACTTCGCCAAGACTCACCTGATGGGTGACGAAACGGTCGTCACGCTGCTGCTGGCGATTTTCACCATCGGCATCGCCGCCGGCTCCATTGCCTGCGAGCGGCTGTCCGGCCACAAGATTGAACTGGGGATCGTACCCATCGGCTCCATTGGCCTGAGTTTCTTCGGCATCGATCTTTTCTTCAATATGCCAGAGCAGCCGATTCCCTCAGACTGGTGGCTGATCATAACCGATCCCCATTATCGCCAGGTGGCCATTGACCTGTTGGCCATTGGTATCTTTGGCGGCCTGTTTATCGTGCCGCTGTATGCTTATGTCCAGCAGGAAACACCACCGGCCACCCGGGCCCGCGTGATCGCCGCCCTGAATATTTTCAACGCCCTGTTTATGGTGGTCAGCGCGCTGCTGGGCATGCTCATGCTCGGCCTGTTCGGACTCACCATTCCCGAGTTCTTCCTGGTGCTGTCGATCATGAACCTGATGGTGGCGGCCTACGTGTACCAGCAGGTACCGGACTTTGCCCTGCGCTTTGTCATCTGGGTCCTGTCCCACACGATTTATCGGGTCACGCACCACAACCTGGACCGGATACCCGAGCAGGGCCCCGTGCTGCTGGTGTGCAACCACGTCTCCTACATGGATGCCCTGGTGATCGCCGGCGCGGTGCGGCGACCCGTCCGATTCGTGATGGATCACAACATTTTCGCGACACCGGTCATGGGCGGTTTCTTCCGCCTGGCCAAGGCTATCCCCATTGGTCCGAAATCAAAGGTGCCGGAGATTTACGAAGCCGCTTTCGACCGCATTGATGAAGAACTCGCAGCCGGCCATGTGGTCTGTATTTTCCCGGAAGGCAAACTCACCAAAGACGGCGAGGTCGATACCTTCAAGCCCGGTGTCGACATGATTCTGGCCCGGCGACCGGTACCGGTGGTGCCAATGGCACTGCGCGGCCTCTGGGGCAGCTTTTTCAGCCATTGTGGCGGGCCGGCCTTCAGCCATTGGCCACGGCGGTTCTGGTCCCGGATTCATCTGCTGGCTGGTCTCCCGGTCTCGCCCCACGAGGCCAGTGCCGAGCGTCTGGAACAAAAGGTCAAAGCGCTGCGTGGAGATGCACAATAGTCTTTTCGCCGGGCTTTTTGGTGGTGCTGTTACCAAAGCCAATTTTTACCCGCTCGGAGTGGGGTAGTATCGGGGCATAAACCAAGAACAAGGATTGCCCCGTGACGCCCCTGAATCCCACTGACCAGCTCTTTCTCTGGCTGGAAAAACGCCAGCAGCCCATGCATGTGGGCGGCCTCCAGCTGTTTTCCTTCCCCGAAGGCGCGCCGGACGACTATGTCGCGCAGCTGGCAGATCAGCTTCGGCAGAAGACGGAGGTGACCGCCCCCTTTAACCAGCGCCTGAGCTATCGCCTGGGCCAGCCGGTATGGGTGGAGGATGAGCACCTGGACCTTGAGCATCATTTCCGCTTCGAGGCGCTGCCCACACCCGGGCGTATTCGGGAGCTGCTGTCGTTCGTATCGGCGGAGCATTCGCACCTGATGGACCGGGAGCGCCCCATGTGGGAGGTGCACCTGATCGAGGGCCTGAAAGACAGGCAGTTCGCGCTCTACACCAAGGTTCACCATTCCCTGGTGGACGGTGTCTCGGCCATGCGCATGGCCACCCGGATGCTGAGTGAAAACCCGGACGAACACGGCATGCCGCCAATCTGGGATCTGCCTTGCCTGTCACGGGATAGGGGCGAGTCGGATGGACACTCCCTCTGGCGCAGTGTCACCCATTTGCTGGGGCTTTCGGGCCGCCAGCTCGGCACCATTCCCACCGTGGCAAAGGAGTTACTGAAAACCATCAATCAGGCCCGGAAGGATCCGGCCTACGACTCCATTTTCCATGCCCCGCGCTGCATGCTGAACCAGAAAATCACCGGTTCCCGTCGTTTCGCCGCTCAGTCCTGGTGCCTGAAACGGATTCGCGCCGTATGCGAGGCCTATGGCACCACGGTCAACGATGTCGTGACTGCCATGTGCGCAGCGGCTCTGCGTACCTATCTGATGAATCAGGATGCCTTGCCGGAGAAACCACTGGTGGCCTTTGTGCCGGTGTCGCTACGCCGGGACGACAGCTCCGGCGGCAACCAGGTAGGCGTCATCCTGGCGAGCCTTCACACCGATGTGCAGGAGGCCGGCGAACGACTGTTAAAAATTCACCACGGCATGGAAGAGGCCAAGCAGCGCTACCGGCATATGAGCCCGGAGGAAATCGTCAACTACACGGCCCTGACCCTGGCGCCGGCCGCCTTCCACCTGCTGACCGGGCTGGCGCCCAAGTGGCAGACCTTCAATGTGGTGATTTCCAATGTCCCCGGGCCATCCAGGCCCCTGTACTGGAACGGGGCGAAACTGGAAGGCATGTATCCGGTGTCTATCGATATGGACAGACTGGCCCTGAACATGACACTGACCAGCTATAACGACCAGGTGGAGTTCGGCCTGATTGGCTGTCGCCGGACCCTGCCCAGCCTGCAACGGATGCTGGACTACCTGGAACAGGGTCTGGCAGAGCTGGAGTGCAACGCCGGTCTGTAATCAGGCCAGCTGATCGGCCCGGTTACGCTCGGAAATCTGGCTGTTCAGGGTCCAGAAATCGTACAGCACACCGATGAAAAACAGGCCGCCGGTGAGCAGGTACAGGATGCCGGTGAGCCATTTGCCCATGTACATCCGGTGCACCCCGAAAACCCCCAGGAAGGTCAGCAGTATCCAGCCGATGTTGTAGCTGATCTGGCCATCCTGGAACCGGTAATCAGCTTCCTTGTCCATAGCCGGAATCAGGAACAAATCAATAATCCAGCCGATAAACAGCAGCCCCAGAGTAAAGAACCAGATGGTGCCGGTCACCGGCTTGCCGTAATAGAAACGGTGCGAACCCAGGAATCCGAATATCCAGAGCAGGTAGCCGATCAGCTTGCTGTGGGTGTCGGGTCTTTCGATCATTGCGGCGTTCTTCCTGTTCACAGTTGGATTTGGTGTGTCACCACAGACGCAAAACGGACGCCTGATCAGATCAATATGGGGGCGAACGCTGGAATCACAAACGGCACTCAGGGCCCCAGATCCGGTGCCGGGTCCGGCCCGTCCTCGCGAAACTCACTGGCGGATTTACCCGTCCACTTGCGGAAAGCACGGCTGAAATTGGACAGATCGGCATAGCCCAGTTCATAGGCAATCTCGCTGACTGACTGATTGGTGTAGCGCAGCAACTGGATGGCCCGATCTTTCAGCACGGCCTCGACAATCTCCCGATAACTGGTGTCCCGGTCCGCCAACCGCCGCTTCAGGGTGCGGGAAGACACGCAGAAGCGCTCGGCCATGGCCTCCAGGGAGGGCAAGGGGCCTGGGGTCATCCGCAGCATATTGCGAATCGCCAGCACGATGTCGCCCTGCTCCTTGAGCGCCTTCTGCAACTCGAATTCACACTGGTCCCGGGCCATCCGGGAGGCTTCAGCATCCGCCAGACGCATGCGCACGTCCAGCAGCTTGCGGGGGAAAATCAGCATTTCCTCGGGCTGGCCAAACTCGAAACGGACCGGCAACTGGGCGGCAAACCGCCGGTAATAGGCTGGCTCAGGGCCCCGCAGGTGTACCGACACGCCCGGTAATTTACCCTCTTCCAGGGCAAAACCCCGGGCCTCGGCATCGCTCCGGTCGAGCAGTTGTTCAGTGAGCAGAATCAACGTGGCGCTGACCGTCTCGGCCAGAAACTCGGAGATAGGCGGCAACGCAAACTCCGCGCACAGCTGAACCAGCACCTTGTCACCGGCTATGGACTGTTTCATGCTCAGAAAGGGCGCCCGCAGCTGAAGATAACGACGGACAGAGTCCAGCGCACCCTCAAAGGTCGGGCTGGTAAGCGCGGCGAAGCCCAGGGTGCCATGGATGGTCAGCCGCAACTCTCTCGCCAGTATAAAACTCAGGCCATCTTTGCCCGCCACCTCGAGCGCGCGCTGCGCCATCAGAGTGGCGTCAGTGACGAAAACCCGACTGTCGTTGGCTTTCAGGTCTTCATGTGTGAAATCCAGGCCCTGATAAAGCTGGCGGTCGTTGTAACCCAGTTGACGAACGGTTTCAGCCAGTACCCGCAGGTACACCCCGGGCACCAGGAACAACCCCAACATTTGCCGCTCGTTGTCTGCACCGGTACCTGCCATAGTGTGTCCCTGATTGATATTTATCGTGTTTCTGACTCTATCAGAACCGGATTGCCGCCACAGTGGGGCCCGCTGCCCCGACTCCGCTGTCGCCCGGGCCAATCCCCTGTCCCATTGTGGACGATGCCCGTCCCCTTCGCGCATTCAGTATCCGGATTGACTCCGCCACACTGGCTCCATGACATCAGCCAAAGCGTTCCGTCGCAAAGGAGTAGAACCATGCTGACCACCACACAAACGAACAAACCGGGCAAGGCCTCCCATACCCCGGACAATGTCTCCATCAAACCCCAGCGCATGGGTTTCGAGTTTGGCGAACAGGTCCCCAGATACTGGGTGGATAACAACTATCTGATCAGTCATACCATGAACGCCCTGTCTGTTTTGTTTCCCGAGGGTGAGCAGTTTTTTGTGGACTCGGTCCGGGCGTTTCGAGACCAGATCCAGGACAAGAAGCTGAAAGAGGACGTGCGCGGTTTCATCGGCCAGGAAGCCATGCACTCGCTCGAGCACATCGCCATGAACCAGCATGTCCGCGACCAGGGCATGCCGGTAGAAGAGATGGAGCGGGATCTGAAAGTGATTCTGGACGTGGCACGGAAGCTGCCCAAACGCCACCAGCTGGCCATTACCTGCGCCCTGGAGCACATCACAGCCATGATGGCCGACATGCTGCTAGAGCGTGACGATATACGCGAAGACATGCACGAATCCATGCGCCCGCTGTGGGTGTGGCACGCCATTGAGGAAACCGAGCACAAGGCCGTTGCTTATGACGTTTTCCTCCAGGCTGGCGGTACCTACACCGAGCGGGCGTTTTACCAGGTCTTCAGTACCGTAGCCCTGGGTATTGTCGGCACCTGGTATACCGGCCGCATGGCCCTGAAGGACCGCAGCCATTTCTCCGTTAAGGACGCCGCCAAAGGTATGTGGCGCATGTGGGGCAAAAACGGCGCCTTCTCCAGTCTGATCCCGACCTGGCTGGAGTACTTCAAGCCCGGCTTCCATCCCTGGGACAAGGACAACAGTGAGCTGATCGGTCGTTTCAAGGAACAGATCCAGGACTACATCGCGCCCCAGTACAAGAACGGCAATCGGCGCACGCTGCAGTAATCGTGCACCCGCTCTATGACATCAGGCCGAGTTCCCGGGCGCGAGCAACCGCTTGCATCCGGTTCTCGGCCTGAAGCTTGCCGTAAATATTGCTCAAATGTGACTTTACCGTCGCCACTGAGATGCCGAGCTGTTTGCTGATGGCCTTGTTACTGAGTCCCTCTGCCAGCAGATCCAGCACCCCCTGTTCCCGATCACTTAACGGTTCATCAGGACCAGCGACTTCCGGGGTGCGGGCGCAGGTTTCGGCGTCCGGCTCCATCCGGGCCTGCCGGAGAGCCAGTATCCGGCTGGCTTCCACTTCCGACCAGCCGCGGGTAATACAGGCGTCGAGCAGACTATCCAGCCGGGGATCCGCATCCACAAAGGGGCGCACCAGACCACGGGGTACCCAGAGCGCCAACAGTGCATCGAGCTTTTTCACCGCTCCCTCAGGATCCTGATCCCCGAAGGCCTGAACCATCAGACTGACCAGATCAAGACGACACACCAGCTGAAGCAACCCCGCCTCTTCCGCCTCAGTTCGCAGGGCTGCCAGTTCCCGGGCCACCGGCGACGCCGCCAGCAACTGACCGATCAGTTTCAACAAGGTTTCGTTCAGGGTACAAAAGCGATTACCTACAACCGGTTCCGGATCGCTCTGGGCCCATAGAATCAAAGGGAAGGCGTTACCCTCCGTCAATCGCGCCAACGCCTCCAGTACCTCCGGGCGCGGAATGTTATGGTGCCAGCGCAACTGGCCCATAACCTGGTGCAACTGCTCAATCCGGCTGAGTTCCTGCTGCCAGAGTTCGGAGTCTCGCAAAACCATGCCCAGGCGAAACCGCTCAAACGCCAGGTAAAGCTGATCCAGCGGCGTCAGATGCTGGTCGGCAATCAGACCGGCCTCGCCCAGCCGTTTTGCGGCGTATGCAAGATCATGATGCTCCAGCGCCAACAAGCCCTCCAGATAGGCCAGAAGGCAAACCTGCTCCTTACTCACGGGCCCGTTGACAAGCTTCAACCGGGTCTGTTCATAGCAGCGGCGGGCATCGCCAATGCGACCGCCCTGCACCAGAACCGGAACCAGCATGACCAGACAGCGCAGGGCACAGGGGTTATCGCCACTATCCAGGGCCCCTGCCAGCGCATCGGTCAACAAGGTGCGCGCCGGCCCCAATCGTGCCTCCATAAAGGCTTCAGTACCGAGGGTATACAGCCCCCAGTGTTGCAGGCCGGCTGGAGCGCTGGCCAACCGGGCCTGTATCTGAGTCAGGGACTGCTCGGCCTCTGCACGGTGGCCGGCAAACCGTGCCGAGGGCCAGCCCAACAACATGGAGACAAACTGCAGAGCCTCGGTGTCCGGTGATGGGTCTGTCGACTGCAGAAGCCGGTCGGCCGCGGCCAGATGCTCAAGCACTGCTCCGTACTGACCATCCATGAAGGCAAACAGCGCCTGCAGCAGAAGCAGCGCGGGAGAACACATCCGAACACTGTCCGGGAAGCGCGAAGGCAGTGACCGGTAGCCGCTCAGGTCCTCCGCCTGCAACAGCAACGGTACCAGGGCTTCCGCCTGGTCATAGCAGCCCTCGGCCAGAAAAAGCTCAAGGGCCTCCACAATCAGGCCCCGCTGGCGGAATGCCTCGGCCGCCCTGATTCGTATGGAGCTTTCCCCTTCAGGCTCCCGATCCTGCGCCTGAAGCCAGTCGATCAGCAGATCATGCAGGCGATACCAGTAGTGACCCTCTCCGTAACTCTGGAACAGCAGATTGCGTTCGCGCATGACTGCGATCCAGTCCGCTGCATCGCTACCATTCCGGGCTTCATCAGCAACCTCATGTGAGAAAAGAGGGAGCAGGCTCATATCCTGGAGAAATTGCTGTAGCCCGGGCTCAAGACCAGCGAACACTTCCTCCAGCAGATAGTCACTCAGGGCTCTCTGACCAGGCCCGGGTACATGGCTTAACGGGTTTTCCGACAACGCCGAGAGCTGCAACGCCGCTGGCCAGCCGCCGGTGCGCTGATGCAACTGCAACATCTGTTCTTCGGAGAGATCAGTCCGGCGGGCCTGGACGAATTTTCGAGTCAACGCCAGATCAAAACGGAGCACCTCCGGCCCCAGCCGGACCATCTGTTGCCGGGCCAGCAACTGCGCGGTGCGAATGGGTGGGTCGAGCCTCGAGATACAGACAATGCGCAAAAACCCCGGAGCAAAGTCGATAAAGCGCCGGATCTGCTCCAGTAGTACTTGCTGGTCAAGCAGGTGAAAATCATCCAGCACCAGAACCAGGCGGCTGGGTGCCTGCCAGGTTCGGGAATAATCCGCCAGGCGGTTGATCAGCATGGTCACCGGGTCAACAGCGGCACCCGGTTCCAGCGCGGCCAACAAGGTACTCTCGCGAATGGCAAAGCGTGGGTTCACCCGCGCCAGTGCGCTGGCCACGGCATTCCAGAACAGGGCCGGCGCGTTGTCCCTTTGGTCCAGCGTCAACCAGGCATGCACCGGTTTTTCCTGTTCCAGCCACTGACTGACCAATGTGGTTTTACCAAAACCGGCCGGTGCCGACACCAGCACAAACGGCACCTGTTCAATACAATCAAGCGCCTGCAACCGTGAGGGCTCAAGCAACAAGCCTGAAGGCAGCCCGGGGCGGGTTAATTTGGTTTCGGCAACCATGGAGCTCACTACCGTTGGCAAATGAGCTTCAGCATAGTCAGTGCCGGTGTCATCAACCAGCCCTGGCACTCCAAACTGGGAGGCCTGTTCAGAAATCCGGGTCATGGCAGTGCGAGCAGACCCGTGCCCTTCATCAGCGTGGCAACCAGTCGGGTACTGCCCAGTTCCCGGGCACAGACAAACCAGGGAGTTTCCCGGCCACGGTAGCGTGATTTGTGGTACGCCAGAGGTTGGAAGGCGTAAAGGCGATTCCCATAGCGGTACAGGATATTCTGAAGGCGGCGCAGGCCAGGCCGGTCACCCGGGCAGTGGCGGACGCCGTGCAGGGGCGCAATGCCCAGCGACAGCTCAGGCACGCCTTCCTCACGAAACTGACTGGCCGCCTGCAGAATAATGTGGTCGAGAACGCCGAGCCGGTTCATTTCCGGCGACGCCCGCAGAATATTGGCGCAATAGCCCGCCAGTTCATGGTGACGGTACCAAGGATCAAAGAATACGTATCCGGCCAGCTCGCCCTCCACATAGGCGTAGAACTTGCGCACTCCCCATTCATCTGCAAACACCGGTGGCCGCGTGAGCAAACCCAATTCCCGTTCCTTGACCGCCTTGCCCAGGCGCCAACGCTCCGAGATACCCGCCACCTTGTGCCAGTTCACCTCATCTCCACATTGCTCCCGCACCTCGATTCGGCACCGCCTGTCCAGATTGCGGGCATGGCGCAGCTGCTTCATCGCCTTGCCACGAAGCGAGAACCTGGTCAGATCAACCGAGAACTCCGTACCCATCACCGTGGCATCGTAACCAAGCTCGCCCAACGGCCCCAGGAGCGACTGATCGACGCCCACATACAGTGAGGGGCCGGGCACACTCTGCTCGAACGCCTGCAGCAGCCGGCCCATACTCTGTGCACCCGCCAGGGGCCTTGTGGGCACCACGTTTACCCGCTGCCCCAACACCTTTACCGGAACATACGGTACCAACCCGAGACCGGGGCTGAGAAAGTGCCGGCAATCCGGCTGCAAGGCAAAATAGCTGCTGGACTGGCTCCCGTGCAGACGGATCAGGTGCTCGGCGGTGCGCTCATGGCAACGCCCGGAGTCCGGCACACTCGAGTTGATATTCCGGTCATCGGCAGCCGGGGCTACCGCCGCAGACAGATGAGAGGCAGGCATGGGTCATTCCCTTTGTTGTTCTGATACCGCTTTCCTGTGTTCAGAACAAAATGCTAAAGGCCGTGCCTCGGCCGGCCATCGGTCAAAGGGTTGAGTGCCTGGCGCCCCACCGGAACTGGGTCACAATTCCGAGCCCTGCATCACCACAACGCCCCGTCGCCACAAACGCCATTCACCCGGTTTGTAAATATCCCAGGTTTCGTCGCTGGTGAGGGGTTCGGTCACGATGACGCTGACAATGTCGGTGGGTGTGGTTTCCGATTCAAAATCCACAGTAACGTCGGCATCTTTCAGGCGGGCGGGGCCAAACGGCGCCCGCCGGGTAATACTGGCC